>Ga0123355_10016496_pt1 | contig 11643 bp, 12 predicted proteins | sample TergutEmb28metaG_3_FD_89872 | JGI IMG/M metagenome (GOLD analysis project Ga0123355, IMG submission 89872) | Embiratermes neotenicus P1 segment gut microbial communities from Petit-Saut dam, French Guiana - Emb289 P1 | ecosystem: Host-associated > Arthropoda: Insects > Digestive system > Gut ...
CTTCAAAACACTTTATCTTAGGTTTTCACTATTGAAAAATTTAAGATAAATTGACGAAAAATGACGCAATTCATTGAAACAAAACCTAATTTATGATAAAATCTTTAAAGGAGCGATAAATTATGAAATTTAAACTGCATTTCCTAAAGGAAAGAGACAGGAATCTTGATACAGACGGGATTCTTAGTTTTTTTGAAAAATATAACATCCGTACCGAAAGAAGTTCTAATGAATTTTCTGTATATTTTAGCGATTTAAATTTAGAGAATGATTTCAGTTTTCATATTACTTCTCGTTCGACAATTGAGAATATTCATCAAGTGGATCCACGTTTTCTTGATTTAAACTTTCGATTTGAGATTAGTCCGCTAGTACCAAGCAGAAAACTAGAAATGGCCTCAGAAGTTTTAATTAAATTGTGCCGAACTTTTGATTATTATTTGTATAATCCGCTTTTAAAAGATGTTTTTGAAGCAAGATATGAAACAATTGAATCGGTTTATGAAATCTTTAATCAACTTTATCTTAAACAAAACCCAACTGCAATTAATGATTTTATTCAAGTTGACAAATTAAGACTAAATAGTGTTTTGAAATATCAAAGTGAAATAGCAGAACTTGAAAAATTTTATAGTCATGAAGATTTAGAAATTCCATCAGTTAATTTTTTAACTAATCCAAGCAATTCAGAATGCTTTTTCTCAATAGACTGGTTTTCTGGAAATGCTATTATTTTCCCACCCTATTTAGATTTAATTTATCTTAAACATAATGACCATAATTACTATCTTGATTTTAAGTTAATTTACCCTTCTATTAGTCGTTTTTTAATGGTTGTGCCAGGTTATTCAACAGTAGCTTATCAAGTAAGCGGCAAGAACTTAAAAAAGGTTTGGAAGATTATCAATAAAGAAATAAAAGCAATAGTTCCCTATGAATTGGTGCCGATTTCTAATAAACTGATAATTGAAAAGTAGGAAATGAAAATGGAAAAATATATAGATCATACTGCTTTAAAAGCAGTCACCACAAAAATAGAAATTGACAAATTGATAGATGAAGCTAAAACATATACTTTTAAAAGTGTCTGTGTCAATCCATCATGGGTCGAATATTGTGTTGAAAAACTAAAAAATTCGGGAATATTAGTATGTACAGTAATAGGATTTCCGCTTGGGGCTAATACTAAAGAAGTGAAAGCATTTGAAACTAGTCAGGCAGTCAAGAATGGCGCTTTAGAGATTGATATGGTTATTAATATCGGAAAAGCCAAGGAAGCTGATTTTGAGGCAGTTTATCAAGATATATTAGCGGTCAGAGAAGTTTCAAAAGGAATTACCTTAAAAGTAATACTGGAAACATGCTATCTAACAGATGATGAAATTAAAGAATGCTCAAAGTTAGCTTTAAAAGCAAAGGCAGATTTTATTAAAACTTCAACAGGCTTTGGGACTAACGGCGCAACGACTGAGCACATCAAAATGATGAAAGAAATAGCCGGAGATAAAATGGAAGTTAAAGCTTCCGGAGGTATCCGCTCTAAAGAAGATATGCTTAAAATGCTTTCTGCCGGCGCAACTAGAATTGGTACTAGTAATTCGGTAGATATTATCAAAGGAACAAAAAGTAGTAACGATTATTAAAAACTATTGAAAGGAGATAATAATGAATATTCCTACACCACATATTGAAATAACTGATCTTGATAAAATAGCAAAAACAGTCTTAATGCCTGGTGATCCTTTAAGGGCAAAATTTATGGCTGAAACTTTTTTGGAAAATGTTTCTTGTGTAAACACTGTTCGTAATATGCTTTGTTACACTGGTTATTACAAAGGCCGTAAAGTTTCTGTGATGGGTTCCGGAATGGGTATGCCTTCAATCGGTATCTATTCTTATGAACTTTACCAGTTTTATGGAGTTGAACAAATCATAAGAATTGGTTCTTGCGGAGCATATGATTCCAATCTAAACCTATTTGATATGATTCTCGCTGATTCAGCCTACAGTGAATCGACATTTGCCCAAACATTAGGTATCGGAAAAAAACAAATCTTAAAACCAACTAAAACTTTAAATACTAAAATAAAAAATAAAGCAAAAAAAATGGGAATTGATTTAATTACCGCAAGAATACATTCTTCAGATGTTTTTTATCGACTTAATCATGATGATTATTTAAAGATATTAGCAAGAAAATGTGTTGCGGTTGAAATGGAAGCCTTTGCTTTATTTGCTAATGCAATCGCAACAGGTAAAAAAGCAGCTTGTATCTTAACTGTCTCTGACTCTTTGGTCACTCATGCTAAGACCTCTAGTGAAGAGAGAGAAAAATCTTTTGTTAAGATGATGGAGTTAGCCTTAAGCTTAATCTAAAAGGAGCAAATTATGGAATTTAAAACGGTCACAATTGGTAACATTAAAGTCCATCTTATTAAGACCAATAAATTCAAAACAAACATCATAAATTATCGTTATACAAATAAAATTGACAAATCCAAACTTGCGGAAAGAAGTTTATTACCGCAAGTTCTTTTTGCTAAGCCTACTTTTAAACCAACTAAGTTACAGGTTAATGAATATTTAGAAGAACTTTACGGAGCTTCTTTTTTTGCGAGTACACGTCATCATGGAAATAATTCAGTAATTGATTTTCAACTTAAAGTTTTAAGCGATAAATATCTTCCTAAAGGCGAAAGTTTATTAAAGGATGGTTTAAAGTTTTTAAAAGAAATTATCACTAATCCTTTTTTAGGGGAAGATGGATTATGCAAAAAATGTGTTAGAGATGAAAAAAGGCTGCAAATTGATTTTTTAGAGGCAGAAAAAGAAAATAAAGTAAGAACCGCTTTTAAATTATTATTAAAAAAAATGTGTCCAGATGAAGCAATCAGTATTGATAAAGACGGAATCAAGACCGACATTAAAATAGTAACTTCAGCTCGTTTATATAGTTACTACCAGCATGTTTTACAAAACGACTCAGTTGATTTAATTATTTCCGGTGACTTTGAATTTGAGGAAGTGTTAAAGACAATTAAAACAGAAATTATTGAGACAGTAGCTGAATATCAAAAACATGAACCAATCGAAAAAGTAAATAAAGCGATTGGAAGATATAAAGTATTACGAAAAAAAGAAGATTATAAACAAACAACTTTCGTTACTGGATATCGCACGGGTATCTATCTTAATGATGAACTACAATACCCTTTACTTTTGGCAAATGCGATTTTAGGCGGTTATATGAATTCCCGACTTTTCACTAATATTCGTGAACGCCACTCTTTAGCATATAGTATTTTTTCGTTTGCTAATATCTTTTCAGGATTATTGTTTGTGGTTAGTAGTCTTGACTATAAAAAAACTAAAAAAGCTTTAGGACTTATTGAAGCAGAAATTGAAAATTTAAAAACAACCTTAATCAGTGAAACGGAATTCAGAAGTATTAAACTGCAAATGATTAATGATATTTTAGAATTAGAAGATTCACAAACGGCGATAATGGAACGTTTTTATAACTCTTTTCTTTTAGGAACTAATGCCGATATCGAAAAATCAATTGAAAAAATTAAATCAGTCACAAAAGAAGATATCAGAATAGTCTTTGAAAAAATCCAAGTAGATACAACTTTTATTTTGGTAGGTGATAAAATATGATGTTAACAGAAACTTTACTTAAGGAAGAAATAGTTTCTTACCGTTTACTAAACGGTTTAAAAGTTTATCTTTATCATAAGCCAGACTTCAGAAAAACATACGTATCCTTAAAGGTAAAATTTGGTTCTATTGACAAAAACTTTACAGTTGACGGAAAAGAATATAATTTACCGGAGGGAATCGCTCATTTTCTTGAGCACAAACTCTTTGAAACAAAAAGAGGAGATGCCGCAACGCTTTTGGCTCAACTCGGCGCTAGTCCTAATGCTTACACCAGCAATACTATGACAAATTATATTTATTCTGCTACGCAAAATATTCCCGAAGCATTAAGAGTTCTTCTTGATTTTGTCTTTAGTCCTTATTTTACCGAAGAATCAGTAGTTAAGGAAAGAGGAATCATCGCGCAGGAAATAAAAATGTATGCGGATCTTCCTGAACACATTTTGTTTGCTCGTTTGCTAACAAATATGTATCATGGTCACAGCTGCCGTGATGATATTGGCGGAACTTTTGAATCATTAGAAGAAATAGATGTTGAAACTTTAAAGTTATGCCATAGTAACTTTTACCGTCCGGATAATATATCAATAATGGTAACAGGTAACTTTCCTTTAAGACGAGTAAAAAAAGTTATTCAGAAACAACAATTAAATTTTCCTAAAGCTAAAAACAATGTTGTGCGCAAATACTTTGACGAACCGGCAACAGTTAAAATAAATAAAGATACAATTCAAGAAAATGTAAGTATTCCAAAAGTAGGAATTGGTGTTAAACTTAAGCCAACTGGAAAAAATATTCAGGAGTCTTTAAAAAGAGAAATTTTGATTCGCATGCTTTTTACATTATATTTAGATGACAGTTCACCTGTATATCATGATTTGTTATCAAAAGGGATTATTAATGATTCATTTGATATGACTTTCAATTTTGCGCCGACTTTTGCATATGGGATAATTAATACAGATAGCATAAAGCCGGAAAGAACAGCTAAAAAATTACAAAAAATTATTCTTGATATCAGAAATTTTGAAGTTACTGAAACGGCCTTCTTGCGTCTGAAAAAAAGCTTAATAGGACAGACAATAAGAATGTTAGATTCAGTAGAAGCAGTCACTGATCGTTTTCTTAGATACGAAAACTCCGGTTACAGTTTTTTTGATCGCTGTAAGATTTTAGAAGAAATAACGCTTAAGGATTTGGAATTAGTCAAAAAAGCAGTTAGAAAGAAATGCATTTCAACTTTAATAATTATACCAAATAAAGCATAATTTCTTAAAATTTAACTAAAAAGGCAATAAAACTTATTATATAGTTTTTTGCTTTTTTTTGCGCAAAAAAATAGTTGTTAAACAAACTAAACTTTTATTTTGGCAATTTGGTTTCTGTTATCAATTCCTTTATAATATAAGTGCCGGATAATTATAAAGAGAGGAGGTTTTCTTAATGTTTAATCAATGTATCTTGGTTGGTCGCTTAACTAAAGATCCGGAAGTTAGGATTTTAGACGATGGAAGAAGTGTCACAGAAATTACACTGGCTCTGCAAAAGAGTTTTAAAAATAGTGAAACAGGGCTTTATGACACCGATTTTATTAATTGCACAGTCTGGCAGGTTCTAGCTGTCAACTTACAGGAATTCTGTAAGAAAGGCACAGTAATTGGCATCAAAGCCAGACTTAGTCAGCGAAAGTTGTATCTGGATGAAGCAAAGGAACGTTATCATAATGTTCCGGAAGTAGTAGCCGAAAAAATTCATTACATCAGTTCAAAATAATATTCAAAAAGCCTCGCAAGCTCTTAGACTGTCTTTTTTAAGGCAGTCTATTTCTTATTGAAATTTTTGTCGTTTTCGGGTATAATATATAATATTATATAAAGAAAGGATAAGCTGGAAATTACCGGCTTAATAGCCTATGAAGCAATATTTAGATTTGTGCCACCATGTTTTGGAAAATGGCACAGTAAAAAATGACCGTACAAATACGGGTACTATCAGTGTATTTGGTTATCAGATGCATTTTGATTTAAATCAGGGATTTCCGCTTTTAACAACTAAAAGAGTTTATATTAAGGGGATTATTCATGAACTGCTATGGTTCATTAAAGGCGAAACAAATATTCGTTATTTAGTGGAAAATGAGGTTAATATCTGGAATGAGTGGCCTTATGAAAAATACAAGCAATCTAAAGATTATCAAGATGAAACTTTAGAAGAGTATGTTATGAAAGTCAAAACGGATGAAAGGTTTGCACAAATTCATGGAGAACTTGGTCCCGTTTATGGTAAGCAATGGCGTAATTTTAATGGCGTAGATCAATTAGCTGAATTAGTGAAAAATCTTAAAAGTAATCCGGATTCCAGAAGATTATTAATTTCCAGTTGGAATCCACCGGAATTAAAAAGCATGGCTTTGCCTCCTTGTCATATGTTAATGCAATTTTATGTCGCAGACGGCAAACTTTCCTGTCAGCTTTATCAAAGAAGCGCGGATATCTTTTTAGGAGTGCCATTCAATATTGCTTCATACAGTCTTTTAACAATGATGCTCGCTCAAGTTACTGATCTTAAAGTTGGTAGTTTTGTTCATACTTTAGGAGATGCTCATATTTATTCTAATCATGTTGAGCAAATCAAGATTCAATTTGATCGTAGTCCAAGAGATTTGCCGCTAATGAAACTTAATTCTGATATAAAGAACATAGAAGACTTTAAATACGAGGATTTTGAATTAATCGGCTATAATCCCCACAAAGGCATTAAGGGTAAGGTTGCGGTATGATTTCATTAATTGTTGCATTAGACAAAAATAATTTGATAGGCAATGGAAACGATCTCCCTTGGCATTATCCAAATGATTTAAAATATTTTCGCAGAAATACTTTAAATAAAACTTTACTGATGGGCAGTAACACCTATCAATCAATTATTGACAGAATTGGAAAACCACTAGAAAAAAGAAAATCGGTTGTGGCTAATTGGAAACTGAAAAAATCAGAGTTTGATAATGTTCAATATATTACAGATCCAGTAACCTTTATTAAAAACTTTCCGAAAGAAGAAGAGTTAATGATTATTGGCGGTAAATCAATATATGAATTAACTGCTTCTTATGCAGAAAGACTTTATCTGACTATAATTAATGCAAACCATGAAGGTGATTGCTTTTTAAAGCTTCCTAGTTTAGATAACTTTCGTTTAATATCCGAAATAAATGAAGGTGTGTTGAGCTTTAGAATTTACGAAAGGATTTAAGATTATGGCTACTGTAATTTTTTTACTTTTGGTTTTAGTTTATAACGTACTTGTCTGGTTTTGGCGGGAAAGTGTCTTTTTTTCTGTAGTTTTTTTCCCGCTTTCTATAGTTCTTGCAGTCTTAACTATTGTTTTGTTAGTTATTATTTTAATGCCAATTTTTAAGCTAATGAAACCCAACAATCGTTTTTTTCACTATTATGTAAGATCAATTTTCTTTTTAGTTCTATGGTTGTTAAATTTTAGAATTAAAGTTCATGGAAAAGAAAATCTTCCGAAGCATCAAAAGTTTGTTTTATTCCCAAATCATAAATCTTATTGTGATATTTTGATTGTTATGACAAGATTAGGGAGACCAATATCAATTATCGCTAAAAAAGAAATTTTTAAAGTTCCGATTTTGAGTGCATATATGCGAACGGCCAAAGTAGTGCCACTTAATCGTAACAGTGATCGCGAGGCTCTTTTAACGATAAAAAAAGGAATTGAAAATCTGGAAAATAATATTCCGATGATTATCTTTCCCGAAGGTGGCCGTAAAAACCGAGAAGATGACAAAATGGTAGAAATGCGGGCAGGAGCTTATAAATTAGCTACTAAACCAAAAGCAGATATCATTCCAGTCAGTATTAAAGGATCGGCTAAAATTTCTAAAACCTGGATTTTTGGCAGAAAAAAAATAGATATTTATTTTCATAAACCAATGGTATCAACCGAATATGAAGAAATATCTACTAATGAAATCGGTGAAAAAATAGTCACAACTGTTAACTCAGTTTTATAGATTAACGCCTTTAATGGAGATTATACCATTATCTATCTGAAAAATATTGATTGAGGCATTAGATAACAAAGTCCGGAAATTATAATTTTTTGGTTCTGTTTCCGCTAACAAAGCTTTAATAGCGTGAGCATGGGCAATTATAATCAACCTTTTATTAGGATAGTTTTCAGCTAATTTTAAAGCAGTAGTTTTCACTCTTGATTTCAGCGTCTTATCATTTTCATACTGATCACATGAAAAACCTTCTTCAGTTATTTTAGCGATTGTCTCAAGAACCGGAAGACCTTCGTAAATTCCAAAATCACGCTCAATAAAACCAGGTTCAATTATAATTTCATTGCCTATATCTAAGTTATCTTTTATTATTTGCGCAGTCATTTGCGCTCTGACTAAAGGACTTGAAATTATTTTATCAAATTGAAGATTAAAATTTTTAAGTTTACGGGCCGTTTCTTCGGCCTGTTTTTTGCCTTCTAAGTTTAAAGGATTATCCATTAAACCTTGTACGAGTTTTTGTTTGTTATAATCAGTTTCACCGTGTCTAATCAAAATTAATTCAGTCATTTAATCATATCCTTTATTTAATTTATTAAATATTGTATCATTATTTGCTAATATAAGCAAATTTTAGAACTTGATTTTGTTAATCATATAGATTATAATATTAATGAAAAATGCATTTCAAAGGAGAATTAACATGAGTATTGTTGATATTATCGAAAAAAAACGTGATAAGAAAAAACTATCAAAAGCAGAGATAAACTATTTCATAACAAATTATGTAAATGGCGAGATTAAAGATTATCAGGCAAGTGCACTTTTAATGGCAATTTGTATCAATGGTATGGATGAAGAAGAAACAACAATTTTAACTGAAGCAATGCTTAATTCCGGAGAAATTTTTGATTTAAGTAAAATTGATGGCATCAAAGTTGACAAGCATTCAACAGGTGGTGTTGGTGATAAGGTTACCTTAATAGTTGGTCCGCTTCTAGCTTCACTTGGTCTTAAAGTCGCAAAAATGAGCGGAAAAGGATTAGGACATACAGGTGGGACAATAGATAAATTAGAGGGAATACCTGGATTTCAGACAAATTTAAATAAGAAACAGTTCATTAATCAGGTTAATGATATTTCCTTATCAATTATCGGTCAAACCGGAAATTTAGTGCCGGCTGATAAAATGCTTTATGCTTTAAGAGATGTTACTGCGACAGTTAATTCGATTCCTTTAATTGCTTCAAGTATTATGAGTAAGAAATTAGCCAGTGGAGCAGAAGTTATTATTTTAGATGTTAAAGTCGGTAAAGGTGCGTTTATGAAGACTGTTAAGGAAGCAGAAGAATTGGCTAAACTAATGGTCAAAATCGGAACAAATCTGGGACGTAAAGTAATCGCAATTCTAACTTCAATGAACTATCCATTAGGTTATTCTATTGGCAATAATCTAGAAGTTATAGAAGCACTAGCAAGCTTAAAAGGCAAAGGTGCATCAGATTTAAATAAAATATCCATTGAACTATCAGCGCGCCTTGCCCATTTAGCCGGTAAATTTAAAACCTTAGATGAAGCTAGATTAAATGTTGAAGCAAACTTAATAAATAATAAAGCCCTTAGAAGTTTTTTAGCGATGGTTGAAGCACAAGGCGGCGATAGTAAAAAACTTGACATAGAAGGATTAAAATTAGCTGAAAAACAATATCAGATTAAAGCTAAAGCCAAAGGTGTAGTTTCTGCTTTAGATTCGTTAAAGATTGGTCAGGCCGCAATGCTTTTAGGTGCCGGCAGAAAAACTAAAGAAGATGAAATCGATTATACTGCCGGAATTATTTTACATAAAAAGCCGGGTGACAGGGTAAAAGTTGAAGATATTCTTTGTAATCTTTATACTAATAAGGAATTAACTAAAGAAATCAAAGATATGGTCGAATCATCTTTTGTTATCGCTAATGAACATAAAGAAGAGCCATTGATTATTAAAATCATTGAAAGCTAGTTCTTTTTAATAACAACAGGACATATTTATTTTACAGAGGTGCAAAAACTTGTGAAAAAATATCTGTCCTTTTTATTTATATTTTTCGGCGTATTTATGTTAGTTGCGAATGTTTCGGCTGAGGAAAGTGATGATGGTGAAGAAAATCATGATCCTGATATCGTTGAACACTCAAGAAGTGCGATTTTGATTGAAGCTGAAACCGGAAGAGTTCTTTATCGGAAAAACGAAAATCAGCGTCTGTTTCCGGCAAGCATGACTAAAATAGCTACCATGACATTAGTAATGGAAGCTCTTGAAAGTGGACAATTAAACTTAGATACAATGGTTACTACTAGTAAACATGCAGCCAGCATTCCTGGAAGTACAATTCTTTTAGATGAGAACGAACAAATGAGTGTCGAACATCTGCTTAAAGGTGTAGCAATTGGTAGTGGTAATGATGCGGCCACAGCTTTAGCTGAAAAAATCGGTGGCAGCGAAAGACTCTTCGTTAATATGATGAATGATCATGTTAGAGATTTAGGTTTACAGAACACTACCTTCCAAAACCCAACTGGTTTATCAGACCGTAATCAGTTTTCATCAGCTCATGACATGGCTTTTCTTTCCAGACACTTGGTAAATAATCATCCAAAGATTCTCGAATATACCAAAATATATGAAGATTGGCTACGCAATGATACCGATAATCCTTTCTGGTTAGTTAATACTAATAAACTTGTTAGACATTATGAAGGAATTGATGGCTTAAAAACTGGTTGGACTGAAGAGGCTGGATATTGCTTATCAGCGACTATTGAAAGAGATGGGATGCGGCTGATTGCGGTCGTAATGGGCGCAGAATCGGCAGAACTCCGTAATCAGGATATTATTGCTTTAATTGAGTATGGATTTGCAAATTTTGAAAAAAGATTGCTTACAGAAAGTGGGCATGTTGTGACTCAGTTTAACGACATTCGTTTTACAAGAGGTCCTGTTAATGTAGTAACAGATCGTAATCTTTATCTTGTTAAAAGAAGAGCGGAAGAATTGAGACCGGTTGAATATCGTTTTAATCTTGATTTAAGTAGAATACACGAATTAGAGCATGTAAATGTTGGAACCTTAGAAGTTTTTTATGATGGTCGTCTTCATGATACTTTAACTTTGGATCTGGAAGCGCCAATACAAAGAAACAATGTTTTTAATGTTTTCTTGAGTCTTCTAAGGAAGCTATTCGCATAGTGTAAATGGTGATTTTAAATTTATAACATTTACACATAGATAAAAGAGAGCTGTAATGTTAATTCATTATAGTTCTCTTTTGATTATAAGCTTTTTCGAATCTTTGCTGGCTAAAAGTAAAAAGATATTTTAATTATGAAGTGTGAATTTATTTTTCATCATTATTGATAAACTTTAGCAGTAGTGATAATTAATGTAATAATCTTTTGAAAGTTTAAAAGCCTTTTATATGACATATTTTTTAATGCTCAATAAAATGCTAGAATACTTCGTCTTTTATTTTAAAAGCCTAAATAAAATTTTTGATTAAATTAGATGATTTTGTGAAGAAAATCAAATTTTGTTGAAATTATGACAGGTATTTTATATAATGATATGTACGTAAGGCGTCAATGACGCATTTTGTATTAAAGTACTATTAGGTTTTAAAGTATAAATTTTAAACTAAAGTTAAATTAATAATTCTAAAAATTATTATTTAAAATTGAATATATCGTTAAAGAATTATCATTATTAAGGGGAAATTTTGGTATATATGACTTATAAAAAAAGAATAGTTTCATTGACATTGTTTATTACACTAACAATATTATCAATAACAGCAATGTTGATTGGCCGTTTTTCAGTTGAGGATTATCATAATCCGGAAGTATTTTCAATAAATTATCGTGACGTCAAAGGCGAAAGCTTCAGCGGCACTTTTTCTGGTGAATATCCAACA
>Ga0123355_10016498_pt1 | contig 11642 bp, 18 predicted proteins | sample TergutEmb28metaG_3_FD_89872 | JGI IMG/M metagenome (GOLD analysis project Ga0123355, IMG submission 89872) | Embiratermes neotenicus P1 segment gut microbial communities from Petit-Saut dam, French Guiana - Emb289 P1 | ecosystem: Host-associated > Arthropoda: Insects > Digestive system > Gut ...
CACCAGCGACTTCACCAACCGCCACCTGCTCTCCCATCTCCAACGAGGGAACCTGCTATGAGCCCGGCGAGTTTTGCCGAGAGTCCGACCACGGGCTGAGTGGAGTTGCAGGAGACGGCGATCAAATCACCTGCGAGAACAACGATGGCTGGCGGTGAGAGCCGATCAACTGACGGTAGCTACGGCCGGCCAGATCGCCCAAACCGGCATCGCCGCGCTGCATCGGGCGTGCGATGGTGAATGTCGCATCCCGGGTGGGTCCAATAGCGGGTGTGACGGCGGCGCCGGGTGCGGAACAACGTCTGCGACCACCAGAACGGGCCGACTCGCCCGCCGATACCGAACCTCATGGGTGACTTCCTATCGACCGACACCTCCGGGCAGGCAGATTCCCAGGGCGCGAAAGTAAGATCCCGAGAACTTCGGACTGATACGGACAGCCACGAGTCCGTTATGAGACCTCCTTGTGACCTTGGCCGCCCGTCGAGGCATGGGCGGCAGGGCGCGAACCCTGGCCCTGTTCACATCGTGAGCAGCAATTGTCCTGGAAGCAACCAAATCATTCCTGCTAGGGGTGTTCCCTAGCCCGGTGCCACAGTGCCAGCTCGTCGCGCGCCATCCGGGCCAACTGGGGAAGGTCTCTTTCGATGATGTCCCACACGATGTCGAGGTTGACGCCGAGATAGCCGTGTGCGATGCGATTTCGGAAGCCGGCGATGTCGTCCCAGGGGATCTCGGGGTGTGCGGCTTTCAGCTCGGCGGAGAGTCGCTGTGTGGATTCCGCCATGGTCTGGAGCCGATAGAGGGTCGCATCCCGAAGGTCGTCGTCAGTCTCCAATGTCTGACGGCTGAGGACCGTCGCACTCCGCTCGATTCTCCGAGCTGCCTCGTCGATGTGCGCCAGGTAGAGCGCATCATCGTGTTCGGTCACAACGCAACGGCCTCAGCATGCACCTTGTCGCGAATGAACCGGTGCACATCGGTTCCCACGTCCACACGGCGACCGAGGAGTTCCCCGACCTCACGCTCGAAGGCGAAGATGTCCAGCCCTCGGTGCGTCGTATCGAAGTCAACCAACAGATCGATGTCGCTGTCCGGAGTGGCATCGCCCCGAACGACCGATCCGAAGACGCGGATGTTGGACACACCCCGCTTCTCCGCCAGGTCGAGAATCTCCCGGCGATGAGCACGAAGGAGGGTGAGCGTCGGAGCTTCCGTGTGCTCGGTCCTGACGTCCACGACTCAATTGTACGAAGACCACGAGTGCTCAGGGCAGGTCCGCCCTGCCTCGCGGCCCTGAGTCTCCGGGTGGCCAGGCAGTGGCAGACGAGCGGTCAGCCAATGACACAGAGTCGGCACGAGACCCAGCCGACCGTGGCCCGTTCCGAGAAGAAGTCCTGGTCAGGGATTGGTGCGCTCGGAGGGACTCGAACCCCCAACCTTCTGATCCGTAGGAGGGTGCCGCCGTCCCAGACAGTCCCTCCCGCCCCACCCGTCTGGCATAAAACCGCAGGTCACGGTGGAAGTCGGCAAGTTAGCCCGTCCCGCTGGGTCCCTCCTGTCCCAGCCAGTCTTGCGAGCACCGTTACAAATCGCGTTGCAAGTCCGGACCTGACACCGGTGGCGGACTCCGCTCGTCGCGAGACCTCCAAGCGTCTGAGCCAGAATCAGACGGTGGCCGCTTCCATCCACTCCTGCAGCTGCCCGAATCGGAACGTCTCCCGGCCATGTACCGGCCTACCATGACGGTCGTGGAGTTGCCGGCTGCCGATGACCGCCTGCTTCGCCAAAGCGCGGGACTGCTCGCCGAGGCGGCCGCCCGCCACGGCATCACCTCCGTATACCTCGGCGATGACCCCGCCGAAGTGGTTGTGGCCCTAGAGACCGATCGCACCTATTTCGATCTGGTCGACGTCCAAGCCGAAGCCGAGGCCCTCCTCCGACACCGTGTTGCCGTCACCTCAACAGGAGCGCCCGGCGCTCACCGTCTGGAGCAACTCGCGCCAGCGCCAGCTGCGTGAGCCGCAACGACCTCCAAGCTGAACTCGACGCCGCCCTCTACGCTCTTCGCGAAGTCCGTCGACTGGTTTCCGAGGGAGGGCGAGACCGCTTCGACGCCAGCGAGGACCGACGCCGAGCCATTGCCTGGTGCTGGTAGCTGCCGGCAGTGCCCTCAAGCACTACGCCCACCTGGCCTGGACCCACAAGGGCAGCCACCCCTGTCCGCACCCATCCGGTTCCGTGACCGCCTGGCCCATCAACGTCTCGACAACCTCGACACCGACCTGCTCTGGGAGACCAGCGCGCGTGAGACACCGGTCCTGGTCCGGATCATCGAACAACTCATCGATCAACTGGCAGCCGACTAGCGCTTGCCGGAATGCGCGCCCCGTACCTTCCGCCCGCGATAACTCGCCCGCTACCGGCGTTCCGGGACACCATTAGAGCGCTGGGCCGACGAACTTTATGGGGCGCGCCGTACGTGCCTGGCTACTGGATTCTTTCGCCCCTCACGTTGCGCCGTCCCTGCCAAAGGAGTGCGGGCGGCTCACCTTGCGGGACTGACCGGCGTCTGCTGTACGTGTATCCCGCCTGGGAAGATCAGCCCGAACAGGCCGGCGACAAGGGGGAGGAGCGCGAAGCACAGCCACACCAGGAAACAGATATAGAAGATCCAGTTTCCCAGCGACCAGTCCTCGGTCCTGCCGAACTTCAAAAGCGCTCGTCTCATTCCTGCACGTTCCCCCAAGAAGCCTTGCGGCTAAGTTGTCGAAGCTTGCCGACAATCCTAGTTGACGTACTCGCCGCATTTCCGGGCCGGAGAGGGGCACCGGGCCAGACCTCGCCCGGATTGCACAGGCAGGAAAAGCGGGCACGGTGATTGTCGAATACCTATCCGAACACCACTGCGCCGTGGGCCAGCTCGCCGAGCTGCTCCCGGTCAGCCCGCTGGACGTCTCGCAGTCTGGGTGCGTAGCGCAGGGCGGCCGTACTTACGGATTGCGAAGGGAACGAGGAGCACGCCCAAGGGAATGGTGAGACGGGGGCTACTCATGCTGATCCCGCCCACGGCGATCACCCACCATGCCTTATTCCGCCATCCGCGTGTGAACCGGTCGGTCAATGAGCAGGATGGTGGCTACTCCAAGCAGCCACACCGCCGCGGCAATGGAGTTCCAAACTGCGTCGAAGGCACTGGACCAGGTGCCCATGAAGTACCCGACCGTGGCGATCACCGCCGGCAATGATGCCATAGACCGAATTCAACTTCGCTAGTCGCTCCAGTTCGGGAGGCGTGCGAGGGCGCGGCACCGCGCCGGCCATGATGTGCGAGGCGGCAAGCGGCAAGGTGAGTTTGGGAGCAAGTGGTGATCGCGGTGACCGGCGGGAAGATCAATCTGGCGGACCTTGGCTTCGTCACGATCGACGACCTCGCTCCTTGCCTCGAGGGCAGGATGAGCTACCTCCGGGACCTGAGGGACAGCGGCTAAGGGCTGGTGATCGACGATTCGGGTACGCCCGCTCATCAACTTGGCCATTGTCCTCATGGACTACTCGTCGTCTGTGCTGACGAGCTCGGCGATGCGACCAATTGTCTGCACGAGGTACTCGATGTCCGGGATGCTGCGAGGATGACGCAACCGTGGCCAGCCGGAGCTGTGGCGGATCTCGGCGGTGAACGTCGTGCCCCGTCGTCGGCAGCGGCAAGAGTTCCGACAAGCATCGGAGCTGAGTAGTTCCCAGCATGTGGTCGCTCCAGGCGCAGGTGCTGCCCTCGAAGCTTGCCGAACAGTTCCAGCTTCGCCCCGGCGACCAAGAGCAAACCCCCTGTGTACTTCCCCACCATGTGGCTCTTGAGCCGCGTGCGAACCTCATCGACCGGTAACGCTGAGTAAAACGTCAACGATGAGTTGTACAGGATCGTCTCGTGCACCACGGCCGATTGTGCCACCTCGTCGCTTTTCACTGCGTCGCCGTGTTCGGTCCGAGGAAGCTGATCGGTGGGCTCGACATCCCAGTTAAGGTTGCCCGCCGGGCCGGAGGCAGGAGTCGAGGCCGCATCGCCGCAGGCGCCGCTCTTGCACCGTGAAGAAAGGTTAGGCCCAGCGCCGTCGAAGCCCACCATCCACACTGACCCTCGAAGGGGCCAGCACCGAAGCATCGCCACCCTCAGCCTCCCCCCACGCTGATCGCACCATCCCGGCGATCAGTGGCAGGCCTGCGTCGATCTTGGCGCGCACGATAGGGGGCGGGTTTTCGGACCCGTCGGTACGATGACTGCGGTGGACTCTTCCCTGCTGTCAGCGTGTCCTCCTGTTGCGGGTCGGATCACTGGCGTGACCACCGAGCGGTTAGTGCTGCGCCCGATCGATGAGGGTTCAGTTGAATTGTTGGAGCCCACCTTTGCGAAGGAAGAGGTGTGGCGCTTCCCATTCGGCCGGGCATTCACGCGGCTGGAGACGGAGGCGTTCGTCACCTCGCAGGTCGAACACTGGGAGACACTGGGATTCGGACTCTGGACCGTGTCCGAACGCGGCTCGCCCTTCGTTGTCGGATATCTGGGTCTGTCGGTGCCGACGTTCCTCCCCGAGGTGTTACCTGCGGTTGAGGTCGGTTGGCGACTGGATCCGGAGGTCTGGGGTCGGGGCTATGCCACCGAAGGCGCACGCGCCGCGCTACGCGCTGCCTTCGACGGCTTATTCCTTGAGCAGGTCATCTCGTTGCCCCAGACCGAGAACTCTCCCTCGGTGCGCGTAGCCGAGAGAATCGGCATGCGCTGTGAAAGAACCGTCATCGCGCCCGCGACCGCGAACCGGGGCCCCGTCGAGGTAGCCGTCATGGCCATGTCAAGGCAGCACTGGATATCTCGGGATGGAGCTGAGCCCTGAGTCGAGTTCATGACTCTCGGACGATCGGGTTGTTCTCCTAGACCCAGACCCGGCAATAGGTGCTACGTCCCGGACATCAGTCGGTGACCTTGATCGTCCAGTCGCACTCGGACGTGATGTCGAGGAAAATGGTTCCGCCATAGTGGTATGACTCCGTGGCGGATCCGCCGGTCCCGAGTTCGTTCGGTCCGTCATCGTTCGCCGACACGCCGATGCCTACCTTCCCGGGCGGTTGGCTGATCTGCACAATGAAATTGCCCTGCCCGCCGAACGTCTGGCAATTGTAGGTGTAGGCGAGTTGCCATTCGTTGTTCACGTGGAAGCTCGGGGTTGTGAAGTTCTGGCCCTCCGCGCTCGTCGCGGTGTACACGACCGTTGGCGCTGTCGGCGCGGCAGGCTTGCCCTTGCCCTGCAGCTTGGCGAGTTCCGCCACATCTGTGGCTAGTTGTTTCTGGAGCTTTGCGATTTGCGCCTTGAGGGAAGCGATGGTGGGGGCGTGGTGGGTGGGGCTAGCGAACGCTGAGCCGCTCATGCTGCCGAGTGCGATGGCTCCGGCGACAGACAGGGCAGACACGGCAGCCACGCGGCAGGACATTGGTGCATCTCCTCTGGGTTTCACGGCTCTACCGAGGGTGACGCACGCCATCAGATACAAGTGCGCATGTGGTAAATGGGTGGGCAGGGAGTATCTGCCGGAGAAGGGGAGTGAGACGGGGTTGTTGACCGATCTTGTGGGCTTTGATTGCCGGTCTTGGCCGGTACGGAGTCCTCTTTGTTCGTCAGGTTCCTGCGAGTTCGGCCACCACCGGTTCCATGTCTTCGAGTGCGGAGTCGAACACGACGAAGTAGGAGATCCCGGTCTGTTCTCGGATCGCCTGGAGTTTGCTCACGACCTCGCCTTGCGAGCCGACAAGTGCCAGAGGGCTGTTCCGGACGAGCTCGGCGGAGAGACCCCCTTGGGCTGCGATCTCCTCGACTTGCTCTTCGAGTGGCCTTCCGATCGAGACGGCTTGGACGAGAACGTTGAGCTCCAGCTCGTCGGCACGGTGCCCAGCCTTGGCGCGGACGAAAGAAGCCCGCTCGGTCAGCGCTTCAAGTGATGCGCCGGTGGGTGCGGCAGCTGAGCCGGTCCACGTGAGCCCGGTGAAGCCGACGATGTTCGCCTCGGTGGCCGCCAGGGTCAAGATGCTGTCGCCGTGGCCACCGATGAGCAACGGCGGGTGGGGCCGCTGTGCCGGGGCGGGCGCCGCGGTCACCGGGCCAGCGCGCCCCGGCAGGGTGATCTCGCCCGACCAGGCCCGTTTCATGGTGCGGACGGCATCACCCAATCGTGCTGCCCGCTCTCTGGGTCGGTCGTAGCTGAGCTCGAGCACGTCGTATTCTGGGCGAGCCCATCCTGAGCCAAGCCCGAGCTCGAGGCGACCGTCGCTCAACACGTCGACGGTGGCGGCTTCCTGAGCCAAGCGGAGCGGGTGGAAGAAGTCGTTGTTGATGACCAAGGTCCCGACGCGCAGCGAGTGGGTAGCCTCGGCAGCGATGAGCAGAGGGGCGAAGCTGGACGCTGACCCGAGGTGATCAGGAACGACCAGTGTCGACCATCCGTCCCCTTCCACCCTTCGAGCTAGTTCCCGAAGCTCGGCCCGGGACCTGAACCGCACCGCCCCTAATCCAAAGCGGAATCGGTTCACTCGGTAACAGCCTTCGGCCGAAGTCCGTATCGAGGACGAGGTCTAGCGGCCACCAATTCGCCGTAGAACGCGCGCATCACCTGCTCAGCGTCCAGGATTCTTGGGTCCAGAGTTGAGCCATCGGTCAGTCACCATGATTCTCCCGTCACAGTCGGAGAGGATCGGCAGGCACATGTTCCCCACCGTAGGGTCCTGAGTTGGTGCCCAAGCCGTTGATACCACGATGTTCGGGCCCCGGGTCGTTCAGCCAGGTCTTCACATCCGTCCAGGTAGCGACCCGCACTTCGCAGGCCATCAACCGGCGTTTAGCCATGCCCCGCCCGTGTGTTTCTGGGGCGCGTGTTAGAGGACGATCTACGCGGGACAGACGTCGAGTGGCTGCCCACTTGGGCGTCGTCGAAGCCTGGCTCGAACCGGATGGTAAGAAGTGAAAGCGGCGAGAAGGCCCGTGCGCCCGTAGGACTGCCAGACGGGCGACAGCTTCGTCGATGGTGGGGACGGTTCCCTCGAGAACCCACCACAAGCAGAGAATCGGCTGATTCGGCGGGTCGAATAACCCCCGCCGACGCCGAAGGAGCTCCACATGAGCTGACCGGTACGCGAAATCGGCCAAGGCTTTGATCGACTCCCACACCGTGAGGTTGATGATCTCCAGCTCATCGCCGAACGGCTTGATGCTCGTGGCGACCCCCGGCCGTGCATGGCGTCGGGGGCGAGCGATGTGTTTGATCAGATCGAAGCCGACGGGTTCCTAGTCGTCGCGCGACCCGGACGGCGTTATCTGGTCGCCGTTCGATAAGGGTACCGACAACTCAATGTGCCTGACCCACATCAAAGTGCCTTCCTGTATCTCGACAACAGGAACATATGATGGGGTCACATACAAAGAGTAACCTTCCGTCTCGGTGACAAGGAAAGAGGGAACCTGTGGCACAACCTGACCATATCTACGAACTGCGCACCTACCACGCCCACCCCGGCAAGCTCGACGCCTTGGTGGACCGGTTCCGCGACTTCACCATTGGGCTTCTCGAGAGGCACGGAATGGAGGTCGCCGGGTTCTGGACCGCCGACGGTGGGGACGGGGACACACTGGTGTACCTGCTGTCGTTCCCTGACCGGGCGAGCGCCGAGGCCTCGTGGAAGGGGTTTTTCGCCGACTCCGGCTGGGACAGGATCCTCGAGGACGAGCAGGAGGACCCGTGGGTGGCCAAGATCGACTCGACCTACCTGTCGGCCACCGACTTCTCGGCCCTGCGCTAGTCGTGGTCGCCGCCGAGGCAACTGGCTGAGCGGCAACACGCGTCGACGAATGCAAGGTCTCTGACCGCGAAAGGAAGTTCTCAATAATGACCATCTCATCGCCACGTCGGCTCACCGCCGACGCCTCAGCGGAAACGAAGCTCCAGATCGACGTCTGGAGCGACCTCGCGTGCCCGTGGTGTTACATCGGCAAGAACCGGCTCGATCGGGCCATCGCGTCCTCTGCGCACGCCGAGGCAATCGCCGTCCGGGTCCGTTCCTACGAACTCGACCCCGGCATGTCGGACGAGGCGAAGCCGAACCTCGAACTCGTCGCCGCTAAGTACGGCATTTCGCCGGCCCAGGCCGAGCGTATGGAGCACAAGGTCGCTGCCATCGCCCACCGCGACGGGCTGCCCTTCGCCGCAGACCGCGTCGCGGCCAACAGCTTCGACGTTCACCGAGTCCTCCACCTCGCTGGCACGGTCGGACTCGACGATCAGTTGCTGGGCGTGCTCCAGCGGACAATGTTCAGCGGCCAGGCCAACAGCTATGCCCACGCCGTGCTCGTCGAGGCGGCGAGCCAGCTCGGCGTTCCGAGACGTCGCGTCGAGGAAGTGCTCGCCAGTGACGAGTACGCCGACGACGTTCGCGACGACGAGGCTGAGGCACAGCGGCTCGGAGTTACCGGAATCCCCTTCGCCGTTTTCGACGGTCGCATCGCCATCTCCGGCGCCGCCAGCATCGAAGACTACGCCGAGGCTATTCAACAAGCATGGAGCACCGAATGAACATTCCCGAAGTCATGCCGACCGAACTGTCCGGATTCTGCGATGTCGCGACCGGGGAATGCATCGTCGTCGACGCCGACATCGACACCGAGGGTGCAACCGAAGTCACCTCTCAACCTCCAGAGATCCCCAACGATCGGCCGGCCCTCACGGTGCCCAAGGGTTCGTAACGACCAACGGTTCAGCTCCGAATTCTTCGGGAGTCCTCTTCGGGTTAGATACCGAGCTGGCGGTCGTGCCGGTCGCGTGCCGCCTGGATGTCGACACGATGCGTATTCGCCCATTCCGTGAGTGCGCCGAGCGGAACGAGCAGGGTCCGGCCGAGCTCGGTCAGTTCGTAGTCGACCCGGGGCGGCACACTCGCGTGTACGGTCCGGCTCACCAGGCCGTCACGCTCCAATGCGCGCAGGGTGAGCGTCAGCATGCGCTGGCTGATGCCCTCGATGGCGCGGTGCAACTCGTTGAAGCGATGAATGCGCTGGCCGAGTAGGACGATGACCAGGACGCTCCACTTGTCCCCCACCCGGTCGAGGACCTCGCGAACCGGGCAATCCTCGACGATCTCAAGGGGCGCGGGCACCCCGTTGTGCGTTGCTGACATCAAAGTCCTCCTTGCGCAGGCCTTTTACGCTAACAGAAGGTGATGCTACATACAGGAAGTAACTGTCTCGACGGGATAACGCGCCGTCAGTCGACAACGAGGCGCCCCGGTCGCGCCCGGTTCCTCTGTCAAGGACTATCCCAAAGTTGCCGCATGGGCTACGCGTGCTCTGGGCAAGCAGTCAGACCCTGAGATAACTGACCACAGCCGGCGATCGGGGGCGGTCCCCCGTGGACTGGCGACTCGCGCGTTTGGGGATATGGCGGCGCGGTGCGGTTGGCACGGCAATCATGTTGATCGGAGCGGCGCCCCCGGCCGATCAGACCCCATGGTGTGGTGTCAGCCCCCGGCGACGAAGGCGACCACGACATAGGCGGCGTGGCGGTCGAAGTCTTGGCGGCGTCGGTCGTAGACGGTGGTAGTTCTGGGGTCGGCGTGGCGTGCTGCGACTTGGACGTCTCTGAGGGGTACGCCGGCGTCGAGGGCGGCCATGATGAACCCGGCGCGGAGCATGTGCAGGTGGACCAGCCCGAGACCTGCTCGTTTGCCTATTGAGCGGACCCAGCGGTGCGCGGTGCGCCGGTCGAGACGTTGACCGTCGTGGCGGAGCAGGATCGGACCCTCCTCGCGTTCCCCGATGGTCAGGTCGACCGTTCGAGCGGTGCGTGGCACGAGCGGGATGAGGGCGGGCTTGTTGCCCTTGCCGATGATGCGAAGCACACGGTGGCCACGCTCAAGGGCCAGGTCCTCGATGTTGGTGTCGCATGCCTCGCTGACCCGCAGGCCGTTCAACCCAGCAGCACGGCGAGAGCGGCGTGGGCGTGGTCGAAGCGTTCGGCGGTGAACAGGAACCGGCCAAGCTCACCACGGTCGAGTCCGCGCCGCTCGCTGGGATGCACCGTCGGGCGGCGTACGTACTGGGCCGGGTTGGATGGGATCCTGCCGTCGATGTGGGCGAAGCGGTAGAACCCGCAGGCGGTGGACAGGCGCCGGTCGATCGTGGAGGCAGCGAGGCCCCGTTCTTCCATCGAGGTGCGGTACAACTCGAGGTGCGCGCGGGTCGCTTCGAGCACGGCGAGGTTGTGATCGGCAGCCCACTGGAACAGGTTGCGCAGATCGTGGCGGTAGGCGTCCAGGGTTCTCCCGTTGTAGCGGGCGAGGAACGCCACTGCTGCCAGCTCAGCCTCGTCCATGAGCGGCTCGAACGCGCGGGTGATGGTCTGACCGGTCGAATCGATAGTGGTCATGGTCTTCTCCTTCTAAGAAGAGGGAGAATCCAGCCAACACCTCTGCCGGAAAGTCCAGCTCTGGCCGGCGGCGTTCGACCTCCGCATGAGCGTTGTCAGTTGATTCGCCGAACCCGCAGCACCGCCACGTAGGGCTCAGTCTCGTTGACGAAGTAGGTCACTCTGAAGCCAGAGGGCAGAGCGTCCTCGAAAAGTTCAAGGTCGCCCAGCTCTCGCCGGTTCGCCTTCGGCGGTCCAGTGTCGACCCAGGCGAAGAGGTCCTCGTTCACCGCGTTCCGCTCAGGCTCCGAAAGTCGAGAGAGGTCCCCCGCCGCCGAATCGGTTACGAAGATCCGCCAGCTCACCCAGCCGAACGCCGGCCGAGGTACTGAAGCATGGCTTCGGGATCGGTGAATCCCGGCATCGATCCATCCTCGATCGCCGCCCTGGCAGCACGAATCGAGGCGAGGACCGCAGGCTCGCCTGCTTCGTGGATCCACTCGTCGAGAAGCGGCATACCAGCTTGGTCAGTCTCCTCGGCCACGACCGAGACTCTAGCTTCGACGAGCGGATCGCCACTCGGATAGACAAGGGGCCCTCACGAGCTCGTTCGGTGAGCTGACGTCCCACGACCGGCGGTATGTGACGCCTTCGCCCAGCCGGCGGGTCGCGCGTTATGCGACGCGTCCTGGTGGCACACATCGCCGATTTCGTACGCTCATGCGAGCGAGCTGGCGTGTCGCTGCTCCCGGGCTAGTGCTGCGTCGCCGAAATGCCGTGGGTACGCATATGTTTCGCGGCCTTGAGCAAAGCATCAGACGCTTCTCCCAGGAGACTCTTCGAAAACTCGTCTGGTGTGGCGTCGCTCAACTCCTTGGCGCGCTCACCCAACTCGAACACTTGCCGCTCGAAGACGTCCATCCCCGCTCCTTTCTACCTGCCCAAGGTTCGCGTAAGCCGAGCCTCAGCTGGGATCGGCTCAAGGGCGAAGCACAATGCCAACGCCCCGAGCATTTCGGCGACGCCGCACTAGGAAGGTGTCTAGCCGCCGCCTCAGGCTATTAGGCCCCCGCGCCTCACCACCGGCGATCGGGGATGCTCGATGACCGGGGCCTGGGGTTGGTCCTGACGACCTTAGGTGGCACCCGGCCGGTTCTCTCGACGACTCTGTTCAAGGAAGCCGACGACCTGGTCCACGAGGCTCG
>Ga0123355_10016499_pt1 | contig 11642 bp, 6 predicted proteins | sample TergutEmb28metaG_3_FD_89872 | JGI IMG/M metagenome (GOLD analysis project Ga0123355, IMG submission 89872) | Embiratermes neotenicus P1 segment gut microbial communities from Petit-Saut dam, French Guiana - Emb289 P1 | ecosystem: Host-associated > Arthropoda: Insects > Digestive system > Gut ...
TACCCCCTCTCCCCCCTTTGGGCGTAAGGGTTTTAAAGAGGGCCCTCGTGCCTTTAAAAGGGTGGAATTTTCCCCTTTCTTTTTTTTCCCCCCCCCCCCCAAAAGGGACATTGACACTTCATATTTTATATTTACATTGTTTTAGATTTGGTACATGTTTTTGCTTCGATTATCCTGAAGGTACAGAGTTACAGTCGAAGCATATTGCTAGAGTAACTGTCGAGTTACCCCATGACGAACAACAGTTGTGTTGATGTTGTAGACAGCACAACGGGATACCAAAAATCTAGGTTACGTAACTGTGCAAGTAGATTGTTAACCCACACCGTCCATACATGTTTATGGTTTCCATCAAGGGGTGTTCTGTTCAGTCCATGCGCGTTCGTGACGTTCCCAAGGTCGTACCCACGAATGGATCACTAAATTTGACGCACGCGCGCTCAAAACGGCCTGCAGGCACTATTACACTGTACGTCAGAGAGGGCGTAATGAGATATCAATATCGTGAAGTTTGAGGCGTTGTTAGTCGAATTTGACAAAACAGACGTTAATGGAATAACTAATGTACAGTGTGTATACTCGTCTAACACAACTATATTTATTGGTAGAATATAGAGTATTTTCTACATAAAGTACAACTACATGTTTCGGCGCTTGATAATGGCATAGACATAATATGACACCTACCATAGATTTAACTATAATAAGCTTAGACATAGCTTGGTAACAGCATGGGCCCCTCTTGTAGCCCACACCGCCCAAACTCTCTGACAGATACGAGATCTCGTGCCCACTTTACCCCTCCCTACCCCATATAAACAGCCAATGTATGTTATACTGCTTAATAAGTATTTCATGTACAACCTGAAGATGGTCATTATCAAGCGCCGAAACATGTAGTTGTACCTTATGTAGAAAATACTTTATATTCTACCAATAAATGTAGTTGTGTTAGACCAGTACACACACTGTACATTAGTTATTTCATAGAACACAGCGGGGATGACGAACTTCATGACGTTAATGGAGATTTTGATTACATGTTTTAAAATGAAGTGGAATGTTTGTGTGGGGGTTGTGGTGGAGGAAACTTGAAGAAAGGAAACAACTTGGAAAATGTAAGCTTAACTGGGAGGATAATATTAAAATAGATGTTAAGGGAATAGGGTGAAGGGGGGGGGGGACGTTGATTGGTTTGAACTGGCTCAGGATAGATAGAAGTGGTGGGCTGTTGTGATAACGGGAATGAACCTACAGGATCCATTAAGTGCAGTGAATTTGTTGAGTAGCTGCAGAACCGTCCGTTTGTGAGGAAGTCCTATACCTGTGGCGGTATGTAGTTAATTAGTTCGTAGCTGGGACGTGTTAAGTTAGTGACGTGAAACTTGCGCGGTGGAACGTATGGTTGGTGCTGCTGTTTTAGCCATGGAATTATGTAAGATTTTAAGGTAGCAAAGTAAATTTGCGCAGGCGTTTTGTGTGAGCACTTCGACAGCTCACAGAATATCTTCTCGAACCATAACCAGACCACAGTTGCGTGCAGTTCAAAGAGGCCTTCGAAACAGGTGGGAACTGAGAACTGTCTACGTGCGTTGTGTGTAGATCGGTTGGGTACCATCTTGTTGAACTGGTATGCCAGTTAGCACAGGAGGCAATTTTTTTTCGCATGGCTCAACGAATGATGGGGGGCCAAGTCGCCGTGGCGCATGGTCTGTCAGTAAATATACAGTCAGACCACAGTATGGTGCCCCCTCTCCCCGATATAGCGCCTCCCTCAGCGCCCATGTCAGTGTTTGAACAGAAATTCCATTTGCATGCAGTATTTCGATTTACAGCTGCACTAGACGTACTGCAACAAATCGTGCTGCACTAACACTGGCGCCATATCGGGGGGGATGACTGTATTTTAAAGGCGTCTGCGATGTTACGCCATGTCGTCTGGTAAATAGTTACCGACGTTTCGGAGTATCATAGTTCCTCCAGGCCGCCCATTACGAGTGTTCTTGGGCTCCTTGATTTTGAAAATCAAGGGTTTGCCATTCTCCGAAACGTCGCTAACTTTAGCAGTCGACACGGCGTGACGTCACAGACGAATCTTCGTCATTATCGCTGCGAAAACGTCGGATCGTCATAATTATTTTTTTGTTTATGTTTTGTTGCAAGACTGAAATCGTTATTTAGCGGTCATTAGCCCGGAGGGTCGATGGTGCCGAATTTGGCTTCTGTGCTCAATGGATGCAGCTGGCGTATATTCGCGGATCACAAACATGCCCTAATGGTCGACAAGAGTTTCTGGCTGCAGAATTTCTTTGCTGGCACCAAGTCCATAGAAACTATCCGCGATTCTCAGAATTGGGGCCGATTTCAAGGGTGCAAGCAGCAACAATGCAAATAGTGACCTGTAAAAGCTCTTAGAATGGATGAGTTTGCAATTTTCGCGCAGTATCAACAGTAGAGACTGTTTTACTGTTCGGTAGGCAGGACTGATTATTGTGTAAGCTGTATCTCGAAATGGCCGTGGTTGGTAAGGTAAAGTAAAGTGCACTCTTGTACAGGCACTGAGGCCCTGTACAGGCCGTACTGCCCATAGGGGGAGTAGAGGTATAGCTCTACTCTTCCTTGACCACGGCACTAGAAGGGGGTGAGGGGTCAGCGTCCCGCCCAGACCGCTCTTTACCCCCGGGAAAGACCCGGTACCCATTGTACAGGAGGCTAGGTGGGCCCCAGGGCCGGTCTGGACAGGTGCGGAAATTCTCGCCCCCACCAGGATTCGATTCCCGGACCGTCCAGCCCGTAGCCAGCCGCTATACCGACTGAGCTACCCGGCCCTCCCCTGATTAGTGTACATGCATAATTCAAGGTGAATGGTGTTTATTTTGCGAACGGATAAATAACATGATTGGTGAGGGTTTGGTCTGTAGTTCAGCTCATAGAATAACCAGCATTGTTCGGTGTACATATACGTACATAACTAAATCTTACTTTATGTCTGTTAATCCATTTATGACCAAAGTGTGCCTTATTATATGTCAGTGTGGCTGAATGTCTCCAGTACCAAAATTTAAATAAAATCTGCGGATCGGTTGGACCACTTAACGCTGGGTCAAACACTGAAGTGAAATTTTATTCTTGCTTTTTCGTTCAATATTTGTTTGTTCTATATGTACGTTTATGCGTGAGTTTTGCTGGGTTTTAAATAGGATCAGTATTATTGTTTTAGGTCTCATTAATTGTTATTAGTTGGTCCAGTATGATTGTATTTAGCAATACGTTTAGTTTCGGTTAAATTTTGTGCCAGCAGCTGCGGTTACACCTTGGAAGCGTTTGATTGTGTTCACCATAAGTAGTTATATTATTTAGTTTGATTTTATTTTGGTGGTTGTTAGGTGAAATTTTTATTGTCGTTGTTTTCTTATTTCTATTCGGAGGCTACGAAATTCTTTTAGTAAACTAGGATTAGATACCCTATTATTTTAGAATGTTAATTTTTTATGTGCCTGAGTAGTATTAGTTATGTTCTTGGAACTTAAAGAATTTGGCGGTATCTCTTTCCGTCCAGAGGAATCTGTCCCGTTATCGATAGTCCACGTTGGACCATACTTAGCTGTTTATTTTCACTTTGTAAAGAACGCCTGATAGCCAAGTGACCCATGGTAAAGTGACCTGTCTGTGTCTGTAGATATCAGACTGCCGTATTTTGACCCACAGCAGACACATTTGTCTTTTCACGAAGGGCAGCTCGTGTGCTATCTGAAACGTAAAGATTAGAATGTACACAACTGCAGTCTTGCGTCCTGCTTTGTAGGGCTGTGAAGGTGAGTCTTTCATGTTAGGGGAAGACAATAGGCCGGGGGTGTTCGAGATTGGGTACTGAGGAAGATATTTGGTCGCCTAAGAGGGAGGATGTTACAAGGAGAGTGGGCAAAATTGCGTGATGAGGAGCTTCATGATTTTTGTTGTTTCATTAGTGTGACCAGATCAAGTAGAATGTGATGGGTGAGGCGTATGGCACATGTGCGGGAGAAGAGAAATACACACGGGACTTCCGCCGTGAAATTTGAAGGAAAGAGACCGCTTGGAAGACCTGGGCATAAATGGGGGATAATACTAAAACGAACATTATAAATAGAATGGGAGCGCGTGGAATGGAATAATCTGGCTCAGGATTGGGGCAGATGGCGGGCTTTTGTGAACAAGGTAGTGAAACTGGGGGTTCCATAAAATGCAAGGGGTGTGTTGAAGAGGTGAGGAAGTATTAGTTTCTGAAGAAGCACTGTGCACCGTTGAGGTAATTAGTTCGTTACGGCTGTGAAACCCTCCCAGCCATCCAGTAAATGCGTCTGGGGATATCTTCCAGAGATATAGACACCTGGAACGTCGAGGTGAGCTTCACTGTCGAAGTGATCTTTCGCTGTACAGGTGAGCAGTCATTGTCATAGTCAGTATTCGCTGTCAAAGGGAGCATTCACTGGCAAAGTGAACATTCACCGTCAAGGGGAGCATTCACTTCCAAGGTCACCATTCACTACCAGGGTCCGCATTCACTGCCAAGATAAGCATTCACTACCAACACTGTCAAGGTTCGCATTCACTGCCAAGGTCCGCATTCACTGCCAAGGTCCGCATTCGCCGTCAAGGTCAGCATGCACTGTCATGTGAGCATTCACCTTCGCCTGCGGACACCATGTAGTATCAAGCTGCGACTTGCCACAGTTCGTTGGATGGCCATATGAACGTTGTTTCTGTTTTAAGCACCGGCTAAGGCCGAATTGTCCAGACAGAATTTTGTGAATACCGTGAAGTTGACATAAAATAGGCCACAACACTCGTTCCATATCTCGTTGGAGCTTTTCGTTCGAACGGCATTCGAACGCTAGAACAGAGCCCACTTTGAGAAGCTGGCAGTTGATCATGTGTTCCATAAATTCCCTGCATTTTCTGAAACCAACATATATACTACCACGTTCCTATGGTCATGAGCCAGATGAATCCAGTTCGCATCCGCATATACTACCGTGTTTGTTTACAGCCCGTTTTACTCTTATCTTTCCATACTAGCCTAGGCGTTTTCCCCCTGTGGTTTCTTCCGACCGAAACGTTTTGCTGTTTCAATTTACCCATGCGTACTGCATTCCGCGCCCATCTTATCACCTGTTTCATTATCCTAGTAACACTGGGCGCAGTAACTGATACGTCGTCGTTCCACCAAACGTCATATTGCTGCGTATTCGGGGAATTCCCACTTTCTGATATCGGCCCAGAGACCGACCACCTAGGCAGGTTTATCAAGGTTTTCCTCAACACATCCAGGCTGTTGTAGGCTGTACCTTACAGCCGTCTTTATGCGTGTACCGTGCATTTTGTGTAGTGTATTGTTTAGAACAATGCGCAACATATATTAACAATGAATTTTTATATCGTACTCCTACATGCTTCGATGCATTTGCATCATCTTCAGGGAGTCTTATTTTCTGTTTGCTAAAGTTACAAACCGTACTGATTTTGTTACATTAGCAAGTAGAAAAAGACTCCCAGAATATGATGCAAATGCATCGAAACATGTAGGAGTACTTACGATATAAAAATACGTTGTTAATGTATATGTTGTGCATTGGTTGGTCTAAGTGATAAACTATCTCACAACGGCTTCCTTCATCGCACCTTAAAAATCGTGACGTCTGAACAATGCCATTAAATAGGACACTTTAAAGTAACTGAATAAGCAGCAAGACTGGTGAGCTGTGGAAGTATTTCCTTGTCCCCTGAGAAGTCACATTGTTTCACGTGGATAACATTGTATTTACCTTTGTATATAACAGCAGTACGTCAGCATTTCTTTTTTCATATTCCGAGAAACTGTGGCGTGCGACTCTTATAACGCATGCGTGACACGCAGTACGAGCGGCTAGGTTTAGCAGACACTGACCTAAATTACCGACTAAAAATCTTCACGTCACCACGTGTGAACATGCACAGCGGCCATCTGTTGTGGTTTGTGGATGTGTGAAGGTACTGCAGTGAGGGTTTTGGTACTCCTAACGCTGATTTTGTGTACGTATTTTACTTTGACCTCTTTTTTGTGCATTTGGTTAAGATAAACAGGTTTCGCTTATTTCATACAGCCATTGCATGCGTAAGAACGGCGTTCTTAATTCAATAGCGTGTGTGTTAGGTGGAGCACTCTTTATGCGCATTATGTAAGACCGGGTGATGGTGTAAGGGGGTGCTGAGTTTCGCCGTATTTCTTGTACAAGCATACCCCGTATAACAACACTTGTACGGTGATGGGATGTGAATAAGAGCTAAAAGTAATTCGGAATAAGAGTGATTAAAAATATTTTTTTTTAACCTTTGCACTTGTATTCCTGGAACTCATAGAATATGTTGGAGAAGTTAAGCATTTTTTACTCCGGAATGTTCAACAGCAGGTCCATCATCAAACAACTCCTCGATTTAGGGCTAATGTGTCATGTGCAGGGCCTAAGAAGGACGAGGTAAAGGCGAATGGAGAAGACTACATAACGAGGAGCTTCATGAACTGCCCTCCTCACTAGATATCATTTGAGTGATAAATGAAGAAGAATGAGATGCGTGGGGAATGTGGCACGTGTGTGGGAGAGGAGAGATGCAAACCGGGTTTTGGTGGGGAGACGTCAGGGAAAGAGACCACTTGAAAGACCAAGGCGTAGATGGGAGGATAATATTAAAATGGATCTTCAGGAAGTTGGGTGGGGTGGTATGGACTGGATTGATCTGGCTGAGGATAGAGACAGTTGGCTGGCTGTTGTGAATGTGTTAATGAACCTTCGGGTTCCATAAATGCGGGGAATATCTTGACTAGCTGAGGACTTGTTAGCTTCTGAGGAAGGACTTTGCTGCATGGAGTTACTGTCAGCTGCACACTTTTTGTATATTATGCCGATAACGTACATGTACAAAGCTTATTTCTATTCTTGTTTTGTGGCTGCGGCAGTGAGCCTATAAACATTGCTATCCATTTATGAAACTACACGGTTCGATGTCCGTGCAAACCATAATCATGGAAGGCACCAATCTGATAACTTCACATACCGTCGCATGTAATACTTCTCACAAACTACCTGGCATGTCAGTTACCTATAGGCTGGATGACTAAGGTTGAATTCCCAGCAAGTGCAGGGACTGAATCCTTCACTTTGCTGTCAGTATGTTTCCAAGCTATCACAAGAGCTTTTGAAGTTACGTTTTCAAAAGAAGCAGAATCAGGCTTCTTGTTCTTGTTCAACCAAGCTTTGTCCTTTTAGTACTTACATGATAACTTATAGTTTACATTGTAGAGGGCCCATGAGTGGTTTGCTTGGTTTACCTGTTGTCAAGTGTGAAGTTACATGTTCTGTACTTTGATCTGTACAAAACTACACTGACAGGGTCAGCATATATCTTGCACTTGATATGGAAGGAGTTAACAGTTTGGGGTTTGCTTATACTCTTTAATTATGTGGACAAACAAAATCATTTTTGATTTGAATTTGTTCTTTTAATAATTTGATTTTGAACATAACCTTTATACTCTGTCCCTTTGTTAGTATGTTGAATCACAGTTCGGTTAGCTTCAGAGGTTATTTGGCGTCGTTAACTTCCATATCCCAGAAAGCTGCAATAGAAATTTCTTATGTTCTGAGTGTGGAAACTGTGTGTTCTGCTGAAATGTTGGTACTCGCCTATGACAATATACCATGTCATAGCTGACAAGGTTGTAGCATTCTTCACATCATATTTTTGATTGCAATAATTTAGTGCATGTGCATGTGGTGTAAGGGGAAGTGTAAGGGCACATAACAGTAGAAACATGAATAACTACAAAGTTTTAATGTTCTCACTAGTTTTAATGATGAAAAGATTCATATAGGTAGGAAAGTTTCAACGTGTTATGCTTTTAATTGTGTTTCGTAGCAGATGCCGCAGTATTCAGTTCAACTTAGTTCGAATAATGGAGCGGTGAAATGTGAATTATGTAAACAGAAATGTAAATGTAAATGTGGATCTGCCGGCTACCAATTCTTCAGTTGTATGCAAAGTGAGCCAACCATAGGTTATACCTGAAACGTGTGTGTGTGTATGGAACACATTATTAAGCAGACCCTGATAATCCTTGCAGTATCACAATGCATTCCACAGAGTGTGCAGGTGATTATACATCTGGGATGTGTTATAGACCTTTGAATGACATTCGGTTGTGTACTTTACATATTTGTCATTTCATCTTTGTGTTCATATGCTAATTTAAAATGGAAGTACTTGTATTTGCATTGTCCATCCCATTAAAGTAATCTTCTTTTCTTTCATTGAATATGTTGTAGCTTAATGTACCAGTATGTCTAAATCTGGCCATTGTTGTGTGAGGTATGTTTTCATGTTAAGGAGGCAAAGGCTGTTAGAGGGCCATAAAGCCAAGAAATAAGTAAGTATGTTTTCTTGTGTTTATCACTACAGTTTTTTTTGTTTCTGGGTAATGAAATGTGGTGTGCAACACCTCGTGGAATTAATCTCAGAAACACCAGCGCTTTGTACCTGAGCACATCAGCAAGATAAATAAACACACATCATTTGTTCCTTTGTCATTATCTGTAATTACAGAGACCTGCACCTGACAAAACGATACGTACTGCAATTCACAGAGAGTTCAAGATGCTGAACAGAAGAAGGACTTATTCTCATACGTTCATCTGTGTCGCTGCCACATTGCTTCTTATGTTTGGATATAGCAACTATGTTTTTGCAGAAGGTATGCCTTTTGTGTCTGCAATTTAAGCGTGTAACACTGATGTCTATTTCTTTGTCAGTTTTTACACTTATGATATGCAGACCTTTGTTGTGTATTCATGTCACCTGGTATTATTATGGCAGTGTAACATTTAGGCAGGTACAGTACATTTAGCTTTGATGGGTAAAATGAGAACTTCATACATAATTTTTGTATGGAAACTTAGAAAACAGTCATGTGGAAGAAGATGAAAGAGACTGGAGGATGATTTTAGGTTAGATATTCGGAATGTGTGGTGTAAGGATGAAGCGTTGGTTTGTGGTCATGTCTGACAACCAAATTTGGCTGTAGCAGTGTTTGAATCTTCAGACTGCCATGTTGATCTACCACAGTAACTCACATGGCTGTGTTACTGGTTGGTATTGTTGATGGTAGAGAGGCATAGTTTGACCTGCATTTCATAAAATTTGCGTAGCTAATGAATTATGTTGTTTTTGATGAAGTATGGAAAGTGAGTTAAAAGAGGAACATGAGAAATAAAACTCTTAAAGTTATCTATGGCCTGTCCAAATTGGAATCCAACATACTATGCACTTCCCTTACAGTATGCTATTTGGAAAAATTTAGTTTAATTTTGGGGACAAATTTAAATAATTTACCAACTATATGCCTACCTATATGTGCATGAATTTACAGGAGAGCATTGCCAGCACATTTGTCTTTTTACTTTTTCCCCATTTCTAGTATAAGTACTATCCCAAGATTCACAGATAGTAACTGTCTGTGTAATGGCGTTTATTATGCTAGGAGAAGGTATGTGTGAGATTGTTTGTAATTCATACCGTGCATTTTCGTATGTTCTGTGTTTTTAAACCAACAAAATGCACTAATTAAAATACAATAAAACGGATCAAAAAACACAATTCTTATCAGATGCCAACTCCCTACATATTTCAGCATCAAGGTGCCATCATCAGGGAGTTTATCAACAACAAAGGTTTATAGCTATTTGCGGGAATAGTGCCTGAAATACTCATCTGACCTTCCAGCCTTTGTTGTTTATAAACTTCCTGATGTTGGCCACCTTTTATGAAGCGTGTTTTGTCATCTGTTTTGTGTATTTTAATTTATACATTTCGTCGGTTTTTAAAATATAAGAATATGTGTGAGACTAAAGGTTATTACAACAGTCAGTATCATGATTATGACCTGCTACCTTTGTCTTAGGGTAGCAGATGACAGCAGAACAGAAGAACATTGTGCTGGTATAAATAGTGCTTTTTTGGAATAGTTTGTCTATTAATCAGCTTACCTCTTACACAAATAAAAATGTGAGGTCTTTGCTGTTCTGAATGTTATGTGGTGTATATTTGTATTTGGTTGCAGACATTTTGAGTTTGTACTTTCATAATGCATTCTTTCAGCATTGAATATAATAAGTATGACCTGGATTTCCTTCATGTATGTAGGTTTTCAGAAACAAAGAGTTTGCAGTCAGACCAAGTCAACTTTTAATTCCAAAAACTGTGGATTATTGCATTTGAAGCTAGTCACAGTTGTTACTCAATTTGGAACAGGCATAACTTTGCTTCATAGTGATATTTCCTACAAATTACAAACATTAAATTTAAAACTACACTGCTCTGTTTATTGATAGTGGCATTTCCTCTGTACTAGACGTAATGGTTATTCTGCAGTGATGCGTTCTACTGCTGTGTATTTGATGTACATGTGCATGAATATGTAGTTTTGTTGGTGTCATTTAAATGCATTTTTTACATTAGTTATAAAAGTACGGAGTTCTTGATATTTTATTATCGCATTGCTGATCTGTTTGTCATCTTGTAAATGTTCGCCATACATTAGGGTCCAACAATCTTGAAACACCAAGCCCTTGTATTGTGCCTGATTGTTTCATGCCCTTTTGCCTAATGCCTCTTGGCAATATATGCCACTTCTTAATTTACACCCTCTCATTTTCGGTTTAACACACTTTCACTGGCTGTGTTCTGTTATGCTAATTCTTTATTTCTGATTGGAAAATTTTTGATTCACACCTCCTTTTTTGGGAAATGCAAGTAGGATGTGAAAGAAGGGCTGGGTGTATGAGTTTTTATAATGTCAAAAGTTTTGTCTGTACACTGAAAATGGGAGAAAATGCTGCAGAAGTGTGTGATGTTACATGAGATGGTGACCAGACAAGAATTTGGAAGTAGCCAGTAGTGTCGCTGTGTTGTTGGGATTCCCGATGTGTTGAAGCAGAAAGATTATTCTTGGACTGCTTGACCCTTGATCGTGCAGGCACATTATTCCTTCAAAACAGCAGGACCCACTTACCAAGTGACACAAAGTTCCACAGTCCAGAAAACCTGAGTCTTTAGTAACATTACTATGAAAACCAAAAATCTCACACAATAAAGGGTTATTTGTGTTATGTAGTGTTGTCCCACTATTGTCATGAAGTAAATGAAATTCATAACGAGAAACTTTGTCAGGGTAGCTGATAAGTTTAAACTGGGTACCTACTGAATACAGGTTTAGATTTCTGACTGCTATACCAACTGTTTGGTATCCTGCATGACAGTCTTCCTCTTCAGATTTGTCTAGAAAACTTTTCTGTGAAAGTACACATGTGACTAAGAAATGACATTGTTCATGATGTTTCAGGAAAGGCAGATGGGCATACAGATTTACCTTTATCTACAGGAACACACCCAATACAGAATGAAATAGGAACAGTTTCCAGTTCAACGCAGTCCAGCAACTTAAAGCAGATAACAGGAAAAACTGAAACAGGAACAGTTTCCAGTTCAACTCAGTCCAGCATCTTAAGTCAGACAACAGGAAAAACTGAAACAGGAACAGTTTCCAGTTCAACTCAGTCCAGCATCTTAAGTCA
>Ga0123355_10016501_pt1 | contig 11641 bp, 7 predicted proteins | sample TergutEmb28metaG_3_FD_89872 | JGI IMG/M metagenome (GOLD analysis project Ga0123355, IMG submission 89872) | Embiratermes neotenicus P1 segment gut microbial communities from Petit-Saut dam, French Guiana - Emb289 P1 | ecosystem: Host-associated > Arthropoda: Insects > Digestive system > Gut ...
CTATACTTGTGTTATTGCCGCATATGGTGTGTAATGCCTTGGTTGCTGGTGGTCGGCTGTTACAAGCAGAGCAGCAGGCTATGCGTCTGGGATGAGGGAGATTATGCGACTCGCACAATCTCCCTCATCCCAGACGCATAGCCTGCTGCTCTGCTTGTAACAGCCGACCACCAGCAACCAAGGCATTACACACCATATGCGGCAATAACACAAGTATAGTCTCGAGCTCCTGATGATGGGCATGTAAGTGCCCGAAACATGTTGAGCAGATTATAAGTGCAATAAAGCATTGAATAGCATCTAGTTGGTTTCTTTCTCTATGCTTATATTACGATGCACGGACAAACATACATCAAATGTTTATACCAGTTGATATGCATGTTATATCTTTAACTTTTGCTAGGAACTTGTTTCTATTTGGAAAATATTTGTTTATTAAGTAACGTACAGACATTGTAGGACTTAAGTAACTTCACAACTTTTATTTTCATTTCATAAGATCTGAAAATACATATGATTTTAGGTATTGATGTCAAGTGTCTTCTGCCAGTATGTAATTTTTAATGTTCATCTGTATTATTGTGATTGATTTTCTTAAAGATTGTAAACATAAAACCATATTTACTTCTACGGAATATTCAGTTAGTATGGAAATTTATGGCTTGCAGCAGTTGGGATGTAGTTTACTGAAAGTACATAGAGGCAATAGCGCACGCTTTTTCTCTGCAGGCAGCTCAGTTGCTCATATCATTCTATACTTCCATGAAACTTTATACTTTACAATATGACATGAAGTTACTGTATTTTATAAGAGCCTTTGGAAATGATCCCTTTCTGCCTTCAGACATGCTTTGCTGCCAAGCAAGTTTTGTCATGCCGTCCGATGTTGATCCTCATTCTGTATATGTTAAACCTCTTATTTCATTCTGTGTACCTTCACTGGTTTTAGGATTATTCTTGTACACCTTTTCTCTTCAAGTTCCCACAGAGATAGGAGTCACAGTCACTAAAATGATGGGATCTATGAGGCCAGAGCCCTTTGCTAATTATTCTGTTCTGAAGAATGTCACATGTAGTAGCCATGTAGTTGTCAGTAGTATGTGCTTTAGCCTTGTCTTACTGTAATTATCTGTATTGTCTTTCTTAGCTGCCAGGTGATTAAAGAAGGGATTGAATATATTGCTAACATACAGATCTGAATTCAGAGTTGTCAAAACACATCAGGCCATTGTGATACAACACATCACACTTCTCTGCCCATGTGCCTTTTGTTGAATGGCATGAGAATTTTTTCATAGCCTACCATTATTTTATGTGGGCAGAATTTAGGTAGTCTTGTTAATGTGAACACATATCCCAGTGAGATGTCGGTTTCTAGTGCCATGTGTCATGACAGTTTCGCAATGACTGAGGTGTCTGAGCATGCTTGAGTGTCATAATTTTTTTCTTCAATTGGTTAATTTTTCTTGAATTGTCTGTTCTTTGTTATAAATTGAACTCATGATCTACCACGTTTAGCTGAGCTTCGTACAACTTTAGGGGTACTCAGTCTTGTAGATTTTCATGAGAGAACTTACAAATGCACTGTTTTTAAATTTCCTTTCTTATGAATGATTTTATTATGACAGTTGGTTGAAGAATTATTTGTCACACGTCACAGAACAATAATAAAAACAATTTGAATAGGTAGAAATCCATTGACTACTCTTCCTCTTACATTGTGTCTCTTGGCTGTTTGAATGGAATCATATCAGCCAGTTACTAAGCAATTGTATAGCTACTACATCCGCTATGTACAAGGAGCTGCAACTTTTCCTTCTCATTTGAATTGTTTGTAGAACACAAACAACTGCATTAGCTGCACTTGTAACATCAGAATTTATTCACCTTATAACAGAATGAAACATGCTGTATTAGTAATTTCTCCATTCTGTAGAGAAGAATTGAAGCTGTGCTTACATAAATTAATTATGTGTTTTTTGACTAGCTGAATTAGTCAAACAATGATTAAACATATATTTTGGGTGCTGGGTTAACAGGATTTCCAATTAAATAATTTCTTTAAGTTCTGCTCACTGCTGTGTGAGTTTCAGGGTTTTTGCAGCAGTGTGGATGTGGTATCCATGTTTCTGGTGTGTGACTCTGTGTAGATGGACATTTCCAGTGTTTGAAGATGAGATAGAGATCTCATCTTCATGTTCGAAGTGTCCGAGAAGAGACCGCTACATTGTTTCAAAACACTGGGAACTAAATATCCAGTCACGCAGCTGCATATCCCAGAAGAGTGGAAACTTTATTTACTGCTGATTCTAGGCCACATATATGTAAACATATACATATGCATTTAAACAACATGCTTGTAACTTTGGTCTGAGAAAGGAGCATTTATAGCAGAAAATGGCATCTAGAGCCTGTGAACAGCAGTGAGATTTGAGGTTCTCAGGGCCTTGACTTTTATAAGATTAGTGTCTTTTGGCTTGTGTGTCTGTGTGGTGTAGTAGATGTTGTCTATAACACTGTGGAGGAACTTGCTGCTTCCATAATGGAATAGAAAATGAAGGCAGCATGTTTGTGCTAAATGTCAGTAAATTTCTACCAGACTACAGAGCAACACATTCCAGAAGACTGCAGTCTGCGGTGAACAACAGGTCCGCAGTTTCTTTGAACAGCATCATTTTCCATAAGATTGGAGTCTTATTTTTTCTCTTTTAGGCTTCCAAAAATTATAAAAATGATATAATGTAGTGGGTGACATCAGACTAATTCTCCTGCATCTTTCAAACTCCAAAATTCTTACAGTAGAAACAAAATTTATATCAGATTGTGTGTAAGGAACTGACTAACTGTAATTAATTTGATTTTCATGAACATATGATTAATATTTTGGAACAATCTTCATCAGACTCTTGTAGTGCACACTGTTAGGTATGTTGACGTTTTGCTGCAGACTGGTGCATTTGTTCCAGAATTACTGCAGACCAATACTCTGTGGAACTACATGCATATTATTGAACTGAACTTCATTTCATGACAAACATAACACATGCCAAAACAGAATCTTAATACAGAATTTACACTGTATATAATGTTTGTTTATATAAAGGAAAATTTAACGTTTTTCATTTTGAAACACATTATGGCATTAATAGCATTAACTTCTTTCAATACAGTGTGTGCTGGCAGTAGCGTACAACCCACAGTTTGAGAAAAATACCTTTGGAACAATGTGTTCTAATATATATTGCAAAACATTCAATAAACTTTAAAACAATGTAGGTGGTAATGAATTAACATTAAGTAACTGTTAAATAATAACCTGAATAGTTGAGCAGTAGTGCTGAATGGACTGATAGAGTATAATTCATGGGAGGATTGTGTGTAACTTTACACAAGCAGCTGATAAATAATGAAGTGAGATGTGTCATAGTTTCCAAAGATGGATGACTGTTTTAGATACTGTTCCTCGGTACACCATACAGTTTTACAATTTTGTCTTTCTTAGTTCAGAAGCAGTAAATAATCTCTGTGTATTTTATTTTTATTAGTGTCATGTTCAGAATAGCATAAAGCTATATGTGTAAAGAAGCAGGTAGTTTGGTGGTTGAAAAAATATTTAAATCCCGGTATTACTTTGTTGCCTAATATACTTACATTCTGAGGGATTCCAAGACATTGTAAACCCATTCATGAACATATATTTCAGGTGACAGTAGACGGGCAGGTAGTGTATGAATCAGCACGCCGTCAGACAGGCAATCCTGCAGCAGACTACTCTGAGGGTGCCAGTCATGTCCTGGCAGTGATCCATCAGATTCTGAATCACCATCGAACACTTGAACAAAAATGGCATGCCAAGAAAATAAAACTGCATCAGCGACTGGCACTTCGTTTGTTCCAGGAAGATGTCAAACAGGTGTGGCATACAGTTCTGTAGTATTCTGGTGGTGGTATGTCACATTTGGAATGGTTCAATCTTTGGACTGTGTCCATCATCCCATGCTTAAAATAGAAATTAAAACAAAATATGTCAACAACAATATCAGTTGTTGTTCATGAGCAAGGGGTGGGGACAGATGCAGTCATTTGGGACCAACAGGAGGGGCTATTCTTAACCTCTAAGCCTCTTTCTATCAGACCCAGTTGATTAGATGTTAACTGTACACTTTCGCCCAAGGACAGGAACTATTCCTCCTCTTGAAATATTGTGTTCAAATTTTAATTTTCAACATGGGATGATGGAAGAAGTTCAGTGAGGGAATGATACCAAAGTGTATTGGCTAGTCTTGTTAAAATGTTTTATCTGCTAGAGTGCTCATTGTGGACAAAGTCGTAACTAAAGGAAGTACAGGCAGAAGGAACTTGCTCTTTGCTGTCAGTGTGAACTATTCTCTGCTTTAGAGTCCATTTCCTTCATTCAAAAGGATAGATGGGTTTATTGCATTGCCATGCCAGTTTACGTCTCCTTCCCTTCCATTTTCTTGATTATTTTGAAGCAATGATATACTGTATTTTTCTGATGTTTGTCTTGCTACTGAAAGCCATATTATATGTGCACTTTTTAGTTCCTAGAATTAGTAACACATAAATGCACTGTGTAGACTAAATGGAGAGCTTACATTAGACTTGGCAATACATGTTCTAAGCAATATGCTTTAAAACATTAATCTAAGAGAAGCCATGAACAAAGGTAGTGATGTTACTTGAATCCAGTTTTGGCAGGGACCAACATTACTGCAAGGCTGCTTCTCACATTGTGCAGTATATGTTAATAACAGTACAGTTAAGTAATTACCATATAAGAATGTTTTAAGTGAAAATTGTGGACCTTAATTATATGTGTATCTGATATCATTGATGAATTTTTTCAATTACCTACCATTTTTAAAGCAAAAGATCAAAAATTTTAATTTCATCTTTTAGGGTCAGATTTGTGTGATACCAAAATGAAGCTCATGTGACAACATTTAGAGTAGACCCCAAATACCAAATTTGAATAGAATCTATAAAGTTTTGCGGGCTTGTAATATGCCAGAATTTGATTTGACTGTATTGTGACATGCTTTCAATTCATGCTTACATTCATTGTCCTGGTACAGGTTCTGGACTGGCTAGCAAATCATGGTGAAGTTTTCTTGAGGAAGAACATTGGAATCGGGAGAAACCTGCAGAAAGCACGAGTCTACCAAAAGAGCCATGAACATTTTGAGAATGTTGCTCAGGTAAGTGCCCACATAACTTTTGTTGATTTCCAGAAATGGCCTGCAGGATTTGGAGACTTTAAAACTATATCCATAATTTACAGATACGTCACAGAATTTGTTACAGCTTTGCATATTGTGCTTGCAGCATTAGAAGGCTCCATCCATATTGTGAGGTTTGGGGTTCACAAAACTGTGTCAAGAATTTGAGTCTTCTGGGACATGATGCCATGTTGACCGGTAAATAGTTATTGACATTTCAGAGGAACCTGGTATCTTTGAAGATGGAAGTATTGTGTTCCTCAGAAATAATTGTTTGCCTGTTGACATGGTATAACATCTTAGAAGACATGAATCTTTAGACTGAATTTGTTACATACTGTAAACTCAAAGAAACTGAAGCTGTTTTACTGAAATATATTTCTTGAATGTTGATGGAACCTCCATCATCTCATGCAGTAGGCCTTGTATTCTAACATGTGACTGTATGTGTAGTGACCAGAGTTTCATTCATTGCAAGGCTAGATATCGTATCAAAAGAGTTGGAGTGCTCTGAATATTAAGATACCGTCTGAGGTAATCGTCAGTGGAAAATAATTTGAGTTAATAGTAAGTACTAATGTTAAGCAGCTGGGGTAGCGTAGTTGGTATAGCAACGTGCTCTGGGCTGGATGGTCCATGGTTCGAGCCACAGTGGGGACGGAATTTCCTGTACCCATCTAGATAAATTCTCTTCATTTTTAATAGACTGTTGTATGAGGTTTAATTACTGGTATACCTTGCCGCATACTTCAGGCAGTTTGGTTGGTGTAGGTATCTGTAACCACATTCGTTACATTCATTCACAATATTAGGCCATTAAGATTCCCTTTTGTCATCCTCAACAAGCATGTTGTCCAGGAGTAATTTTGTAAGTGGGCATTCTTCAGAAACCTGTGTATTTCCATCTGATGGATACCGACATCCAATTGATTCTGTATATATAATTTTTCCTTAAGGAGTGAATTTTGAGTACTAACATTTTTAAATTTCTTTTGGTGTTAAGAAGAATGAACCTTGCTCTCTGTCATAGTAATATAATTTTTAGTTTGTAGTCTAATTTTATTATATTGTCTCAGTGTCTGAATTTTGCCATGTTAAACAAGAGATCAGGAGGCTCATGTTTCATTAAGTTTGTACTGGTCATCGTTTAGCTAGATAAGGTTTCAGTATATCGCATAAAATATTCTTGGATTTGTAAAAATGTTGCTGTTGTGTAGAGGGATAGAACGAATAGCACACAGCCTTGACTGATTGCCAGCCTGTTACCACAAATAGGGCCATAGCTGCTGAGATGGTGGAGTAATTTTTTTGCCATTAACGTAGGAAATGCCCACTGAAAACTGCCAAGATACTGAATGTATCACCTCTGCCACTGAAATGCTTATCACCAGGCCAGTTATATGACATGTATAGTAAGATAATATTAGAATGCAGCTAGAAGTAGGAGGTGGCCTGGATTCTGGCTGAGGATAGGGCATGCTGTGAGCACAGTGATGGAACGTCATGTGCCATTACCATGCGCGGAAGTTATTTATCAGCCGAGTGCATGTCACCTGCCCAGAAATGACTCTTTATGCATGGAGTTTGTGAAACTGAATTGGTTTTAAGCCTTAATTAGTGAAAGCGGTGAAATTTGAGAGTTGTATTGTGGTGGCTGTGAAGGTCTTCCATCTACATTGGACTACATAGCTGATTCAACCAATTTTTCTGTATCCCAGAAGTGTACAGTTTATCTTAAAATTCCTAAGTCCATTGAGTACTCCATACTTCAAATTTTAAGAGATGAAACTTCTTTAAATTAGAGTTTTCAATGATGACCCTGTCACCTGGCCTTAAACTGGCTCTGGCCCAAAGTACATCCTGCTGGTCGGACATATCAGATAATTTCCTATAAAATCGTAAATTATCCAGTTCGTTATACAATTTTTGTTAAAAAAAAATAACTCAAGTTTGTGTAGTTCGCGTATATGCCGGATCGTGAGCACAATTTATTTACCAAATGACCTTTCATGCCCCGCGAGTGCCCAGCTTAGTGGGAGAAGTATGTTTCAATTAGTACGAAGTTCGTGCGGCAGATGTCGTCAGAGTGCCGAGCGCCTCGTTTGATGTAAGCTTGAGCTGCAGCAGCATCAGACGGCCGGGCTGCCGGCTAATTCGTCGGCGGCCTTCAGTCTTTGACCGGTTTCCATGTGGAGAAGTGGATGTTGACCTGTGCTACTGGGGCAACGCTTACTTGCCCTCCACGTGGTTTGAAACGTCAAAGTGACGTCTTTCTACATACTTGTATTGTTTGTGTGCTGAATGTGCTTTACTGTTGGATTCAAGTGTATGTTTGTATTTGCTAGCAGATTCTCAGGTAAAGTGTAACTTGTTGAATGCGATGTGTCGTCCGACATGACATATTAACTGGAACACTGCTAAACACTGACTAATGTTCCAGTACTCACGTGTCCATTATTTTGTGTTACTTGTCGAACTGGTGTTTACATTTTTAAAGAGATGGTTGAAACGCGACAAAAGTGGTGAGTTACATATTGACGCATCAGATACATACGTTATTTATTATTAGTTGCTACTGATCATGAATGAGGTCGGGAGAATGGTGAAATGAAACGTGCAAACAAAATTTCCAAACGCATTTTCCGAGTTGTACATTTTGTCTGGTGATGGAAGGGCGACCCTCGACATCTGGACGTGTAAATTGGAGATACATCGATTTTTTTTTTTTTTTTTGGGTTGCAAAATGGATTGATTGTTGTAGATTATGAAGTGGTATCTATTTTTCTTCCGAAGTAGTCAGTAAATGAAGATGAAGAAGAATTAGGAAGTATGCAATTTCACATGTTCTTTGAATTATTAAAACAAAATAAGAATTACACTGTGAAGGTTCGGTGTGCGGATCGCCAGATTTTTAACGCACATTCGTTTCTGCAGCATGTGATGCAACACAAAGTAATGCAGAAAAATGCATATAAACAGTAGATTATTTATACGTGAGACGTAAGGCGATCCGCATGCACGCGTGCGTGCGCGTGTGTAAATATGATTACACCTAGGCGTGTCGGTTGATTAACTTCATCTGCTTGAAATTAAAAACTCTGCATTTTTCTATTTCCTGTTTGTACTTTTCTTGTGTAGAGAGGTCACTGGTGTGTTTACTGATTGAGCAATACAACCTGACCTACAGGCTGTGTTTCTGATTCAGAAAGATGGCTTGGCTGCGGTCACACAAGGTGGCAGCAACGGAGAATGCATAATAAACAGTTGTAACCGGGAGCCGATCCCGGTGGCCGCGCGGTCTAAGGCGTAGGGCTGCGGCCGCTCGCTTGCTGTGGGGGTTCGATTCCCGCCCGGGGCATGGATGTCTGTCGCTCGAGAGAGTTGTGTTGTCATAGGTTTCTGCGACGGGCCGATCTCTCGGCCAGAGGAATCCTTCCGATTGTGCGTGTGTCTCATTGAGTGTGATCAAGCCGCAACAGTCACCCTCGACACCTGCAGTGAGTAGGTATAGAAGGTCCGACTAAGCAAGCAAGTTATAACCGGGGTTAGCGTGACCAGGGCCTTGTGGAAAATTCTGAATTCGGTGAATTGCGGCCGCTTTTTACACGAACGCCATGTAAGATAGAAGTATTGACGTGTTTAACAGTAACGTGGGACAGACCGCGGCACGTGCACATTGTTTTCAAATTATTACGCTGCGATCATGCTGTTACAGGCGGGCTGGCATGCGCTGTGCTTACGCGGCGTCGTCCAGTGTAAACCCATGTATTATTTTACAAATATTTTGACGTGCCAAGTTTCATGAGCTGCAGTCACGCGCCGAAGTATATTTTGCACGTGGTGTATCCGAAGTGTAACGCATGATGGCACCACGTGTAATGAAATTTATAATTAAGTAAGCCTGACGATATGCCTGTGATGTGGATGGAGCAGTGTGAAGACACGTACGTGTCCAGTGTGCTGTGTGTTTTCATTTTGCATTCCGTGCCTTGTGATACAGTTGTTACATTGCAAACCAACAAACTTTGTTAAAATCACAATAATAGTTTAACGTAACACAGACGCCTTCTTGTTTTTGGCCTCACTGGCCGGCCCCTGTGAAGCCCGAAACATGTAGGAGTTTGCGTATTAAAACTATTTTGATTTTAACGACGTGTGTGCGTTTGTGTCGGTTTATACTAGAACAACTGTACTCTGTTTTTAAGCCGCAATTTTGCCTAGAATTGAACAATCTGGACGCAAAGTGAGTGTTTTTCAACGTGTTATTCACGTTTATACTTTTGTGTTAATTTAGAACCTACGTAAAGAAAATTTAGTACTCAGGATGGTCGGATTGTAACATGGTGATTGTGGCTTTTTCCTGCCAGTGAAGGCACTGTAGGTCGCCTAAATTGCGCTGTGCTCTTCTGACGTAATTGGATTCTGTTCTTAGTGCTTGGAAAATAGAACTTGTTCTGTACACTTTTGTTTTAAATAATTTGCTGGGTCGGGTATAATTTACTGAATACGATAACGGTGTGTTATCGATTGAAAAGTTTGCTTCCCATAATTCCGCCCACCTTAGAACAGTGTGTGTATCGTATGTTCGCCTAGCATGTTCATTTCATGTATGAGATTAGCGTCGCCATTTGTCCGCTTCTGAGTCGTCGTGCCCAGAAACTGTGTTCATATAAAAGCCGCCTCGTTACGTAGGCTAATGTTCATAGAACAGACTATGCGAGTTTTTAGGCTTTCGCAGCGGTGTAGTTGAGGTCTCCGTCTTTTTGGGATTTGGCGCCGTATCGCTGGGAGATGGGCGCCTGACGGTTGAAGGCAGTGTGGCGGGGTCGTATTCACTGTTCGCGTACGGGACGAACCTGGAATACGAGTTCAGGATGCTGTTTCGAAACGTCGGGAAGTGCCCAGTTACGTGGCGCTCGTCCCAAAAGAGCGATGGAACAGAGTACATCACCTGGGCCTATGTTTCGGCATCCAGTAAAAAGTCTCAGTCAATTAATCTCCCATATTCTCCCCTCCCCTTCTCTTCTTGTTGACCCCTCCATCCCTTGGTCCTTCGTTCTGAAGCAACCGTATACAAGTTCCACAATCAGTGCACGAAGAACGGTACAACACATGTAAATAAAAGTTCCTTTTGTTGCGGGGTTTTCCCCCCCTCCTTTTGAACCGACTGTTGAAATTTATTACCAGCATGTCGGTGAACGCGTGTACTTTGAATAATTCGTCCAACCCACCCTGCTTCCAGGCACGTGGCTTCTTGGTTAAAGTTTACTTACTTGTGCAAACAGTCTGTTGGAACAAGGTTTGATGATGGTAACGATGATGAAGTCTCCTCCAAGTAACAAAAAGAAACCGTCAGAACTAATTTTCTTCCTCCGTGGACGCTGTGGTAAATTACACCAGTTCTGCCAGGGTCGTCCAATTCAGTACCGTGAACTTCAATCTGTATTAGACCTGTATGGCATCGTGATGATTCATTTTCCGCGTGTTGGTTGTATTGAAGCAGGCACACCGAGTAGACCATTAGCCTATATTTGCAGTTAAGTCAAAATATGAAAGATTATAATACTCTGGAATGCTTCGACTTGTCGGCTGGTAAACACTAAAGGTAACAAAAGTTTAACTTTTCCATTTCTATGTCACGAAGGCATATAGGGCGATTAGAGGTATAACTTTACTCATTCTAAACCTCGGTGTCAGATGGCCGATGTTTCGAAGGATCGCAGCGTTTTAATCTTGAAGACGAAGCAGTGCAAGAAAATTTAGAACGCTTGACATTGAAGATGAAGGCACTGCGATGCTTCGAAACGTCAGTGTCTGTATGTCCGTTGGCAACATGTGAAAGTCCGGAAGACTTGAATCTTCGTCAGCGCTGGTGTCAGAACCGCAAATTTGGCAGCTCAAAATACGTTTCGGAATTCGGCACATAGGCCTGGTTTGACAGTATGTACATACGAGGTGCCTTCCATAGGTGTCATGTATCCTCACACCAGTTTCTTTGAGAAGGTTTCAGTGTTAGTCTGCCGCGTACGTATTGAGCATTCAAAATATCTCCCCCCGACCGGTTTTTGACCATACTGTTACATGTGTTGCCCAGCCCATACGTTCTGATTTGCTTATTCTAGTACAGTGATACCTCGGCTAACGAAGATAATTCATTCCGGAATCACATTCGTTAGCCGAAAAATGATTTCCCATAGGTTTCTATAGAAAATCGTTTAATTCGTTCTGGATGCTGCCCAGTATTTAAAGATAAGTTTTATAAAATAGTAAAAAGCACGCTATAAAAGGGCAAAAACTCACCAAAGGCTGAGATGAGCAGCTACCCAATTGGATGAAGGAGAATGGAAAGTAGAATGAAAAACTGACGATCTTTACACTATTATACTGAAAATATATTATAC
>Ga0123355_10016502_pt1 | contig 11640 bp, 10 predicted proteins | sample TergutEmb28metaG_3_FD_89872 | JGI IMG/M metagenome (GOLD analysis project Ga0123355, IMG submission 89872) | Embiratermes neotenicus P1 segment gut microbial communities from Petit-Saut dam, French Guiana - Emb289 P1 | ecosystem: Host-associated > Arthropoda: Insects > Digestive system > Gut ...
AGGCCGCATCCTCGCGCGTTCCGGCCTGACCGCGTCCTTGGAGCTCGAAGCGGTGCCGGAAGGCGCCATCCAGCAGGCCAATGCCGGCAACATCGCGGTGATGACGTCCGACAACGACGACCGCGTGCGCGCGCTGATCAAGCTGCCGGATTTCGGCGATGTCTATCTCTATGTCGGGCGCTTCATCGATCCGACCGTGATCGCCCATATGCAGCAGACGCAAAGCGCGGTCGCGCAGTATCAGAAGCTGGAGGGGGAGCGCTCGCAGTTCCAGTATGCGCTGTCGATCCTGTTTCTCGTGGTCGGGCTGCTGCTGCTGACGGGTGCGGTGTGGGCGGGACTGACGTTCGCGACCCGGATGGCGCAGCCGATTTCCTCCCTGGCCGGCGCGGCGGAGCAGGTCCGCGGCGGCGATCTGACGGCGCGCGTGCCCGAGGGCGGCGACGACGAGTTCGGCTCGCTGTCGCGCGCATTTAACCGCATGACGCATCAATTGGAGACGCAGCGCGGCGAGCTGGTCGCCGCCAACCGCCAGCTCGACGAGCGGCGGCGTTTCACCGAGACCGTCCTCGCCGGCGTCTCGGCCGGCGTGATCGGCCTCGATCAGGCCGGCCGCATCAATCTGCCGAACCGCTCGGCCTCGCTGCTGCTGGCGACCGATCTCGATCAGCGTGTGGGCCAGGATCTCGTTGCCACCGTGCCCGAGATGACGGGCCTCTTCGAGGAGGTGCGCCGCCGCCCCGAACGGCTGGCGCAGGCCCAGATCGAGCTGACGCGTCACCATCATTCCCGCACGCTCCTGGTGCGCATCGCCGCCGAGCGCGTCGACGGCGAGGTCAACGGCTACGTCGTCACCTTCGACGACATCACCGAGCTGGTGTCGGCGCAGCGCAAGGCCGCCTGGGCGGACGTGGCGCGCCGCATCGCGCACGAGATCAAGAACCCTCTGACCCCGATCCAGCTGTCGGCGGAACGGCTGAAGCGCAAATACACACGCGAGATCGCGAACGATCCCGAGACTTTTGCCAACTGCACCGAAACTATCATCCGCCATGTCGGCGATATCGGCCGCATGGTCGACGAATTCTCCTCCTTTGCCCGCATGCCGGCGCCGCTGATGAAGGAAGAGGATCTGGTGGAGCTGGTGCGTCAGGCGGTGTTCGTGCAGCGCACCTCGACACCGGAGATCCGCTTCAGCGTCGAGGTGCCGGATCAGGTGGCGGTCTATTGCGACGCCCGTCAGGTCGGCCAGGCCCTGGTCAATATTCTGAAGAACGCTGCCGAATCGATCCAGGGCCGGGACGGCGGCGCGCCGCCCGGCGAGATCGCGGTCACGGTCACCGCCCTGCCGCAACAGGTGCAGGTGAGCATCGCCGACAACGGCCGCGGCCTTCCGGTCGAGGGCCGCGAGCGCCTGACCGAGCCCTATGTGACGACGCGCACCAAGGGCACCGGCCTCGGCCTCGCGATCGTCAAAAAAATCATGGAAGATCATCACGGTGAATTGCTGTTAGAAGACCGGGAGGGAGGCGGCGCTTGCGTGCGCCTGGTGTTCGCGCGTAACGCCGCGGCCGAGGAAACAAAACCTGCTCCGGAGAGGGCGGCTCATGGCGCATGACGTTCTGGTGGTCGACGACGAGAAGGACATCCGGTCGCTCATCTGCGGCATTCTCAACGACGAGGGGTATGAGACGCGCGGCGCCGCGGGCAGCGGCGAAGCGCTGGCCGCGATCCGTGCACGGCTGCCGTCGCTGGTGATCCTCGACATCTGGCTGCAGGGCAGCGAGCTCGACGGGCTCGAGATCCTGAAGATCGTCCGGCGCGACACCCCCAACGTGCCGGTCTTGATGATCAGCGGCCACGGCACCATCGAGACGGCCGTCGCCGCGATCAAGATCGGCGCCTATGACTTCATCGAAAAACCGTTCAAGACCGACCGGCTTCTGCTGTTCGTCGAGCGCGCCATCGAAGCGGCGCGGCTGAAGCGCGAGAACGAAGAGCTGCGCTTGAGGGCCGGCGGCGACGAGGAGCTGACCGGAACCTCGACCAAGATATCGCAGCTGCGTCAGGTCATCGACCGGGTGGCGCCGACGGGCAGCCGGATTCTGGTCAGCGGTCCCGCGGGCTCCGGCAAGGAAGTGGTGGCGCGTCTCGTCCACACACACTCGCGGCGGGTCGAGGGCCCGCTCGTGGTGGTGAACAGCGCGCGGCTCGCGCCCGAGCGGTTCGAGATCGAGCTGTTCGGCGCCGAAACCGGCGCCGCCGGATCCGACCATGCCCGCACCATCGGGCTCTTCGAGCAGGCGCACGGCGGCACCCTCTTCCTCGACGAGGTCGCCGACATGCCGCCCGAGACGCAGGGCAAGATCGTGCGCGCCTTGCAGGACTCGACTTTCAACCGTGTCGGCGGCGGCAAGGTCACGGTCGACGTCCGCGTCATCGCCTCGACCAGCCGCGAGCTGCCGCTCGAGATCGCGGCCGGCCGGTTCCGCGAAGATCTTTACTACCGCCTCGCCGTGGTGCCGATCATGGTGCCGCCGCTGGCCGAACGCCGCGAAGACATCCCGCTGCTCGCCGGTCAGCTGATGCAGCGCGCCGCGACGGCCGCCCGTCTCGCGCCGCGCGCCTTCGGCGACGATGCCCTGGCGGCGCTGCAATCCTATGACTGGCCCGGCAATGTCAGGCAGTTGCGCAATGTCATGGAGTGGCTCCTGATCATGGCGCCGGGCGAGACGCATGAGCCGATCCGCGCCGACATGCTGCCCGCTGAGATCGGCGGCAGCGGCCGGACGGTGCGCGGCGATCGCGCCGCGGAAATGATGAGCCTGCCGCTGCGCGACGCCCGGGAGATGTTCGAGCGCGACTATCTTCTGGCGCAGGTCAGCCGCTTCGGCGGCAACATCTCGCGCACCGCGGCATTCATCGGCATGGAGCGCTCGGCGCTGCACCGCAAGCTCAAGTCGCTGGGCCTCGAGCCCGAGCAGCGCTCGGCGGGCATTGGCGAGCAGCAGGCGCCGATGGGTATCGAGGCCGATGCCTGACGCGTCGTCGCGCCTGCCGGCCGCCCCGGTCTGGAAGGAGCCTCGCCACACCCACCATCGCCTGCCAGGGGACTGTGCCCCGGGATCGCCGCCTGCGCGGCGGCGCCGGGCCGCTTTGACCCGCCCCGCGGCCGGGCCCCCCTGATGTCGCGCATCGCCTACGTCAATGGCCGCTACGTCCCGCACCGGCTGGCGCGCGTCCATGTCGAGGATCGCGGCTTTCAATTCGCCGACGCGGTCTACGAGGTGATTGCCATCCGGCGCGGCGCCTTCGTCGACGCGGACCGTCACCTGGCGCGGCTGACGCGCTCGCGCCGCGTGCTGGCGATGGCTGCGCCCATGTCCGAAGCGGCGCTGAAGCTGGTGCTCCGTGAAACGGCGCGGCGCAACCGGGTCGCCGACGGCATCGTCTATCTCCAAGTGTCCCGCGGCGCCGCACCGCGCGATTTTGCCTTTCCGGCGCAGGCGCGGCCCAGCCTCGTCGTCACCGCGCGGCACATGCGCATCGCCGATCCGCGCCTCGTCGCGGAGGGCGTCGCCGTCATCACGGTGCCGGACCAGCGCTGGAAGCGGCCCGACGTCAAGACCGTTTCGCTCCTGCCCAACGTGCTGGCGAAACAACAGGCCAAGGAAGCCGGCGCCTACGAGGCCTGGCAGGTCGATGCGCAGGGCAATGTCAGCGAAGGCACCTCGTCCAATGCCTGGATCGTCAGCGCCGCGGACGAGGTGATCACGCGACAGGCCGACACCAGCATCCTCAAGGGCATCACGCGCATGGCGGTCTTCGACATTCTGGCGCGCGAGGGTCTGCGCCCGGTCGAGCGGCCCTTCAGCGTCGCCGAGGCGAAGGCGGCGCGCGAGGCGATGCTGACCAGCGCCACCAACGGCGTGCTGCCGGTCGTGCGCATCGACGGCGCGCCGGTCGGCGACGGCCGTCCCGGTCCTGTCGCCCTCAGCCTGGCGGCGGCCTACCGCGCCGTCATGGACGGCGCGGCATGAGCCGCCCCGGCGCAGTGCTGTTCGATTGGGACAACACGCTGGTCGACAGCTGGGACACGATCCACGAGGCGATGCGCCATTGCCTGACGCAGATGGGCCGCGAGCCGTGGAGCATGGCCGAGGTCAAGGCGCGCACACGCCTCTCGCTGATCGAGGCGTTTCCGCCGCTCTTCGGTGCCCGCTGGGAGGAGGCGCGGCGGCTTTACTTCGCCCGGTTCCACGAGATCCATCTTCAGCGCATCAAGCCGTTGCCCGGGGTCGAGGCCATGCTCGACGGGCTCGCGGCACTGGGCGTGCCGCTCGCCGTCGTCAGCAACAAGACCGGCGACACCTTGCGCCAGGAAGCCGCGCATTTCGGCTGGACGCCGCGCTTTGCCAGGCTGGTGGGCGCCGGCGACGCCGCGGCCGACAAGCCGGCGCCGGCGCCGCTCCTGATGGCGCTCGCCGCGACCGGCATCGCGCCCGGCAGCCATGTCTGGTATGTCGGCGACACCGGTATCGATATGCAATGCGCCGCCAACGCCGGCTGTCGCGCCGTGCTGCTGCACGGCGGCGTGCCCGGCGATGCCGCCCTCGCGCAGTTTGCTCCCGCGCTCGCGTTCGCCGATTGCGACGCTCTCCTGACCCATATCAAAGCCTTGTGATTTGGCGCGGGTCACCTATTTGCTATGTATGCGGTTGAATGGCGGCGCGGGACGCCTTTGACGGGAAGTTCCGCGTGGTCCCAACGTCAATGAGGGGAATCCCCATGTCGTCGGAAAAATCACAGAACGTTCAGGACATTTTCCTGAATAATGTTCGGAAAAACAAGACACCTGTCACGGTATTCCTCGTTAACGGCGTGAAATTGCAGGGAATTATTACGTGGTTTGACAATTTCTGTGTGCTGCTGCGGCGCGACGCCCACTCGCAGCTCGTCTACAAGCATGCCATCTCGACCGTGATGCCGGCGCAACCGATCCAATTGTTCGAAGGCGGCAAGGAACCTGAACAAGACTAATTCGCACGCTGCCGTAGCAACCGCGGCTCCCGCTCTTCCCTGCCTGGTGCTTCACCCCTACCTGCGGACCGCTGCCGGCGGCGCCGGCATGCGCGCGCCTGAAGCGCGGCTCGACGAGGCGGCCGGACTGGCGGGCGCGATCGGCCTCAACGTCGTCCACAAGGCGGCACTGCCGGTGCGGCAGTGGCAGCCGGCCTCGCTGATCGGTCAAGGCGGGGTCGAAAGCCTGGCGCAAACCGTCGCCGAGAAGGGCGTCGGCGTGACCGTGATCGACGCCGCCGTCTCGCCGGTCCAGCAGCGCAATCTGGAGCGCGCGTGGCAATGCAAAGTCATCGACCGCTCCGGCCTCATCCTCGAGATCTTCGGTGAGCGCGCACGCAGCCACGAGGGGCGCTTGCAGGTCGAGCTCGCGGCGCTGACCTATCAGCGCTCACGGCTGGTCCGGTCGTGGACCCACCTCGAACGGCAGCGCGGCGGCTTCGGCTTCCTCGGCGGTCCCGGCGAAAGCCAGCTCGAGATGGACCGGCGCCTGATCGGCGAGCGCATCGTCAAGCTGAGGCACGAGATCGACGGCGTCCGGCGCACCCGCAACCTGCAGCGCCAGGCGCGCCAGCGCGTGCCCTATCCCGCGGTCGCGCTCGTGGGCTACACCAATGCCGGAAAATCCACCCTCTTCAACCGGCTGAGCCGCGCCTCGGTGGCGGCCGCCGACCAGCTCTTCATGACGCTCGACCCCACGGTCCGCGAGATCCGGCTCCCTTCGGGCCGCAAAGCGACCCTCTGCGATACCGTCGGTTTCATCTCCGACTTGCCGACGCAGCTCGTCGCGGCGTTCCGCGCCACGCTCGAGGAAGTCACCGAAGCCGATCTCATCGTCCATGTCCGCGACCTCAGTCATCCCGACAGCGAGGCGCAGCGCGCCGACGTCCATGCCGTTCTCGAAGAGCTGGGGCTCGGCGCGCGCCTCGAGCACGGCACCGTCGAGGCCCTCAACAAGCTCGACCTGCTCGAATGCCGGCAGGGCCTGGCGCCCGACTGCCGGCAGCGGCGCAACGGCCCGGCCTCGAGAGCGGTCGCGGTCTCGGCGGTGACCGGGGAAGGCTGCGACCAGCTGCTGGCGCTCATCGACGCCTCTCTCGCGGGCGATCGCGAGCTGGTCGAGCTCGAGGTGCCGGTGAGCGACGGCGCCGGGCTCGCCTGGCTCTATGCCCATGGCGAGGTGCTGCGCCGGGTCGACGGCGACAGCGCCGCGCATCTCGCGGTGCGGCTGTCCCGCGCGGATCTGGGCCGGTTCCGGAGCCGGGAAGTGCGCCACGGCGGCGCCTAAACTCGATTTAACTTTATTCGCCTATCGAAGCGCCGCTAAATGCCCGCAGCGGCTTGGCCGCGCGCCCGCTCAACCCCCTTGGCGGGCGAAGACCCCTGGGTGGCTCCGCCCGCTATCCATCCTCCATGATGGCGGGCGGGGCGCCTTGATTTTTTCCAATAAATACAATATGTTAGACGCTATTCCTCAGCCGCGACGGGATTGCGTAGCCGGCCGATCCCGGAGGCCTCGACTTCGACCACGTCGCCCGGCTTGAGCCAGCGCGGCGGATCAAAGCGCACCCCGGCCCCGGTCGGCGTTCCCGTCGAGATCACGTCGCCCGGCCGCAAGGTCATGAAGGTCGACACATAGCTGATCAGATCGGCGAAGCCGTAGATCAGATTGGCCGTGGTGTCGTGCTGGCGCCGCTCGCCGTTGACGAAGGTTGAAAGGGTGAGCGCGCTCCAGTCCGCGAGCTCATCGGCGGTCACGAGCCACGGTCCCATCGCGCCGCTGGCGTCGAAGTTCTTGCCCTGGGTGACGTTGAATTTGCCGTGCCGCGTCCAGTCGCGGACCGTGCCTTCCTGGAAGCAGGCAAGGCCGAAGATATGCCCCGGCGCCGCGTCTTTCGCGATGCGCCGGCCCGGCTTGCCGATCACCAGCGCGATCTCGCCTTCGTAATCGAGCTCGATCGATTCGGGCGGCCGCAGGATGGGCTGGTCGTGCCCCACCAGCGATTCGCGGGTGCGGAAGAACATGCTCGGATATTTCGCGGCTTCGCTGCCGTCCTTGTATTCGGCGTTGCGGTCGCCGTAATTGACGCCGATGCACAGAATCTTCTCCGCGTCCGGAACCGGAATGCGATAGCGCAGCGCCGCCAGCGCCACGTCGGGAGCCGCGCGCTCGGCCTCGTCGCGCAGAACCGGCAGCGCATCCTGCGCGATGGCGTCGCGCAGGCTCCGATAGCGCTTCCCGAGGCGCGCGCCGAGATCGACGACGGCATCGCCCCTCACCGCGCCCCAGGAATCCGTGCCGTTGACCGTGTAAGACAAGAGCTGCATGAGCCGATCCTAGGATTGTTGCGAAGCGCAGACAACAGCCGAGCTCGCCCCGGGTGCCGCGCCCGCGCGAATTGATTTTGATCATGTCCGGGGGCTCTTGATATAAGGCAGGTTCACGACAGACCTGCTGCCTCCGGCGACGTCGACGGACCTTTGATGAGCCTCTATTACCTGCAAAAGCTGCTATACAATCTCAACCGGGAGCCGGCGACGCAGCGCGATTTCAAGGCCGACCCGATGCGCGTCATGGCCGCCTACGATCTCACCGACGAGGAAAGGAAGGCGCTCCGGGACGCCGACATCGGCTTGCTTTACGTCTTCGGCGTCAACGGCCAGCTGCTCATGCACTATGCCGCCTTCCTCGGCATTGCGTGGGACGAGTATCTCGAAAGGATGCGCGAAGGCGTCCGCCGGCACGGGCCGGTGCGCGCCGGCATCTATGCCCTGGTGGAGGAATAGTTGGCTCTGGTCTTTGCCGGCATCTGCAGCCATGCCCCGGGCATCGTCAATCGCGCCGAGCGCGTCGAGGCCGGCCGGCGCCAGCTGCTTTACGACAGCTATGCGCGCATGGGGCGCGCCATCGCGGACAGCTCCGCCGACGTGCTCCTGGTCATCGGCGCCGAGCATTTCGGCAACTTCTTCATGAACAACATGCCGGCCTTCGCCATGGGCATGGCCGACTACTACGAAGGCCCGATCGAGAGCGAAGAGTGGCTTCGGATCAAGCGCCGCCGCGTCGCCGGCAATCGCGACCTCTCGGAGCGTCTCATTGCGCAGGTGATGGAGGAGGTCGACGTCGCCTATTGCGAGGAGTGGAAGCTCGATCATGCCATCATGGTGCCGCTCCATTTTCTCACCCCCGACTACGGCCTGCCGATCGTGCCGGCCAATATCAATTGCCAGGGCCCGCCGCTGACGCCGCTCCACCGCGCCTATCGCTTCGGCGAGGCGCTGCGCCGCGCCGCCGACGCGATGCCGGAGCGCATTGCCGTCGTCGGCACCGGCGGCATCTCGCATTGGCCGGCGACGCCGAATTCGGGAAAGATCAACGAGGCCTGGGACCGGGATTTCCTGGCGCGGTGGGCGGCCGGCGACAAGGCGGCGATGTTGTCCTACAGCGACGCGGAAACGTACCGCGATGCCGGGCAAGGCGGCTTCGAGATCCGCACCTTCATCGCGGTTGCCGGCGCCGCGCCTCATCGCAAAGGCGAGATCTGGCACTACGATGCCATCAGTCCGTTCGCCGTCGGCTGCACGGTCGGGGTCGTGAAGCTTTAGCGGGAACGCGTCTTCCGCCATTCTTTGATTGTCACGACGACAAAAAATTCACCGCCCGGGAAGACCCGCCGCCTCGGGTCACCAGGCGGCGCCCGCCTTCCGGTCCTTCGGGAGAGGGGCCGCCGGCCGACTGTCCGTGTCCGAAAATGGCGAGACGCCGGGCATGGACCGGCGCATGATCGCGCCATGCAGCTCGACCCCGATATCTGCTATCGCGCCGTGGTTGCGCGCGATCCGCGCTTTGACGGCCGCTTCTTTGTCGCCGTCGGCACCACCGGCATCTATTGCCGGCCGATCTGTCCTGCCCGCACACCGCATCGCGACCATGTCACCTTCTATCCGACCGCCGCCGCGGCGCAGGAGGCCGGCTATCGCGCGTGTCTGCGTTGCCGTCCCGAGACCGCGCCGAATGTCGGCGCCTGGCGGGGCACATCCAACACGGTAAGCCGGGCGCTGGCCATGATCGAAAGCGGCGCGCTCGACGAGGATGATGTCGAGGCGCTGGCGGATCGGGTCGGTGTCGGCGGCCGGCAATTGCGCCGCCTGTTCCAGGAGCATCTTGGCGCCTCGCCCGTGGCGGTGGCACAGACCCGGCGCATCCTTCTGGCGAAGCAGCTCATCCACGAGACCGGCCTCTCCATGACCGAGGTGGCGCTGGCCGCCGGCTTCGGCAGCGTGCGCCGGTTCAACGATATCTTCCGCCGGCTCTACCGCCGTCCGCCCCGGGCTTTGCGTCGACGCGGCGCCGCGCGCGAGGGCTCGGCGCTCGCGTTGACCCTGGCGTACCGGCCACCCTACGACTGGGATGCCATCGTCGGTTTTCTCGCGGCGCGCGCCATTCCCGGGGTCGAGAGCGTGACGCCCTCCTGCTATCGCCGCACGTTTGCCAACGGCACCATCATGGTGTCGCACGAGCCCCAGCGATGCCGGCTGCGCGTCGCGGCGCGGCTCGAGGATGTCGGCATCTTGCCGCTCATCCTGCCGCGGGTTCGCCGTGTCTTCGATCTCGATGCCGATCCCGAGGCCATCGCCTTCGGTCTGTCGGGCGATCCGCTGCTGGCGCCGCTTCTGGCCCGGCGCCCGGGGCTGCGCCTGCCCGGCGCCTGGGATGGCTTCGAGATGGCGGTGCGCGCCGTGATCGGCCAGCAGATCACGGTCGCCGGTGCGCGCGGCCTGCTTGGCAAACTGGTCGCCCGCTGCGGTGCCGGCGTCGCCGGCGCCGGCGACGGGCTCGGCCACGTCTTTCCGACGCCCGACCGGCTTGCCGGCACGGACCTCGCAACGCTTGGCATGCCGCACGCGAGGGCCCGCACCATCGCCGCTCTGGCGCAATCGGCGCTTGCCGATCCGACGCTCTTCGAGCGCGGCGCCAGCCTCGAGGAAGCGGTCGCAAGATTGTGCGCGGTGCCGGGCATCGGCGACTGGACCGCCCACTACATCGCGATCCGCGCCCTGCGCGAGCCCGATGCTTTCCCCGCTTCCGACGTCGGCCTCGCCCGTGCCTTGGCATCGGGCGGCGTGCGTCCGACGCCCAAGGCGGTCGCGGCGCGCGCCGAGGCGTGGCGGCCGTGGCGCGCTTACGCCGCGCAACATCTGTGGACCCATGACGCCGCGCCGGCGTCCGCGCGACTGGAGAGGAAAATTGAAGCTCACGCTCGAAAAATTGCCGTCGCCGATCGGAACAATTCTGCTCGCTTGTGACGGCGAGGCAATTCGCGCGCTCGATTTCGAGGAATTCGAGCCGCGCTTCATGCGGCTGCTGCGTCGCCATTGGGGCGATCTCGAGCTCGTGAGCGGCAAGGCGCCTCGCCCCATCGCGGCGGCAATCCGCGGCTACTTCGACGGCGACATCGGTGCCCCCGGCACGCTGGCGACAGTGACCCGCGGCACCGACTTCCAGCGCGAAGTGTGGGCAGGATTGCGCAAGATTCCCGCCGGCAAGACCTGGAGCTACGCCGATCTGGCGCGGCACATCGAGAGGCCGCGGGCATGCCGCGCCGTCGGTCTTGCCAACGCCGGCAATCCGATCGCCATCGTGGTGCCCTGCCACCGCGTCATCGGCGCCGACGGGGCACTCACCGGCTATGGCGGCGGCATGTCGCGCAAAGGCTGGCTGCTTCGTCATGAAGGGGTGACCATCGCCGAGGAGGGCTGAATGCCTGTTTATCCGCACCATGCCGGGACGTTCCACGCGCTGCATCGCGACTTCCTGATTCTGCCCAACGCCTGGGACCCCGGCAGTGCCCGCATCATCGAATCGAGCGGCGCCGCGGCCGTCGCCACCACCAGCTCCGGTCTGGGGTGGAGCTGCGGCTATCCCGACGGCAACGCCATTCCGCCCGCGGTCCTGGCCAACGCGGTTGCCGCCATTGCCCGCGTCATTTCCGTGCCCTTGTCGGTCGATATCGAAGGCGGCTATGCCGGCGATGCCGACACGGTCGGCAGGAACGTCGCGCTCATCATCGACAGCGGCGGCGTCGGCATCAACATCGAGGACGGAAAGGATCCGCCCGACCTCCTGATCGCCAAGATTGCGGCGGCGCGCCGGGCCGGGGAGCATGCCGGCCTGCACTTGTTCATCAACGCGCGCATCGATGTCTATCTTCACGCGCTGGTGGCGAGGGAACGGATGCTGGAGGAGAGCATCGAGCGCGCCGCGCGCTACCGCGAAGCGGGCGCCGACGGCATTTTCGTCCCCGGCGCAACCGATGCCGACGCGCTCCGCGCCCTCGCCGAAGCCGCGGCGCCGCTGCCCTTCAACGCCATGGTGCGCCCGGACCTGCCGCCGGCGGCAACGCTGAAGAGCCTCGGCGTGCGCCGCCTCTCGGCGGGCGGCGCGATCGCAATGAGCGCGTTGAGCCTGACGCGCAAGCTTGCCGCCGCGTTCCTTGCCGGCGGCGATTCCCGGGCGCTGTCGGCCCACGTCGAGGGCCTGACCTATCCGGGGCTCAATGC
>Ga0123355_10016503_pt1 | contig 11639 bp, 10 predicted proteins | sample TergutEmb28metaG_3_FD_89872 | JGI IMG/M metagenome (GOLD analysis project Ga0123355, IMG submission 89872) | Embiratermes neotenicus P1 segment gut microbial communities from Petit-Saut dam, French Guiana - Emb289 P1 | ecosystem: Host-associated > Arthropoda: Insects > Digestive system > Gut ...
CTTAACTTTTATCAGCCCAACACAAACTTAACTCTATTTCAAAAGGGAGTGCATTATATGGGCATCAAGGTTTTCAATACTCTTCCTCATTACATTAAAGAAATGTCTAATAATTCCAGGGAATTTGAAACTAATTTAAAAAGATTCTTACAAGCACATTCTTTCTATTCCATAGATGAATATTTTCAGTATAATTTTACAGCAATACCGTGATATACAGCTACTGCTCAAAAACTTTGCAATAATTATAAGCTTGTTCTGAAGAACATTTAATCTATTAGCATTTGTTTATATTAAATCAAGTACATTGTCTTTTGTTTTGTCGATATCTGTTCTTCATGTGCAAACTGATACAATTGTTTAAACTTATTCTGATTCAATTTTAATTTATTGTACTGTTATTTAATTATTAGCTTCATTTTACATCAAATTTTGACCAAGAATCGAATTCTCGATTCGGTATATGTGTATAAGTTTCACTGTATCTATTTATTGATCAATTGTTGACTTGTTCCACATCCCATTTACTTGCTACTGTGATCTATGGAACGTTAAATAAGTTGAATTGAATTGAATTGAATCAACAGAATAGAGGACAAGACTGCAACATAAAAGTAGGCAATAAATCCTTTGAAAATTTGCTGAGATCCAAATATCTGGGAATGACACTAACAAATCAAAATTGTATATATAAACATATTAGGAGCAGATTAAATTCAGGGAAAGCCTGCTACCATTCAGTCCAGAACTCTTCATATTTCCATTTTCTGTCCAAAAGCATAACAATTAAGATATGTAGAATGATAATTATGCCTGTTTTGTATGGGTCTGGGATTTTGTCTGTCATCAAGGGAAGAATGTAGGCTGAGGGTGTTTGGGGATAGGGTTCTTAGGGAGACAGTTGAACCTGAGAGGGAGGAAGGAACAGGAGAATGGAGAAGAGTGCATAATGTGGAACTTCAGGGTGTGTACACCTCACCAAATGTTATTTGGTTGAGGTGCATGGTGGGGCATGTGGCATGTGTGGAGGAGAGGAGAAATGCAATCATTTGCTTCAGGATAGGTATAACTCACCAAATGTAATTTGGTTGAGGAGCAGAGTGGTGCATGTGGCATGTGTGGAGGAGAAGTGAAGTGCATTCATGGTTTTGGTGGGGAAATAAGAAGGAAGAAGACCACTTGGAAGGCCCTGGCATAAATTGGTGGACGATATGAAAATGGATGTTAAAGAAATAGGGGAGGAAGTTGTGGACTGGATTAATTTCGCTTAGTATAGGGTCAGGTTGTGGTCTGTTAGTGAAAATGGTAATGAACCCTTGTGTTCCATAAGGTACAGGGGAATTTCTTGACTAGCTGAGGACCCTTAGCTTCTCAGAAAGGCTCAATGGAATGACTCAGTTATGACAAGTTATAATACTGGGAGAAAATGTTTGCTGACCAGTGGAAAAATGTTAAGCTTTTTCAACATTTCTCTTCACCAGACTTTCCTTTTTGGTGTGCGTTGAATTCTACCAGAAAATTATACCATCTTCAGTGTGTGACTGCTAAACAAGACTAGTTTCAATACAGTACTTTATTAATGAAATTGTTATACCTAAATGTGATCGCCATAAAGTATTTTCTGGGGAAGCTATACTCCTCTATAATACAAGCCTTCCGGACCTTGAAGGATCCTTGAAGTCATTTTATGAGATGGTTTTCATCACACATTGTTGTATACATGTGATCACTGTAAACTATTTTCGGTTGGAAGCTATGGTCCTCTTCATACAAGCCTCCCAGGCCTTGAAGGGGCCTTGAAGCCATTTTATGAGATAGTTTTCATCATACACCTCATGTAACTAACTGGAAGCATTGGTGGAAGTTTGGAATTTCACAAGCAATTTGATACTATCGCATTACACAGTTTGCTTACCATGTATGATTGTGGTGTGTTAAAAGAAGTATGAAGAAACTGTTATGTGAGGCTACATCAACATAACGGATATTTTGGTACGTGATGGGAGTGGGTGGGTGTGGTGGATAGTCATACCTAGGGCTTATTTTTGTAAGATCCGTTTTAATATGCTATCATCTATACCATCTGATTTTTAATGCTTTTACTATCACTCTGATGCACCTTACATGTCCATCCCATCCAGTCATGTTGGCTATTAACAAATATGTTTGTTCATGTTTTCAGGAGTACTTCCCGTATTGACCTCATTCAGCTGATAACTCCTGAACATGATGACCGAGGTAGAGACTGTTCAACCAGAATTATTGTCTCTGCTATTTCAAAAGAACGTACACGAAATACAGCGATTGTGTTTGCAGAAGATAAACGTTCTGGCTTTATTTTGAGGTGTGATGTGATTGTTGATGTTATCAGTGTCCTTAATCTTGTAACGACCACAAGGGAGCTTTATATGGAAGAAGCACCAGAGGCTTTTGAAGTCAGAGCTTATGATGATCAAGGTAGTGTGGTAATACTAGTAGTTTTGTGTTGTAACAGTTATTTATGTTGTAAATGATTGACACTGAGAAATTATCATTCCATTGCAGTTGTCACATTCTTCATTTCAAGTAAAATTTTTAACAGCTTTCACTCATTCTCATATTGAAGTACTGTAATCCAAAGTTTGTCTTCACTGATAATAGCCAAATGGGAAAACACTGTTCCATTAAATTAAATGCCCCCTTTGTCTGCAGGGGAAAACAGCATTCTGCTAGGCCATGACATTTTTAATATTTTCTGAGTTTGTAAAGACAGGCCTCATATTCGCCACATTAGTCTAAAAGGCTGTATAGTTATGAAAGATAGTCTGGAGTGTAATTCTGGCTTTCATGAGGGACACTTTTTCTTACTAACACTGTTGAAATTTTTGCAGTAGTCACAGGTTGTTTACAGACATCTCCCAGCCACTGTTCTTATTTTCGTTGTTTACAGACATCTCCCAGCCACTGTTCTTATTTTCTTTTTTTGTCAAAGTGGCTAAGTTAAACAGATGCACGTATAAAGGCCCTTCTGAGAAGTCTCTTTACCTTCATGAAGCCTTTGGAAAGTTCATAACCCCCTCTGCACTTTATTTCATCAAACTAACACTCTTGAAAAATATCGGTTCAGTAATTACAAAGGTAAAATTACTTATGTCTGTGTTCCACTTTTACAGTTTAGTGTCCTATGGTCCTCAGGAATTCAGTATGATGTGATGTACCTCTAAACATTGGCTAGCACACAACCCCACATTGCATTCTGGACACTTAAATTTCATTCTTGTTTTTTGGTGTTTAGAGGAACACACATGGTACCAAATTCTCTTCCCTTCAAAAGGGTAGTTTTTGTTATGTCTTGTGTCAAGCCTTTTCAATGCGCTGTTGGGTGGGGCTTTGTCTCTTGTCTTCTGTCCTGAGTTTGAGGTACTCTTTCCATCTCTTGTATTACCTCCCACACCAACGTCGGTCTGAATAGTTGGTGTCTTACTGTCTTAGTACGTAAGTCATCAAATGATGCTGGAGATGAAAGATGTTGTCAATGTACAGTTTGTGTCCCACATTTTCAGTCATTGCCGTAATGCCAGTTACAGTTCCGTGAGTAACTGTTATTGATCAGGTCGTACGTTTCCCTTTTTTGTCTAAATATGCAGTCATATTGTACACAACCCCTTTACATTCACATGGTTTGTAGATTTACCATTGTTGTTTATATAGAATGTATTATTTGAAAATGACTCTACTTTTGAATAGCATAATTTCATCAACTGCTAAATATTCAATTTTGCTGTAATATATACCATATGAATCACAGAGCTTGTTAAATGTAGTTCTTATTTTCCACAGTTGCCTTGTCAGGTTCATTTTTATTGCCAACAAAATGCATAAGTCTGAGTACATGAAAGGATCTATTTCATTTTGTGGTGTTTTTGTGAAAGGTCATGTAAAATTTTTCTTGTGTTGACCAGTAGTCTCTGAAAGTAGCCCTCAGAATGTGCCCCATTTTTGCAATAATTGCAGTGGGTGAGGCAGTTTACAGTGAACACATTGTCTCTCAGCCTTGTGTTATGCCTTGAGTTTCATATTTTTTGACACCATCCTAGTGCACTGCCAGCCAAAGTGCATTAAACCAAAAATGAGGATGGAGTTACTACAAAGTGGTGTAAATTGTCAAGGGGCATTGAAGCAAAGAGGCATGAAATAAACAGGCATTAATAAAGACCTGGGTGTCTGTCACATAAATTGCCTAATGAGAAGCTTAAAATTAGTTATCTTTACTGAATATATTAGAGCTGTATTTCCCAAAGTTTGGCCTGCAGATCCCATGGGATCCATGATCATTTCTCAAGGGCTACATGGATACATTTCTGTAATGGCTACTTTGAGGTTTACTAATTTTTTTAAATTAAAGGAATAATGTTTTGTTAAAAATAATCACAGTACTTCTTTAATTTGTGATATGTTTATTTTGTAGAACTTCCTGTACTCACAAAGCAAGCAACAATCATTTTAATTAAGGTCATATCATGCAATGCATTGTTACGTATGTATAGACAAAACATTAACATATGCATCAGAAACTTGGACACTAACAAAGGGAGATAGAAAGCAATAGGACATTTTTGAAAGAAAGTGTATAGTAGAATTTTAGGCCCAGTGTGTGACAATGAAAAAGAAAATTGGAGGAGATTAGCCAATAAAGAAATTTATGCAAGTTTTAAAAAAACCTATTGTTATAGAGACAATAAGGTTAAATAGATTACGTTAGTTGTGGCATGTACAGAGAATGGAAGAAAATAGGATTTCCAAAAAAGTATTATATATGAACTTGGGAAGAACAAGATTGAGAGGTAGACCAAGAAATAGATGGCAAGATGAGGTGAGAGAGGATGGAAGAATAGGTGGTGGAGAAGGGTGGCAGGAAAAGTACATAACAGTTAGGAATGGAAGAAGCTCCTGAGAATGGCAAGGAATCATCGCATTCTGCATATGCCAATGGAATGAATGAATACCTATCATCTGGACACTATATATTTATGTGAGGAAGGATGTGAGAATCCATGGTTATTGTTTGAAGTCAAAAGGGGTCCATTAGCAAAACATTTGGGAAACACTATATTACAGCGATCAAGCGATGGATGACTAGTTGAGATCAAGCCATGTAGGAGAGCAGTTGTATGTTAACAGTAGGCCTGTTCCTTCCATCAGTGGTAAAGAAAATGGTGAAAATGGAGGAGGGAGAAAGAAGAGACAAGTTCCTTTTGGATTAATATCAATAATATTAATGGTAATGGAGGAGCAAAAACTAATCCAGGCCAGACAGCAGAACAAGACACAGTCAAATAGATATTATCCCGTGAAAAATAAGGGAAGAGAAAGTAAAATCTTACAGAAGCTTATGGAGAACCACAATTAAGAAATCAATATGAGAAAGGTAACTACTGATTTTGGGACAAACCTGGAAATAATTTAAATAGACAGTAAAAGACACAATAAAGGAAGATCAGCAAATGGAAGAAACACTCAAGAAGTGGGAAGACATACATAAAATTGAGAATAAAGTGAAGTGGATGGAAGAAAACAATAAGAAAAATAATATTGTAATATTTGGTTTGGAAGTGGTTAGGTTCATAACTCTTCTTGACTGTTAATGGGACTGAAACTGGTCACGAGGTCTTAAACCCTGCAAGCTGTATGATGATGTTGCTGATGACAAAGTGCTTAGGAATGAGGACTGTATGAATTACCAGGAGAGTGGTGATGTTCTTAAACAAGAAACTTAGAGACAGAAATATCAAATAATAATATTGATTACATAGTAAAAGTGGGGAGAGGAAGAGAAAGAGACCATTGGTGAATTTCACAGCTTCTGGAAAAAAAATTGAGAATTTAACAAAATACCAAGAGCTGGTGGTTACCAATATCAGTGAGGGTGAACACTTCGGCCTTGGAGAATTTAGCAAAATACCAAACAACTGGCAGATAACAATATCAGTGTGGATGAACATTCAACCCAGAAATAGGAAAAATAAAAAAAAAAAGACTTATTGCCTATGTGAAATATGCCAAAAGGAGAGGATATATATCTTTTATGAGAAAGGACAAGTTGATGGTGAATGGAAAAATTTGTAACTTGGATTAGTTTTTAAAAAGTATCCTGCTGAATGCCAGGAACAGTGAAGTATACAGATGCAAGTTCAGCTGCCACAAGACAAGACACGATTCAGCAAAGAAATGGAGTAGATACCGAAGGTGAATCCAGTCAATGAGATAGAGAGAAACATGGAAGAAAGGAAGTACAGAAAAATCAGCACACATGGAGTTGCAGGTAGATGGAGAGAAAGCAGGCAAAAGTCAAGAGCAGAAGAGGGGAAAGAAGACCACAAGCAAAATTACTAGAAAAAGTATGCAGGATGATCCAGACATACTACTCTCACTGTTGTCAATTATACAAGTACAGCCTAGGCAGCAATATGACCTATGCAGCTGACTCAGCAAGGTGAGTGACACATATGAAGGAAGAAGAGACAGAGTGGATCCACATAACTTCAAGTAGGAGTGGCAAGCTTATTGAAGATAGAATTTTGGATCATTGAAGGTCTAAAACGTAAGATAGGTAAAACAGATCTTTAGTACTTGTTTAGATGAACATAACATATTCAGAGTGGTGGGAAGTTGGGCATGAGATGGGATGTATAGAAATGAGGGATGTAAGAGCTTTGTGAAAGGAAATAGGTTGGCAGTGTTTGTAGACACCCAGGAGAAGACTGAAGAAAACATTATTCAGATCTGAACAGTTGTGAAAGCTGTGACTTGGTTGGTAGTGAAACAAAATGTTAGATTTCCAATACATGGGTGTATTGGTTTCATGTATAACCTGCCAAGATCTTTCAAATGTTGCAGTCAGGATTTTTTTCAGTGAGCTGGAAGAAGATGTGAAGAAAGTAAGAGGCAGACTTTTGAAAACTGAATTTGTGATACTGGGTGACTGGAATGCTAGGATCAGTGACTTGCAAATAAACTTGCCACATGCACATATGGGACAGCTTTTACATGATGGATGGCAGAAGGAATAAAAACTATTAGAATAGAAATACAGGAGTGAAGACTAAGTGGTCAGTAATTAGGTTAAAAGCTAGTAAAATTTTCTGAAAGAAGTATAATAGACTTACTGACTGGTAAATGTGGGAAAGATGACAGAGGGCAAGTTATTTTTGTAAATTGAATGGGAATATATAAATGAGATACAAAGCAGAAAGACAGCCAGGGTTGTGGATAGACATATATGGAGAGAAGATGAAAAGGGTGATTTTATGGGCCTAGTAGATGGTGACAGTAGTGAACTATATCTCTTAGAAACAAAAATGATGATACCTGATAATGAAATGGATAAAGTGGAAAAGATTCTAAAGCTAGTGGCAAAAAGGGCAGGTGCCAACGTGAAGTAATACAAAAGAAAGGGTCAGATATAGAAATATTGACTCGATCAATGTAGAGGAGAATGAAAATTAGAAAATTTCTAGAAGCTTCCAGAAAAAAGGAATGTTGACAGTAGTAGAATGAAACAATGGGAGAGGATTGTAGGATATGATAGATAACTAGAAGGTAAAAAAAAGGGGTGTAGCAAAATAAAGGAGAACAAAAACTAAATCAGGCGGTCAACCAGAAAGACACTGAGAAGTTGTAGTAAGCCATTAGAAAAAATAGTTATGCAAAGAAACATGAGATGTGAGGTAAAACTTGAAACTTGCATTATTTGTTTCAAAAAACATTTTAAAAAATATACTAGGAAACCTACTGGTAGAACTAGAAGTAATGGGACCCAATATCTAGAGGAATTAGATTTTGCAGTGCAAGAAGTTAGAGAGAATTTAATGAAAATGTAAAACAACTGTCTGGGTTATGGTGGCATACTGTTAAAAATGTGGGAAATGTTTAGTAAAAGTTAGTCAGGAACAGAGATTTTGAAGGATATATTTAATAAAACAGTGAGAAGGATGGCTTACCCACAGGAATGAAAAGTGGCTGTAGTGTGTCCAGTATATAAAAATAAAGGGAAAGAGAGCCTAATAATTACAGTGGAGTGCCTTTACTACCGGTAGTGACAACATTTTTTTTCCATTATTTTGGCCATTAGACAGTGTGGTTGGTTACTGAATAATAAGATATTGTTGAGGTGTCAAGCAGGATTTGGTAAGAAAAGGAGAAACATAAGTAACATATTTGTAATAAAAAAATAAACAGGTATTTGTAACAAAAGGAGATGTCTTTATCAGTGCTTGGTAGATTTACAAAATGCTGTTGATTCAATAAACAGAGAATTTCCGTGGTACAAAATGTGAAAGAAAGGGGTCAGTGAGAACATTGTGGGGTATAAAGAAAATGTATGATTAAATAATGTTTTTTATAAAATGGAGTTATGAGGAAGTAAAAGAACCAATGAAAGAAAGAGTGAAATAAGGCTGTAGTCTTAGCCCATACCTTTTTAATATATTTATGGAAGGCATTATTTGTATTATTAATGAAGAAAATGCACATGCACCAGTAGTGGGAAATGAAATTATACCTGCATTATTTTTGAAACTGTGTGTACTGTGCATTTTGTATGTGTTTACAATATATAACCAACAAATGCACAATATATTCAATACTTAATTGTATCTAAAAACCTCCTACATGTTTCGATGCCTCAGTGCATCATCTTCAGGGAGTTCTTCCATTATACCAAAGTTACATGCCAGTTATCATGCAGTCCATTAGTACATATACTTAAAAGTGTTAAAAGAATATTGTTATCAAGTTATTAACACACAGTTGATGTTGAATATAGTGTTACAGTAATATAAAATGAAATAGTAAAATGAACTTTCAATAAAATAAGTAGAATGGTGCAGTTCTTGGAGCGATTACTTGAATTACAATCGTATCATAATGTACTAATCATGCGTGATGGCCTTACATACAATCAATTATTTTCGAGATGCTGTCCTTTAAGAGTATGAATCTGCAATAAATTACATGATTCAGCATAATACAGTGCAGTATATAAAGTCAAGCAGAATTAATTTAATTTTACATACAATTAAATATTAAGTCTATTGTTCATTTGTTGGTTATATGTTGTAAATAAATACTTGCGTAATTGTTTGCTGCTGATTTTGCAGTTGGGTCATTTACCATCAGTGGTTTACAAAACAGGATAGATCAGATGTTGAAATATTCTAATAAATGGAATTTACAGTGCAACGTGAATAAAACTACAGATGTAGGAAAGGAGGAAAACAGAAAAGCAGAGAATGTTGGTATTGTATGTATGGTCCAAGACTGGTGGTAGTAGAAGTGTATGTATTTATTTATTTTTGGGGGGGTAAAGCTAGACAGTTTGGGAGAAGAGATGAGACAAAAAGAAAGTATAAAATTGAAAGGCAAACATTCTCTCAGAGCAGTTGATAGATGTTTAATAAGAGTACCCAGTATAAAGCTAAAATTATTGGAAAATATGCATGCAATGATTTGTGAGTCGAGGATATCGTATGGAGTGTGAAAAAGGGATCGGATATTATCAATTAACTTCAGAAGATTTTGTAATAGAGTCATAGGAAGCCCAATGAACACAGCTAAAGGAGCAGCAGAATGGGAACTTGGTAGAGAAGGTAGGAAAGGCAGGATGCTGTGTAATGTAGTAAAATATTGATATAGGACTTTGTTAATGGAAAAAGATGAACTATTGAAATGTAGTTATGAGTGGCAGGCAGAAAACCTGAAATGAAATGGTTGCACAAGAAACCTAAGTGATAAATTATACAAATTTGAACCAGAGTACCTTTGGTTAGACATGGGAAGGATTTTAAAAATATGTGTCAGATAAATGATACTAGGTGTAACGATATTAAAAGGCGGCCGAACAGAAAAAAAATGAAAGAAAAGAGGTCTCTAGTCTCATACTGGAGTATGAAACAATAACTTGGGAGACCTGACATCTCCAGACATCTTTTTTTGGGCTGTCTGAAGGAGAGAGTGTGTAGGAATAAACCATGCGCCATAGACGACGTGAAAGACTATCCACCTGGAGATCTGCAACATTGAGAATGATGTTCTGTGCTGAACGGCCGAAAACATGCTGTGTTGTGTTCAGATGTGTCTAGTGGAGGGCAGAGGCCATTTTCAACACATGATGTGAAGTCATCTAGTTGACCATGAATTCATGTGTATGTCACATTAGTGCCATGCCATTTCATTCTGACCACACGTTATGAAATTACAGGCCTCAACTACAGGGGTGTTCTCTATAAATCACTCTGTACATAAGTTAAGAAATAACATACAAGAAAATACTCAGCTGTAATGTAATAAGATTATAAAACTAAAAAAATTAGGTAAACTATTTATACACACTAAAAGGCAAGTGTGACAATGAAGTGACAAAAATGGTGCAAGGTCTGAAGGAAATGAGAGAGGATTGTGTGTATATATATATATATATAAACTTAGATGAAATTAACACCTGACAGAATATGGTAATTAGGTTAGGTAAATTTTAGCCATTACTAGTAAAAATAATGGGTGTTTACTAGCGAAAACCCAGTTATGTCCAAAAATACAAATGGAACTCAGTGAATAAATTTGGATTTGAGTTTGAATTAGAAGTGAAGGATGACAAGACAGGTGTGGCATTCATGAGAGATATGAGACGTGATAGATTTGGTCAGAAAATCTGAAACAAAGAGATCATTTGTAAAACCTAGATATAGACAGGATGGTGTGGACTGGACTTATTTGGTTGAGGTCAGAGATCATTGTCAAGACTTTTATGAACACATAAATGATATTTCAGTTCAGTGTAATGTGAGAAATGATTTGAGTACCCCCAGCTTGTCAAGGAGGAACCTGCTGCTTAGAGTTGGCTGGTTAGTTATTTCTTAGTTGTGTTCATGCATGTTTTCAGGTAACGAGTTTTCAACCCTTGAAGGAGTTGAGTTTCAGTGGAGTCTCAGTAATTGGAACTCCCATCAGGAGAACAGCATCAGCAATGGCTCAAACGTTCTCCAGCTCATTACATTCAGGGATTCTCCATATGAGACCCCACCAACCGTGCAAGCATTTGACAGCATTGGGAAGCATGGCCACATTGCCCTGTTGGAGGGAGTCAAGACTGGAACTGCTAAGGTCAGTGGCACGCCCTGCTGTACACATTTGTCTGCTTCTCACCATGAAGACAGGTGCTGCTGAGGTCATTGGTGCACCTTGCTGTACAAGTTGTGTCACGGCCAGGCTTCTTGCTGCTGGGTGGTCCGTGTGGGTTTATGACAAAGTGACAGTTGGGAAAATTGTTTTCCAAGCAGTTCAATATTCGCAGCTGAGGAAAATATTTGGACTTAAGAAGGGGGACAGAGACAATAAAATCTGAGGAATCTCAGGATGTCTGCTTCTCAGAACTTTTTATTTTGCAGTCAAATCGAGAAGCTGAGATGAGCAGGACATAGAGCATACATGATAGAGAAAGGAATTGCATACAAAATTTTAATGAGCATGAATTAACTGATGAATGCTGTTTTTTTTTTTTTTTTAGGTGTCTGTTCGACTACCCCATTCTGAGTACCATCATTTTCCTGCCATTGAGATGCAGCTGATGGGGGTAGCTAACCTCATTATTTATCCAGGGGACA
>Ga0123355_10016505_pt1 | contig 11639 bp, 6 predicted proteins | sample TergutEmb28metaG_3_FD_89872 | JGI IMG/M metagenome (GOLD analysis project Ga0123355, IMG submission 89872) | Embiratermes neotenicus P1 segment gut microbial communities from Petit-Saut dam, French Guiana - Emb289 P1 | ecosystem: Host-associated > Arthropoda: Insects > Digestive system > Gut ...
GTGAAACAGGCCGTGTATTTATACAACACGCGCCGCCCGCATAAGTCGCTTGATTATGAGACACCAGAAAAAACGCATGGGACTGCGGCATAAAATGTGTCAACCTATTTTAGGACTTGACAACCGTGCCAAGTTTGCCTAATTCGGGAAATTTTTCGTAAAAAAAGCGCAAAAATGCTCTTTGTCTCAACCTCATGCTGGAACACTAGCACGGGCTGCGGCATACTGTCAAGCAGGCAACACGCATTTCCTGAACAAATCCCCCCTGCTTCGCACAGCCTTCCCGGCTCCGCCGGGAAGGCCCCCGCAATGCCCCCGTTGCGCGTGAGCCTCTGGCCTAATGCCCGGCGGGGGGCGGCCCTTGCTTTGCTTCCGCAATTATGATAGTATGCACCATATACGAGGTGAGTTTACAAGATGCGAATCCCGCATTTTGACGCAAGAACATAATATCATCTTTAACAGAACAAGTGGAGTGGTGTATGAACGTTGGTAGGCAGCATAAAACAAAATTCATCGGGGTTATAGCCGTTGCGGCAGTCTTGGGCTTGGCCCTTATGCTTGCTGCTATTGCTGTCATGGAAAGCCAAATGGCAGTTATGGCGGCGCTTTCAGTCATCATGGCGGTTCTGTTTGTGGTAACAGTATTTTTCTCTTTGCGCTTTGCGGACCGGGAAGAAAAACGTGTTTCCAGAGACATGATGTATACCTTTATAGACAGCGTGCCTGTGGTTTCCGGCTTGGTTAACAAAGAATTTAACATTGTGTACTGCAATGACAGGGCTCCACAAATGTTCGGCTTAAAGAGCAAAGAGGAATACATGGAAAGGTATTTCGATGTCATGCCGGAATACCAGCCCGATGGAACCCGCTCAGAGGACATAGCGTATGACCATATAAAAACGGCTTTTGAAAGGGGAAAGCACAGGTTTGAACTAATGCAGCGAAACCCGATAACGAACGAGCCAATCCCGAACGATGTTACCTTTGTTCACATCAAATTTTTGGGCGAAGATTACCTATTGGAGTATACTAGGGATTTAAGAGATGCCCGTGAGCAAAAAAAAGAAGCGCTGCTTAAAGAAAGAATGCAGGCCATACTGGATTCCTCGCCCCTTTTGTGTATCGTTTATGACGAGGAAGCGAATGTTCTGGAGATTAACCGGGAAGCGGAACACTTTTTCGGAATACCCGACAAGAATATGTACGCCGAAAATTTTACCAAGTATATGCCGGAGTTCCAGCCGGACGGCAGTAACTCGTTCACACGGTCGCTTGAAGTATTACATGATATTGTTAAAACCGGCAACAGCCATCGCCATGAATGGATATATCTGTCCCACGATGGAGCGCGGATTCCCGCTGAAGAGATTTTGCACCGTGTTGTGCTTGACGGAAAAATCATTGTCATTGCGTACAGCCGTGACTTGCGTGAATCTTACAGAAACAGGGAAACCGAAGCCCTGTTAAAGCAGAGCATACAGAGCATGGCGGAACAGCTAAACGGACACGTTGCCGAACAGTCCGCCGCCGTTACCGAATCGGCAGCCGCTATCGAGGAAATGGTTGCCAATATCCGCTCTGTTACCAACTCCCTGTCCAAAAATACCGATCATGTAAAGGAGCTGCAGGCCGCTTCAAAGGTAGGGCACACCGACCTTAACGTGGTTGTCGCCGACATCCGGGAAATTGCCAACGAGTCCGAATCCCTTTTAGAGATCAACTCGGTAATGGACAATATTGCCAGCCAGACTAACCTTCTTTCCATGAACGCCGCAATCGAGGCCGCCCACGCCGGGGATTCTGGACGGGGCTTTGCTGTTGTCGCCAGCGAAATACGCAAGCTTGCGGTGTCTTCCAGCCAGCAGTCAAATACCACCGGCGCTGTGCTGAAGAAAATCAAGAGCGCAATCGACAAAATAACCAAATCGACCGAGGCCGTACTGGACAAGTTCAACACGATAGACGGCGGCATAAAAACCGTGGCGGATCAGGAGCGCAAGGTGCTGAACGCTATGGAAGAGCAGGAAGTGGGGAGCAAGCAGATATTACAGGCCATAGCGCAGGTACACGAAATTACCAACCGGGTACGGAGCGACGCGGAGCAGATGGTCAAGAAGCATCAGGAACATGGCTCATAAGTTGTGCAAGTTTTGATTCTTCGCCGGAAGTCATTGACAGGGGAAGAATCACTGGCTCCTTCCCGGACGGCGGGATAAGAAAACCGCCATCCAGAAAACGCCGGAAAAGAGCCTCGTATGTTTCCCCGCTGGTGTCTGGCCCCGCCGTGATATAGATTCCCTGCCGCCGCCAAAGAGCCGGAGTGGGCTGGGAGCCGGAAAGGGCCTTTCTTATTTTCGGGTACGCCTGCTCCCTGCAGGGCGGGCCACAGGCTTTCAGCGCGGCGGCAAGGTTATGAAGGGCGCGGGCTGCCGGGGCCAGCAGTGCCGGCGGGATAAGCTCCCCCGGCGCAAAGGTATCTTCCATGCTTTTTTCCAGAACCAGTACCGCCGGCCCCTGAGGCCACGGCAAAACAGGCACAAGAATAGCGTCCGGCTGTGGCGTTTGAAGGAAGGGCCGCCACAGGGAAACGCCCAGCCGGGCGGTGCGGGCGCTGTCTTGCGGGGGGAAGGCCGGATCGCTTGGCGGCCCGTCAAAGCCCGCCTCCGCCAAAGCCCGGCGCAGGGAGCCTTCGTCCATGTACAGGCGAAAGACCCGTCCGGGGAAGAATTCGCGCAGCGCTTTGATAAAACGCCCTTCCATAGGATGGGGAAGGGGGGTAAAAAGCCCCCGCTCCGCGGCGTTTTTCAGTTCCACCAGAACCTTGGGCGGCTTATGGCCCAAAACTGCCCTTCCTCCCCAGCGCCAAAGGTCAGTGAGCCTTTTTCCGCCTTCAAGATAAAGGTGAAAATCACGGGCCCTGAGCACCCTTGGCAAAAGCCGCAGCAAAGCCGCCTCAGAATGGGTCATTAGTCTCCCCTTATTTTGGTAAAGTTTGAACTTTGGTGGCGGCTTAAAAACCGCAAATCCTGGCCTGTCTCGAAAACAACCTTGATTACCGGGCCGTCCTCGCTTTCCCGAATCTGCTCAATGTAGCCGTAGCCGTGATCATCGTGGTAAACCTTGTCTCCCAAGGCCCAGCGGCCATCCGAAGATTCGCTGCCCGCGGGCTTTCGGGAATACGCTCCAAAGCCGCCGCCTGCACCCTTGTTCGCGTGGGCAAAGCCGTGAGGCGCGGCGCCGATAACCCGCAAGCCCGTCCGGTCTATCTCTCTAAGAAAAACAGAAGGCTCCATTGGGGATGTCCTGCCGTACATACGCCGCTCCCTGCAGGAAGTAAGGTAAAGTTCGTCCATAGCCCTGGTAGCGCCCACGTAGAAAAGCCGCCGTTCTTCCTCCAGGCCCTCGCCCTTTTTGTCGTCCCTGGGGAAGATGCCCTGCTCGATACCAGTCATTAGTACCCGGCGGAATTCCAGCCCCTTGGTGTTGTGCAGTGTAATAAGGGTTACGGTGTTTTTATCATCGCCGGACGCTTGGGCCCCGGACGTATCTTCCATTGAGCGGTCAAGTTCTATATGCTCCAGGAATTCCAAAAGACCGGCTTCTGTTGCAGGGTAAAGGCTTGCGGCGTTGGCTACTTCTTGCAGGTTGTTAAGCCGGTTGTTCCCGCTGATTTCGTCATGCGTCAGGTGATATTCGCCGATGCCGCTTGCCTCGACCAGTTTAACCACGCAGACGGAAAGCCCTTCCCCGGCCCTGAGCAACTGTCCGGCCTCGGACGGCTTTTTGCTTTTTTTCGATGGCTTTGAGGCAAGGGGGTTTGCGGCGGCGGGGCCGGAGTCCGGGGGAGCGGGCGGCGGGTCATCCTGCTGTTGCGGGTTGCGTTCAAGCGCCGCGCGTCCCGCTTCGATAGCTTTCAGGAATGTGGCGACCCCCGCCCGTGCCTTGGGGGAAATTTCCGGCGCAAGATGCTGTGCCGCCAGAGCCAGACTGCCCCCCTGCCCCTCTTGGCGGTCAAGGCTCTGCCGCAACGCTTCTTCAATAATGCGGCCTACGGTAGCGGGGCCCACGCCGCGGCTAGGTTTGTTTACCATGCGGCGAAAAGCAATCTCGTCACGGGGATTTACAAGGAAGGCAAGCAGGGCCAGCGTGTCTTTTACTTCTTCCCGCTCGTAGAATTTAAGCGACCCTACTACCCGGTACGGTATCTTGCGGCGCAGGAATTCGGTTTCAAACCCCAAGGACTGGGCATTGGTTCTGTAAACAACAGCCCAGTCCGAATACGGAACGCTTGCCGCGCTCTTTTGAATAAGCTCCGCGCAATACTCCGCCTCCATGTCCTGATCGGGCAGAAAGGCCAGTACCGGGGCTTTGCCGCCGTCCCGCTGCGCCTTCAGCGTCTTGCCCAGCCGGTCTGTGTTGTGATCTACCACAGAGGCGGCGGCGTTCAGAATGGGGGTGGTGGAACGGTAATTCCGTTCCAGCCGTATAATGTCCGCCCCGGCGAAAACGGCGGGGAACTCCAGTATGTTTTTTACTTCCGCCCCCCGAAAGCTGTAGATGGATTGATCGTCATCGCCCACTACGCAGATGTACGCGCCGGGCGAGTAAAGCTCTTTGAGCAGCTGCGACTGGGCAACGTTGGCGTCCTGATATTCATCGACCATGATTACCCGCAAGCGTTCCCGCAAGCGCCGGGCGATATCCGGGGCATTGCGCAAAATCTCCACGGGTTTTTTAATAAGGTCGCCAAAGTCAACATTGCCGGTTTGCGCGAGCCGTTCCTCGTATGTGGCGTAGACGCTCCTAAAGCTTTTTCGATAATCAACAAGGTCAAGTTCCGGGTCGTCCGGGGAAAGGAAGTAGTCCTTTGCTCTGGCGATGCTGTTTGCGAAGGATCGCAGCTCCGCTCTAGGTTCGCCTTCCATGATGGCGGCTAGAAGCGCAAGGCTGTCTTCATCGTCATAGATGACAAAATTCGGCCCAAGCCCGCCGGATGCGCCGTTTCGCCTAAGAAACCACGCCCCGAACGAGTGGAACGTCCTTAGCATGGCGTCCCCGGCCCGGCTGTCGATATGCCGCGCCCTTTCGGCCATTTCCCGCGCGGCCTTGTTGGTAAAAGTTACCGCCAGAATTGACCGGGGATCCAGCCCCTCCTCCCGGATGAGCCACGCGATTTTGGTCGTGATAACTCTAGTCTTGCCCGACCCGGCTCCGGCCAGAATTAACAGCGGCTTTCCTGTGTGAAGCACCGCTTCCCGCTGCTCAGGGTTAAGGATTTCGAGATAGGGAGGGAAAGGCTGTGTCATGCTTTGCTATTATACAGGAATGGCGGGGGGAAGAACACCTGCGCCTTCCCTCCCGCCGGGGCTTTTGGCGGAGCGGCCCCTGACCGGACGCAGCTCTTCCTCGCTCACCTTGGAAGGATCGTCCACCCCCGCAGGCAGTTCCCGGCCTTCCTCAAACTCCACATCCTCTTCCTCAAAAAGAAGCTCGCTTTGGGGCGGCGGCGGGACTTTCTCCGGCTCCTGATCCGAGTGGGCGAGCCGGGCGGAGATCACCTTGGTAACGCCGGACTCTTCCATTGTTACCCCCAGCAAAGTGTTTGCGCCTGAGACAGTTCTCTTGTTGTGGGTAATAATGATAAACTGGCTCTTGCTGCCGAACTCCCGCAGAAGATGAACAAAGCGCCCAACATTCTCCTCGTCCAAAGCCGCGTCTATCTCGTCCAAGAGGCAGAACGGCGAAGGCTTTACAAGGTATGTGGCAAAAAGAAGGGCCACGGCAGTCATGGATTTTTCGCCGCCGGAAAGAAGGTTGATGTTTTCCAGCTTTTTGCCCGGCGGCTGGGCGAAGATTTCGATTCCCGATTCCAGTATGTGGTTGGGGTCAGAAAGGCGCAGTTCCGCCCTGCCGCCGCCGAAAAGCCGCCGGAACATATTGTGAAAATTCTTCTTTATTTTGTCGTAGGTGGCCTTGAACAGCTCCGAAGATTCAATCCTGATTTCGGCGGTGAGCTTTTTCAAGTCCTCTCTGGCCTTCGCAAGGTCTGCCAACTGCCCGGACAGAAACTCGTAGCGTTCCTTGGTTTCGGTAAACTCCTCCGGGGCGGCAAGGTTTACCGCGCCCAAATCTTTCAGGGCCTGCCTGCCCTTGGCAAGCTGCTCCCTTAATTCCGGGGTGTGCGCCGTAATCGTGTATATCCTTTCCTCGAATTCCATCAGGTCGCGGGAATGGGTTTCCCGGAAATTGTCCTGTATGTTTTTTATCTCCGTCTCGGACTGAACCAGTTCCAGATGTATCCTTTCCATAGATTCCTGAGTTTTGGTCAGTTCGGTCATGCGCTTGCGTATACTGTCCTGCTTTCCCGCCACATCGCTGTTTCTTACCGTGATGTCCCTTTCCAGCTTTTCCAAATCCGAGGTGAGCTGTTTTCCCTTCTGCTCTATCTCGGCAATCTCCATTTCGGCGCTGGCAACACGCTCTTCGATCTCCCCAAGGCGCTTGCGATCCAGAAAAAGTTCGTCCTGTATGGTTTTAAGAAGATTCTCCTGCCCCGCCAATTCCCGCCGGATAAGCCGGGCCTGCTCCTCGGCGGCCTGCGCCTGCGTAGCCATTTTCATCCGGTTTACCCTAAGGTCTTCCAGCGTGATCCGGTACTCGTTGATCTTAACGCCTAGCTCCTCGTTGCGCTTCCGTAAGTCCGCGATAAGCTCCCGCTTTTCGATAACTTCTTCACGGCAACGGCGGATATTTGCGTCTAACGCCCGCTTCTTGGTGATAATCCCTTCCGGCGCGAGAAACTCGTCCAGAAAGGAAGGGGTGCTTTTCCGGTAGGCTTCGAAAAGGGCAAGCGCCTTTTCCGCCCGGCTTGCGGCGTCGGCCAGAGCCGAGGCGAGGTTTTCGGCAAGACGCTTGAGTTCCTCCGCGGCGGGCGGGCGTTCCCCGGACACGGCCCTGCCGGCAGCGTCCGAGAGATCGCGGATAAGGGTTTCCCTGCCGGAAAGGGTGGTTTTCAGCAGCACAAGAGTTTCGCTTAACGAGATTTCAGAATTCCGCCGCTCGGCAGCGGAGTAGCCGGCTTCTTTCAGCCCCGCGTCAAGCGCCGCCACTATGTCGTCAGTGATAGCTTCAAGGTCTTTTTCCCGCCCTGCCCGCTCCTGTTCCAGACGAAGGATGTCGTCCTCGGCCTTGCGAACCAGATTTTCGTTTTCGTGTATCGAGGCGGCGGCAAGCTGGATATTCCCCTCAAAAGTCTGGATGTTGGCCTCTATACCGCCGACTTTTTTCCGCAAGTCCCGGACTTCCGCGTCCTGCTCCTGAGCGTCATTGGCCAGCTCGTCTATCTTGACAACGGCGGCCTTTTCACGGCCTTCGTTAAGGGAAATCTTGGCCTTGTTATCACTGCGCTGCTCGGCGAGAAGGCGCACTTCCTTTTCACGGGCGTTTTTCTCCACCGCCAAGCCGTAGATATTTTTCTGGTACTCCGAAAGCCGCGCCGCGAGAGAGTTTACCAAATCCATGTTTTCTTCCAGAGCCTTGTTTGCCGCCTCTATCTCTTCCCTCGCGGCATCCCTTTCGAGCGTCCTTCGTTTCAGGGTTCCATCTAGCTCATCCCGCTCATTGCGGAAATTTTTAAGCCGTAAAAGTTGAATGTCCAGCTCGTACTGAAAAACTTCTTCCTTCAAAGCCCGGTATTTCAGGGTTTTTTCGGACTGAGCGCGCAGGGTGTCATAGGCCCTTTTTACTTCCCCAAGAACGCCCTCTACCTGACGCATATTTTCTTCGGTTTTGGCGAGCTTGCGCTCCGCCTCGGCTCCTCTGACTTTGAATTTGGTGATTCCCGCAGCCTCTTCAAAAAGGTAGCGCCGCTCTTCTGGCCTTGACGAGAGGACTTGGTCGATTTTTCCCTGCTCCATTACCGAATAGGCGGTTTTGCCGACACCGGTGTCCCAGAAAAGTTCCCGCACTTCTTTCAGCCGCACGGGGGCTGAATTGATAAAGTATTCGCTTTCCCCGGAGCGGAAAAGCCGCCGCTTTATCTCGATTTCCGGAACATCCAAAGGCAGAAGCCCGGTGTCGTTGCCCAGAGTAAGGATTACTTCGGCTACGTTCAGGGCCTTGCGGTTTTCCGTGCCGTTAAAGATCACGTCTTCCATTTTTTCGGCCCGCAAAGACCGGGAAGCCTGCTCCCCAAGCGCCCATTTAACCGCGTCCACCACGTTAGACTTCCCGCAGCCGTTGGGTCCCAGCAGGGCGGTAATTCCATTGGCGAATTCTACACGGGTTTTGTCGGCAAAGGACTTAAACCCAAATATATCAAGACTTTTAAGAAACAAAGATTTACTCCATTTGAAGGGCCATTTTATCACTTTGCCTTGGCTACGTTCAAGCGGGGTTGGGCCCCCCGCCGCGCATGAGCATTTCCGCCAAAAGCCCCGGCAGGGGAGGAGAGTCAGGTTTAAGAATCCCGCATGGGGAACCCGCTACGGAGCCTCGGTCTCCTTCGCGGAGATGCCATGCAAATGGCTTCTTAAACCTGACTCTCCTCCCCTGCCGGGCATTGTACCGATGCTCACGCACGGCGGGGCATTGCTGGGGGCTCGCAGAGCATTTACGCCCGGCCTTCCCCGCGGAATGCGGGGAAGGATGTGCGAAGCGGGCGGGGGCTTAGGGTTGGTGTGTCCAAGTGCCGCCCACAAAGGTGTACGTGCCAGCAAGCCTGCCGGGGTTGTATGCTTGCAGGAAAGAAACGCTGTGCGTACCCATAGTGGGTGTCCATATTGGGACACCCCAGAAATCGTTGGGGGGTGAACCGGGAGTAATAGTCACACCGCTTCCGATAGTAATGCTGGTCAGGTGGTTGTCTGCAAACGCATAACCGTGAATGATCCTAACGCTTGGGGGTATGACAATACTGGTCAACTGGTTATTCATAAATACATCATAGTCAATGACGGTAAGAGTGTTGGGAATTACAACATCGGTCAGCAGGTTATTACGAAACGCGCCAAACCCAATGTTGGTAAGGCTGCTGGGAATGGTAAGGCTTTCCAGCCGGTTCCCCCAAAATGCCCCCGACCCGACGCTGGTAACGCCGTCCATGATAGTTACGCTGGTCAGGTGGTTACTGGAAAATGCCGCATTCCCGATGGTACGAACGCTGCCAAGAATTGTTACGCTACCGGTTATCGGGGCGTTAATAGCGCCACCAGCAACGGGTCTAAACAAATCATTGCGGATGTTGACCATGCCAACAGTTACGTTGGCGAGCGGGTTGTTGGCAAACGCATTGTTGTGAATGTCGCTAACGTTGGAGGGAATGGTAAGGTTTTCCAGCCTGTTGCCGGAAAATGCCTGAGCGCCAATGAGGGTAACGCTATTGGGAATAGTAACGCTGGCGAGCTGGTTGTTCGCAAACGCGCCGACAGAAAGAAATGTCCAAGTGCCAGAGCCAATGGCGGTAACGCTGTTGGGGATGGCAACACTGGTAAGCCGGTTATTCGCGAATGCGCCATGCTCAATGACGGTAACGCCGTCAGGAATGGCGACACTGGTCAGGTGATTATTCGCAAACGCTTCATCGCCGATGCTGGTAACGGTGTTCAGAATAGTTACGCTGGTTAGCGGGGCGTTAATGGTAGTGACGATAAACCAATCGGGATTAAACAAGGCTTGCCCGATACTAGTCATGCCGACGGTCAGGCTGGTAAGCGGGTTGTCGGCGAATGCCCAAGCGCCGATGCTGGTAACAGTGCTGGGAATGGTAATGTTTTCCAGTTGATTGCCCCTAAATGCCTGACCGCCAATGCTGGTAACGCTAGAGGGAATGGTAATGCTGGCAAGTTGATTGCCCCTAAATGCCTGAAAGCCAATGCTGGTAACGCTGTTGGGAATTACAACACTGGTAAAGCCGTTATCCAAAAACGCATTATTGGCGACGGCGACAACCGGAAGGCCGTTATTGGCGGCGGGTATAACTATGGCTGTCTCTGTGCCAGTAAACCCCGTTACCGCGTATCCCGCACCGTAGCGGACAAAGGTAAACCCTGACGTAACTACCGGGCCACCGCCGCCATCGCCGCCACCGCCACCGCCACCACCGCCGCCGCCGCCAGTGCCACCGCCCCCGCCGCCTGAACCCCCGCCAGCGCCGTTACCTCCGCCACTGCCGCCGCCAACACCACCGCCGCCATTACCAGCGGGGTTATCGCAAGCGGTAACGGAAAACCCGATAAGTGCGGCAAGAACCGCAACGCCTAAAACTCTAACAATTTTCTTCATGTAAAACTCCTTTTTCCTACCACGCAATGCCCAGCGCAGCGCCGGGACTGAAGCGGGCGCTAACGCCCCCAGTGCCAATTACTATGGGGACGGCTACTGTTAAATCCCAAAACCAGCCCCAATTCCATGTAGTCCACCGTCTTCTGCCCCCAAGCCTGTACCCGATTGCGGGGTTTATCATCAATCCCACGTTGGAGTGCCACGACATATTATCTCCCCAACCCCATTGGCCGTTGTGATACCACCACCGCTCCCACCATTCCATGACGCCCAGCCCAAGGCCAAGCTCCATGAAAAAGAAACGTCCCAAGCCGGGATACACACGGGCAGTTCCCGTTAGCCCAAAGGTAAATCCACCACCAATGTTGTCCAGACTACGGTAGCCGTCGGAACTCCAATTGCTGGAACCGGAGTCGCCGATCCGTGCGGGGTTGAAGCCGTAAAATATGTTCAGGCCCAAGGCAGTTGTATCGCTTCTGTTCCGCTGGTAACGAAAGTTAGCGCCCCCCACGCCATACCAGCCCCATGAAATCCAGTTAACGGGCATCGAGGCAAATGCAGTCTGCGCTGCCCCTGCCCTTGCTGTCCTTGCCCCCGTCCCCGCCCACAGCGCGCCGCCCATAAAGTGGGCGACTACCGCATCGTTCAGGACATCGTGAGTGTGAATGCTCCGTACGTTGGCGGTATTGACTTCCACCAACTGCACCCGGAACCGGAAAAAGCCCGCAATCGGCTCGAATGTGCCGATAACCACGAAGTGGGCGTTCAAGAGCCTGCCGACCGACTGCGCCATCGCGTTTGTAACAAAACTGGACGTGCTAATCGGCAGCCCCATAATGGCCTGATTCACCTCGGAGCCCGGAACCACCGTAAAGCCCTCCACAGCCTGTAGGCCAATAAGGGCGGCGGTCACTTCGTTGACCAAAAATTCGGACATCGTAAAGGAAGTGGATTCGACCGCCAGCACTACAACCCTTGTTCCCCGGTCTATGCCGCTGGAAAGCCCCCACGCCGAGTTCTGCACCGCATTGTCAATGCTAATCTGCTGGGCTGTGCCAACTGCCGTCCCAAGCATCAACATAAGGGTCGCAATCCCCGGCACACGTAAAACTTTTTTCATAAAAACACCTCTTTGCGGCCCCCGCTTCCTTACGGCGGGTAACCACATGGGCAAGCGTCCTTGCGGACGAAGGCCCGAATGACTTAACCGCCTTTAAGCGGAAACGCCCCAACGGAGCGCAATAGCGAAAAAAAGAAAGCTTCCCGTGGGTAATGCCGTACTGAGGTGTATGTGGGAAAATTAAATGCTATTAAAAACCATGCTATTAGCGGGGGTTGACTCGTCCGCCCTCGAA
>Ga0123355_10016506_pt1 | contig 11638 bp, 9 predicted proteins | sample TergutEmb28metaG_3_FD_89872 | JGI IMG/M metagenome (GOLD analysis project Ga0123355, IMG submission 89872) | Embiratermes neotenicus P1 segment gut microbial communities from Petit-Saut dam, French Guiana - Emb289 P1 | ecosystem: Host-associated > Arthropoda: Insects > Digestive system > Gut ...
ACCGACGGTTAAAGTCCGGACGAGATAAGTATTTATGGATAATTTTAACAACACACCGTCATCTGGCAGTGGCAACTCTTTTGAAAAAAAGAGAACAAGAAACAAAGAAAAAAGCCGTTTTTTTACGGCTCGTAATATGACAATGCTGGCTTTTATGTCGGCGATGGCGGTTGTCTTGTACAACTGGGGGGCGATAAGGGCGGTGCCGGGATTCCCGCCCTTTTTGTCTATGGAATTGTCCGATATTCCTATATTGCTGGCGGGTTTTATGTTAGGACCTGTCGGGGGTGCGGTTGTGGTGCTTGTAAGGTTTTTGCTCAAACTCCCAATGACAAGCACTATGGGGGTGGGTGAGGTGGCAGATGTTATATTAGGGTTGACTTTTGTTATCACAGCCTCAAGCATCTACAGAGTTAAGCGCACCAAAAAAGGCGTGCTAATCGGACTGGGGGCAGGGATTGTTGCTACCACAATAATGGCGGTGATAGTCAATCGCTTTATTCTTGTTCCGTTTTTTGTGTATGTAATGTTTGACGGCAACTGGAACATCTTGCTTAATATGGTCAGACCCCTATATTCGGGTGTAACAAGACAAAACTTTTTTACCTACTACTTACTACTCGCAACAATCCCATTTAATCTAATAAGGCTTATAGCTTGTGCGATTATTACACTTGGACTATATGACCGACTAGGATGGCTGATTGAGAAAAAGAGGAAAGAAGAAAGAATAGAGAAGAAGGAATAAGGCAAGCATAAGTGCGATACAAAAAAATCACCTCGACATAATTGCATGATGAGGTGATTTTTAATTATGCTGTAAAAATCAAATGCCCTTATTTTTTGGATTTTGATTGTTGGTCTAGGCGGCGGCGGAGTTCGGATATTTTTTGTTCGGCATCGGCGGTTATTTGGGCGGCGACTTTATTGAATTTGGCTTGTGCTTTGATTTCGCTTAGACGCTCGGCGGTGCTAAAGAGTGACCGTGCTGTTTTGCGGTCTTTGGAGGGGAGTGTTTCTAGGAAGTCAGCTACGGCAATATCGAACTTGGCTTTTTGTGCCGAGTAGCCTTGCGGTGCTTGGGTGGCTTGTTTTGCGGGGGTGACAAGGCTTGCATCGTATTCTTTGCGTTTTTTGGGGTCGGAAAGAATCGCATTAGCCTCGGTGATTTGCTTAAACTTAACTGCGCCCTCGGCATTTATGTCGGGATGCCAGATTTTGACCAAAGAGCGATAAGCCGTCTTGACTTCGATATCGCTAGAAAAGCGTTTTATTCCTAAGATTTGATAATAATCCATAATGAAAGGTTATAGGTGAAAAAGTATTGTTTGAGTACTAAGTATACAATATCGGACAATATTCGTCAAGCAGATAATCAAAAAAATACAAATGCGAAAAAAATTTTTTATAAATAGTATATTATTTGTGTTATCGGCTTATTTATAAGTGGCATTATAACATAGTAATACCAAGAAAAAAGGGGGCGGGCAGTATTTTTGATTGCTACCCTTTTTTTGTTGACGGGGCGGGGTGTTTTTTGATATAATAAATCAAAAGACTTTATTGTAATACTTGATAATTATCGGCAAGCCACCACTAAACCCGTGTGCGTGCCGTAAGGTTTTTATACTATTTTTGGGATGAGAGTGGGGAGTAGAAGAAGAGAGAGGAAAGAAAAAGGATAATTGTTGTTCGGGCGGTCGGGGACGCCCGCCCCTACGACTGGGTGATAGGGTACGGAGTTCTATTCGAGGGATTGCGAAGCCTGCCCTGAGCTTGCCGAATGGGTCGCTAACGCTTCTCGCAAAGACGATTAGCCCTGCGGATAATAAGGTGTGAGTGTTCGGGCGGTCGATGCCCGCCCCTACGGGAAATAAGGTGTGCGTATTCGGGCGGTCGAGGGCGACAGCTCCTGCGATTGGATATACAGTTGCGTTGCCGAATATTAGAGCAAAACAAATGCTTGTAATTTGTACATTGACGCAGTCCAAGCGTAGCGTCTAATTTGTACACTTAAAAAATTATGTATAAGAAAGTTAGTGCGAATCTTGACTTTGTGGCAAGAGAAAAAGAGACCTTAGAGTTTTGGAAAGAGAATAAGGTTTTTGAGAGGTCCTTGGAATTGACTAAGGATGGCAAGCCTTTTAATTTTTATGACGGACCGCCTACGGCTAACGGCAAGCCACATATTGGTCATATTTTGACCCGTGTTATGAAAGACATTATCCCTCGTTACAAGACAATGAGGGGGTTTTTTGTTAGACGCAAGGCAGGTTGGGATACGCACGGCTTGCCTGTGGAGTTAGAAGTCGAAAAGCTGCTTGGGATTGACGGCAAACAAGAGATAGAAAAATACGGCGTTGAGGCTTTTATTGCTAAGTGCAAAGAGAGTGTCTGGAAATACCAAAAAGAGTGGGAAGAAATGAGCGGTCGAGTCGGGTATTGGGTGGATATGGATGACCCGTATGTGACTTATGACGACAAGTATATTGAGAGTGTTTGGTGGAGTATTGCTGAGATTGCTAACAAGGGGCTACTATACAAGGGGCATAAAATTGTGCCTTATTGCTCTAGGTGCGGTACGAGTTTGTCTAGTCACGAGGTCGCACAAGGATACAAGGATGTCACCGATGAGACGGTTGTTGTAGGATTTGAAGTTGTTGGTAAAAAAGACACATATTTTTTAGCGTGGACGACAACTCCTTGGACGCTATTAAGTAATGTGGCGTTGTGTGTCAACCCTAAGCAAGATTATGTAACCGTTGAGTATGGGGATAAGAAGTATATTTTAGCTAAGGCTTTGGTTGAGAAACATTTTCCGGAGCTAAACACCCCGTCGCCTTCGGCGCCACCCCTCTTAAAAGAGGGGAATTTGGATGGTGAAGAGAGCAATCCGATTCCTAAAATTGTCGCTACTTGCAAGGGTAAGGACTTAGAAGGGACTAGATACACACCGCTGTTTGACTATTATAAGCAAGACCCTGCTTACAAGGGTGCTTATAAGACAATCCATACGGTGACTGTAGGCGACTTTGTAACAATGGCGGACGGAACAGGTATCGTGCATATCGCACCTGCTTTTGGTGAGGACGATGCTAATATCGGTCGCAAGTACGGATTGCCTTTTGTTCAGCTTGTGGGCGAGGACGGCAAATTTGTAGAGGCTACAGGAGCGTATGCAGGACATTTTTGCAAAAAAGGCGACAAGCACATAATCAAAGAACTCAAAGAGAGGGGCTTAGCTTTTTCGTCCAAGAAATATGAACATAGTTACCCATTTTGCTGGCGATGCGATACGGCATTATTGTATTACGCTAGGTCATCGTGGTTTATTAAGACCACTGCACTCAAAAAACAACTACTCGCCAACAACAAAAAAATCGGTTGGATGCCTCCGTCTATCGGGGCAGGGCGAATGGGCAACTTTTTAGAAAACATTATTGACTGGGGTTTATCCCGTGAGAGATATTGGGGAACGCCGCTGCCCGTTTGGGGTCCGTGCAAATGCGGACACTTTAAGGTAATTGGGAGCAAGGCAGAACTAATCGAATTGTCGGGACATAAGGGCGATATAGAACTCCACAAGCCTTTTGTAGATAAGCTGACTATTAAATGCGAGTGCGGCGAAACTCTCAAGCGTGACCCTGCCGTTATTGACTGTTGGTACGACAGCGGCGCAATGCCTTTTGCACAATATCACTACCCTTTTGAGAATAAGGACATCTTTGATGCGACTTATCCTGCCGACTTTATATCCGAAGCTGTTGACCAAACTCGTGGGTGGTTTTATACCTTGTTAGCTATATCGACAGCGTTATTTGATAATAAGCCGTCCTTTAAGAATTGTATTGTGCTAGGTCATGTGGGTGACAAAAACGGTGTCAAAATGTCTAAGCACAAGGGTAATGTAGTTGACCCGTATGTAGTGCTTGATAAGCAAGGTGCGGATGCGGTTAGGTGGCATTTTTATACTTCGAGTGCACCTTGGTTGCCGTCAAGATTCTATGAGGATGCGGTAAGTGAGGCACAGCGGTCACTTGGTACGCTTTGGAATGTTTATTCTTTTTATATTCTGTATGCCGACATAGACAAGTTTAATCCTACTAAGTATCGTTTAGACAAATGTGACCTTAGCGTAATGGATAAGTGGATTTTGTCAGAGCTTAATTCGCTGGTTGGATTTTGTATCAAGAGCCTTAACAAGTATAAGATTTTTGAGGCATCAAGAGAGATAAATACTTTTGTTGACAGGCTAAGCAATTGGTATGTAAGGCGAGGCAGAGAGCGGTATTGGGGTGGCGGAATGACACCCGACAAGATTGCTGCATATATGACGCTTTATACCGTGTTAGAAACCTTGTCCCGTCTTATTGCACCGTTTACACCTTTTATGGCAGAGGCTATTTGGGATAATGTGGTGCGGACTGTTGATAAGAAAAAACCGCTAAGCGTTCACTTGACAAAGTACCCGACAGTTGCCAAAAAATGGGTCAACCCCGAACTAGAGGAAACTATGCAGGCGGCGTATAATGTGGCTGTACTTGGACGAACTGCACGCAATGCCGCCGTTATCAAAAACCGTCAACCGCTATCTAAGATGATGGTTAGCGGTGCAAAGTTGAGTGATGAGATGATTGCCGTTATTGCGGACGAGCTTAATATCAAAGAGGTCGAGGTCTTAGAGAACCTAAGTATGGATGTCGAGGTCAAGCCACAGCTCAAGACCTTAGGTCCAAAATACGGTGCGAGTATCGGCTCTATCAGAGAGCATTTGGGTAAGTTTGGCAAAGAGGCATCGGACGGCGTTAAGGACGGCGGTGTGTATAAGTTTGAGGTTAGTGGCAAGGATATAGAGCTAGCCGCCGATGACCTATTGATTACGCAAAAAAGTCTGCCTGGCTTTGCGTCTGCAAGCGATAAGGGAATAACCGTTGCACTAAGCACCGAGCTAACTAAGGAGCTTATTGACGAAGGTAATGTCAGAGAGATTATCAGCAAGATACAAACAATGCGCAAAGAAAGCGGTTATAATGTAACAGATAAAATTACCGTCAATTATGACGCAGGGACTTTGAGTGCCGTAATAAAAGAACACAGTAAAACCATCTGTAGCGAAGTGTTAGCGTTGAGCCTAACAGAGGGCGGATTGAGTGAGGGGGCGAAAGAGTGGGATATAAATGGAGTGAGGGTAATATTGGAAACAAATAAGAACAATTAGGAATTAGGAATTGTTGACTTATATTATTTAACTAACTCATCAACAATTCCTAATTCATAATTACTGCAAGGCAATAAATATGAATAGAACCAACAACGACTACTCAATAATCGCTACGGGCGACGGCTACAAGCTAGAGCGGTGGGGGGAGGTGACATTGCTTCGTCCTGACCCGCAGGTGATTTGGACTGGCAAGACTGATTTGGCTAAGTATCCACGGCTTGACGCACATTATGTCAAAGAAGGCGGCGGCGGCAAGTGGCGGATAATCAATAAGATACCCGAGCAGTGGACCGTGTCCTTTGGGAATTTGAAATTTTGGGTCAAGCCTATGGGCTTTAAGCATACGGGACTGTTCCCTGAGCAAGCGGTTAATTGGGAAAAGATTAGAAAGATTGTAGGGGCGGGCGTCCCCGACCGCCCGAATGTAGATAGACAAGCAGACGGGGATCAGTCCCAAATTAAAGTCCTCAATCTATTTGCCTACACAGGCGGAGCGACAATTGCGGCGGCGGCAGTAGGGGCAAAGGTGACCCATGTTGATTCGGCGACTAATATGGTAGAGCGTGCTAAGCAAAATGCTACGCTCAACAAATTACCACCCGATAGTATTAGATATATAGTTGACGATTGCCTTAAGTTTGTTAAGAGAGAGCAAAAACGAGGCAAAAAATACGATGCTGTAATAATGGACCCCCCAAGTTACGGACGAGGACCTAACGGAGAGCTTTGGAAACTTGAGGACAATCTCTTTGCACTATGTACAGAAGTCAGCAAAGTGCTTGAGGACAAGCCGTTATTCTTCTTGATAAATAGCTATACAACAGGGTTACAGCCGACTGTACTAAGTAATATATTAAGACTGATAATGGGTGACAGAGGAAAAGTTGAAGCGTATGAGCTTAATATGGCTACCGAAGAAAAAAGAATAGTGCTTCCTTGCGGGGCAAGCGGAATATGGACGAGTGAATAATTATAAAATATAAATTATGAATTATAAATTGCGGATAAGATAATTTTTAGGAAGTGGAGCAGTTGTAGGGGCGGGCATTGACCGCCTGAATGACAATAAACATTATTTTAATATAAAGGGCAAATATTCGGGCGGTCAATGCCCGCCCCTACGAATTGAAAACATAGTACAAAGATTGACAACAACTTATAATTCATAATTCCATAATTTATAATTACCAAATATTATGACAAAACCACCTTTTACAATCCTCCACGAGGACAATCATATCATCGTTGTGGTTAAGCCGCAAGGGATTCCGTCCCAAAGCGATAAGAGCGGTGACAGCGATTTGCTAAGTCAAATCAAAGACCACATCAAAGAGCGGGACAACAAACCGGGCAATGTTTTTGTGGGGCTTGTTCATAGACTTGACAGACCTACGGGCGGGGTAATGGTTTTTGCTAAGACGAGCAAGGCGGCGGCGAGGTTGTCGGAACAGTTTGCTAGCGGTGACATTACAAAAAAATACCTTGCCGTTGTTGTGGGAGAGCCGAGAGATAAGTCGGCAAGGCTTAGACACTTTCTTACCAAAAATTCGCACACTAATATCAGTATGGCACACATTGCCAAGGTTACAGATAGCAAAGAGGCGGTACTAGACTACAAGTCATTAGAGTTTGCCGACAGGATAACACTAGTTGACATAAGACTAATTACAGGCAGAAGTCATCAAGCACGGGTTCAAATGCAAAAAATCGGCTGTCCTATATTTGGCGATACCAAGTACGGCGGTGATACGCTTGCTAAGGGTCACAATCTTGCATTATGGGCATACGAGCTTCAATTCGAACATCCCGTGCAAAAAACCACAATGGTTTTTAAGGTATTCCCCCCCGAAGAGCAAGTCCCGTGGAAATACTTTGTGCTGGATAGGTGGATAGATGTATCTAAACCAATAGATAACTAAAAAAATTATAATAATTAGGAGTTAGGAATTAGGAATTATTGCTAAAAATATTTTAATTAAATAAGGCAACAATTCCTAATTGCATTGCTGTAATTACAGTGATAATAATATAATTAACAACAGTCGTAATATGACTACAAGTTGTAACGACACACAATAAGGAGAACCAACAAAAATGGTTATTTATCAAAACATTGCAAACTTACTTCACTATGCATCTGTCAATTTGGACTTAGACGAACTTGACGAAATTTGGGTACGCAACCTATTGCTTGCCGAACTCAAGTTGACAAGTTACATTGATTACCAAATCGACGAAGAAGCGGTTGAAACGCTTAAAAGCCCAGATACGCTGTTAGAGCCTATCTCTAATTATGCTTTGGCTCAAAGCATAATCACAGCCGAAAGCAAAGAGGCTTTTGAAGCAAAAATTATGAATATGGTTATGCGCCGTCCCGGAGAGATTGCCGATACCTTTGAAGGTGTCCGTCAAAAAAATCCGCAAAGAGCAGGCGACTGGCTTTATGATACTTGTATCAAAGCCAATTATGTCAAGCTGTCTGCGATTACGGCTAACAAGCACTGGGATGCTAAGTCAACCAAAGGCAAGCTAGAGGTGACTATCAATACAGCAAGACCCGAAAAGTCTAACAAAGAGACAGCTGCTATACTCGAGCAAAAAAATGACTCATATCCGCTTTGTATGATATGCAAAGAAAACGAGGGTCTTAGCAACGGTAGCGTTGTGCGTCAGAATTTGAGGACAATTCCTGTGACGCTAGGCGGAGAAGAGTGGTTTTGGCAATTTTCGCCTTACTCGTACTACAATCAGCATATGATTGCTATCAATCGTGACCATACACCTATGGTTATCAATGAGGCAACGATTGGCAAGCTTTTTGATTTTGTTGACTATATGCCACATTATTTTGTGGGTGTCAATGCTAGCTTACCCCGTATCGGCGGTTCTATTTTGACTCACGACCATTTTCAAGGCGGATACAAGTCATTGCCTGTGCATAAGGCAACAGTTAGAGCCAAGCTTGCGTCAGAGGAATTCCCGCTACTCGAAGTCGGTATAGTCGATTGGTATAACAATGTTATCCGTATCAGCGGCAATCACCGCAAAATGGTTATGGATATGGCAGTCAAAATTCATAATGCGTGGGAGTCATACGAGGACAAAACGGCAGATATAATCCCTGCAACAGGGGAGCAAAAACATAATTCAACAAGCCTAACAGTCCGCCGTGAAGAAACTAAACAGGGCAAAAAATATACTTGTGATGTAACTCTCCGTAACAACCGCACTGATGATAAACACCCTGACGGGATTTTTCACGCTCATTCCGAATATCACCACATTAAGTCAGAGGCTATCGGACTTATTGAGGCACAAGGATTGTTTATATTACCGGGTCGTTTAGAGAGACAGCTTGGCGAAGTTGCTAAGTATATCACACGCGAAGTTAAGTATAATGCGGATAAATTAACCGCCGATATGAAACCTTTTGCCGGTATGATAGAAAAAATCACCGAAGAGAGCAAGGGTAAGCCCACAGCACTAGAAGCTGACCTAAGCATAAGAGACGAAATCGCCAGAGTTTGCGAAAAGATTTTGGTCAATACTGCGTGTTTCAAAGATGACGAAGGTGTCAAAAAGTTCCTTAGCACTGTTGGTGTTAAGTAAGTTGTTGTTAGATTTTTTTAGAAATTGATAATTAATATTCGGGCAGCCGAGGGCGTCAGCCCCTACACTTGGGAAAACAATTGTACTAGAACACCCAATCGTAGGGGCGGACGCCCTCGGCCGCCCGAACAACAATTATCCTTATTTAATAAGTAGGGAAGGGTGTAGCGGATTTGTTCGCATAAGCATTGACTTCTGTTAAGATGTCGTACTTACGGCACATACAAATCAAAGTGACTTCGGTTGATGTCAATCCGCTTTGTCAAACAACTCTCTTAGCTTACCCGAATAACTCAAAAAAGTTTTTAAGTCTTTGTCTTTTAGCTCAATATGCAAATCGCAATATTGAGCTAGATAAGGTTTTTGTTTTTCCATAAGTGTATTATACTACCGAGTATCACGGTATGTCAAGTATTTTACCGTGTTTCGTGGTAAAATATAATTATGGAAAAATTAAAGGAATTGCGTGAGGAAAAGGGCTTAACCCAAACTCAATTAGCGACAGAGCTAAAAATAAATCAAAGAACAATTAGTGGATACGAAACGGGTGTTTCAGAACCCGACATTGCAACAATCAAAAAGATATGTGATTTTTTTGATGTAACAGCCGATTATCTTTTGGGATTTAAGGATTACTAAAATAGTTGGCATGGAAACCTAAATAAAAATTAACCAAAGTAGGGTGTCCTACGAAGCACCGCAGGTATTTCGTAGGACACTCTGGCTTTTGGGATTTCGTTACGAGCTTTTTATAAAAATACGGATAATTGCTATTCGGGCGGTCGGGGACGCCCGCCCCCTACACTTGGATTTTCTTGTGTAGCTGTTTAACTAATCGTAGGGGACGCCGTCCTCGGCGTCCCGAACAATAAATATCCTCATTAACTATCCCTAATCCCTAATCCCTAATCTCCCTAACAAAATGACCGAGCATAATCTCAACCAACTACACAATATTATTCGGCTTTTTTATCCTGATGCCGATACTAAGACCACAGTGCATAATGACACTGTGGTTTTTGAGATTGGGGAGCTGACACTAAAATGTCCTATCACCGACAACATACCTTCTGACCTGTACAAAAAACTATGCGACATAACAGGCAAGAGTATGCCGTGGGGCAACTTGACAGGGATAAGACCGACAAGGCTAGCACAAAAACACGGACTCAAAATACTTGGCGATAAGTACTTTGTTTCGGATAAAAAGCTAGAGCTACTTAGCAATGTTATTAAAGCGCAGGAAGGATATTTGCCGCAGGGAGAAAATTTAGTCAATTATTATGTTAATATACCCGTCTGTCCGTCCCGCTGTCATTATTGCTCTTTTGCGGCAGGGACAATTGATGAGTGCAAGGGGTATTTGGACGATTATGTTGAGTGTCTTTGTGAGGAGATACGGCGGGACGGCAAGCTACTAAAAGCAGGCGGGCATACAATATATTCGGTTTATATCGGGGGCGGCACACCGACAGCTTTGAGTGCGGAGCAGTTAGAAAAAATCCTTAAAGCGGTTGCCACAATGCTAAAGCGATGTCATCTTGGGCAAAATCCTGTAGGACAGAGGGGTGGCGATTCGAAGTGTGATATGTGTTCTCGTTTTGAGCGGTTGGCAAAGATGACTCCAAGGGTAGAGTTTACTTGTGAGGCAGGACGACCCGACACAATCAGCGACCAAAAGTTAGCACTCCTAAAGCAATATGGGGTTACGAGGATATGTATCAATCCGCAAAGTTTTGTTGATAAGACGCTAAACGCAATCGGGCGAAGTCATACGGCGGAGGATTTTTTTGGTGCGTACAGGCTAGCCAAAGAGTATGATTTTGTTATCAATATGGACTTGATAGTTGGGTTAGCCGACGAGGGGATAGAGGAGTTTGAGTATAGTTTGAGTAAGGCTATAGATTTGTTGCCGCATAATATAACCGTGCATACACTTAGTCGCAAGCGAGGGAGCTTGTTAAGGGAGCAGGAGATGATGCGACAGGGTAACGACAATTGTTATGATGAGGTTGCCCAAATGGTTGACCTTGCGTACAATAAGCTAACCGAGATAGGGTATATTCCGTATTATCTATACCGTCAAAAATCACAAAAAGGCTCACTCGAAAATGTCGGATATTGTAAGCCGAATTTTCAATGTATTAACAATATTAGCGTGATGGAAGAGTTGATTAGCGTACTAGCATCAGGTGCAGGGGCGATAAGCAAAAAGATAGGAGCTGAGGGTAGCCCCATCGTAAGGTACGCTAATGCAAAGGATATGCGTATGTATATAACCGAGTTTGAGGAGCGGTATAAAGCTAAGAAAAAATTGTATCGCTAACGCTAGATTCTTCGCTATGCTCAGAATGACAACCCTTGTTTGTTTTGTTTTACGAAGCACCGAAGGTATTATGAGCTTAGCGAAGAATCTAGCGTTAGCGAATACTCACTCTATAATTTCATACATAGTGTGGGCTAGGTCTGCTTTGATGTGGTCGCAAATTTTGACCACCTTAAAAACAAATGGTTTTGCACTAAAATTGACGGTGACGGTATCACCGATTTTTAACGGTGCTCCCGCTTTGGCTGTTTTGCCGTTGATTGATACCTTGTTAGCAGCACAAGCGTCTTGTGCTATAGTGCGTCTTTTTAGGACACGACTTACTTTCAAAAATTTGTCTATACGCATAATAATAGTGATTAGTGGTCAGTGATTAGTTGTTGTTGGAATTCTTGTCAACAATTTATCCTTTATCATTTATAATTTATAGTTATTTTGTCAATACTCCTTGATATTATGAGAAAACGGTGTAAAACGCTTGC
>Ga0123355_10016508_pt1 | contig 11638 bp, 3 predicted proteins | sample TergutEmb28metaG_3_FD_89872 | JGI IMG/M metagenome (GOLD analysis project Ga0123355, IMG submission 89872) | Embiratermes neotenicus P1 segment gut microbial communities from Petit-Saut dam, French Guiana - Emb289 P1 | ecosystem: Host-associated > Arthropoda: Insects > Digestive system > Gut ...
CCACCCATGATATAATCAACCAGTTAGTCGCAGACTCCTGAAGATGGTCGTATTAACGGCCGAAACATGTTGAGCAATCAATGAGTATTGAATAAATAATAAAATAAGTGGCATCAAGTTGGTCTTTTCTCTTTACGCATCCTATTTGGATCTTATCGTCTTGGATTCAACTCTCCGAATCTACTTCTGCCCGGGGTAGGAGCGAGGAGCTCCTTCATTAGCTCTTTTTTCCAAGAGGGAACCGCGGGGACGTCGGGACATGTACAGAAGGTAAAAGGTTTCGTTTTGGTCTTTTGCATTTGGATTGATGTTTTGTTTTTCTTTGGACATGTCTCCCGACGTCTGCGTAGCGTCACCTCGGATAGGGACTAATACGGGTGTGATTACCCGTGAGTAACTTCCATTATTTTGTACGAGAGTCAAAACATCCATGTTCAGTTATAGTGTTGCGCTTTGTACTCTGTTAACCTACAGCCGTAGACATTTTTGACCGACTACTTGACCTAGGCCAATACGCATCTTGTGTTGGCTGTGTTTTTATGTCACGACATTGTAAGTTTACGAGGGTGCCGATGTTTGAATTATTGTGCTGTAATTGCTGTGTGCCTGCCGTTAGTTATTGGTAGAGGTACGGGGTAAGTTTACGTAAGGCGACGGGCTTGATCATTGTATTACGTGAATTACGACTGGCCGAACTCGTGTTTGTAAGAGCAAGCTTTATTGTATTTTGTGTTCTCATTGTTGCTACACTTGTTTTAATTTCATTTATGCTTTGTTATGTTAATCAAAACAATTGTTATTACTGTGTTGAATTGTATTGTGTTCTTGTTGCACTATTATTCCCCACAATACCCGATTATTTGAGGTTCGACGGCTCAAAGGACTGGTGACAGAATTTTGCGGGCCCTCTAACCGACATCTAGTGACGCTGTCCTTGTGGCAAGCTACCTGGGGTCTCACATGGAACATAATGCATTCATAGTAATAATTTGCTTGTGACACGGAACTTAATGCATACGTAGAAATTACTGGTGTGCTGACAGGGAATGTAATGCTTACGTAGCAATAACTTTTCTGATGACATGTAACATATTGCACACGTAGCAATAACTGGTGTGGTGACACGGAACGTAATGTATACCTAGCAATAACTTGTCTGGTCCCACGGAACGTAATACATACTTAGTAAAAACTTCGTGTTGACACGGAACCTTATATACAAGCAGCAATAAATTTTCTTGTGACAGCGAACGTAACGCATAAGTATAAATTACTGGAGAATGTGACACTGAACTCAATGCAAACGTAGCAGTAACTTTTGTGGTGGCACGGAACGTAATGCATAATTAGCAACAACTTGTGTGGAAACACGGAACTTAATACATAAGTAGCAATATCTTGTGTGGTGACACGGAATGTAATACCCTAATATGTCAATTTTTATTAAAATTATTCAAGTGGGAGCTGATTTGTTCAATACGGACAGACAGACAAGTGATAAACGTCTTTCTGCGCGACATTGCGGAAACATCTAAAGATTAGCTATATTACGAAAGAGTGATAAAATCGCACCTTTTGAAAGAAGTGCAGCATCGATGTTTGGACACGTCAATCACCCATAAAATTTCCCCCATCAAAAAGTGAAATCCCAAAGACATGATGTAGCGAAGTTGGTAGGAAACTGTTTAATGTGTTAATGCAGACCCTACTGCTTCAAGCATAGATTGCTTTTAAATTATATAAATGTGTTATTATAATGGACAATATTTTAGTCAGGCTATTTGTAACAGGAACCGAGGCTGTATGAGTTGTAAGTGGAACAGTTATTGTGTGTTACGTTGGTAACTGTTGTGTGCAGCAGTGAGATTTATTGTGCTGTGCGTTGAGTGCTTCTTCTGATAAGGGTGAGGCTCAAATTACGTTCATTGGAAGTTAATTTACAGTAGGTGGACACTTTAATTGCAGCTTGAATGAAATGTTTTGGAGTGAACATTATCGCGAAGATAGTTCATAGGAAGTGGACATTTGTATTGCAGCTTTAAGGGACTGTGTTACAGTGAGACATTATCTGGAAGAAACTTCATATCAAGTGGAAAGTGGAAATGCAGCTTGATTAATCGGAGATTAAGTGAACGTTATCTGGAAAGCACTTCACGGTAGGGAGACACTATAATTTGCAGTTTGAATTAAGGTCGGTACAGTTGTCAACAAGTTAAATGTAAAAAGGCGAAAAATGGACAAATATTAGGAATGGATTTTTTTTTAAGTTTGAACTGCACGATATTCCATTGATTCCAGGGAAGAATGCGTATATCCATTAGAAACATTAGAATTTATAAAAAGAGGAACGAGTAGTGGAATTTTAGCAAAGACCAGAAATATCCAATTTCATGAAAATTTGTTCCACATTTCTCCCATTGTTAAATTTAGACGGACAGGAAGAAAGGTAAAACGAACGAAAATGACATTTACTTATTTTTCATTCCCATACTCAACCAAACAGCAGCACAGTAAATGTATAATTTTGCCAATTTCTGCCCACATTCAGACAGAGTGAATGTCATATTCAGAGTCTTCATGAACAGCACATTTACTGCACAAATAATGTACAAACTGTACAGTCTGCAACTGAACTGTACTTACAGAAATTACACAGAAGCTGCTGCTACATGTTCAGCTGCACAACAGCACAACACATTTACTGTACGAATACTGTAGAATCTGTACAGTCTGCAACTGAACTGTGCTTACATTAATTACACAAGAGCTGCCGCTACATGTTCAGCTGCACAACAACACAGCACATTTACTGTACAAATACTGTACATACTGTAGAGACTGCAACAGATCTGTACTTACAGTAATTACACAGAAGCTGCTGCTAGATGTTCAGCTGCACAACAGCACAGCACATTTAATCTACAACGTGTACAGTCTGCAACTGAACTGTACTTACAGTAATTACTCAGAAGCTGCCGCTATATATTCAGCCACACAACAACACACAAACTCTCTACTAACTTTTTCTGAAGTGGACTGCACTTCTCCCTTTTAAATTATATGCGTAACAGTACGTACAAATTCAGTCATATCGTTAGATCGGGCATTACAGTTTCACGCTAATGCCCCAAAGCACAGTGTCACATGTTCACAGCACAACGGAACACAACCAACTGTTCCTTTGTTTGGAACTGTATGTACATAAAGTCAAATCAAGGATTAGATCCCTCAAATTCCCGCTATTGGCTGCAAGCTCAGTGTCGCAGTCCGAAATTTGTAAGGAACAGGCTGATTGTACATAGGTAACTGACACATTGTGCAAACTGAGGAAAAAGGTAAGTATCTTTCATATGATACGAAAATATATGTGGAAGTTTTCTGAAACTTGCGCATTACACTGTAGCTTTCTAAGAGTGCAGTTAGTTTTTCTAATTAAATAATTGCCATGGTATTTGATTCTTTTAATTTATACCACAGCAGTGCATTAGATAATCATTAGAACCACCACATTTCATAACACGTGAAACACTATATGTGACACACGTGCCCTCAGTCACCCAGTACCAACAGTTACACTCTCCAAATTCAATGCCAGTGTATCAGTACATCCATTCACTGACACTTTTACTCTAAAACAAATCCTAGTACCAAAACCTGAACAATAAGTTTTCTTGTAATATTTCCCATTCCGAAGTGTTGAACACAAATATAAATACATAATGATATATCAGCCAAACTCAACAAAACTTTATTATGTTTATTATTGTATTAGAGCAACATGTTTCGATTTTTATAGAATCATTTTCCGGATTTCGCCACAAATGTAGGGAAGCTGATTGTCTCCAAGCGACCCCCACTCTTCCCACGAACCCGCAGTATGTCTAAAAACCTCCGCTATAAAAGCTTCTTATATAGTCTCACCATTCCCTTTCCCACACAATGCAGTACAGACATCCTTGACAACTTACATAAATATCAATAAGGCTCATAATTTTCTACAGTTTTTGTCCGAAATATCAGGTATGAACTCTCAGGGAGATCCCTCGAATTGAAACCGAGATACAGCCAAAAATGTACATTGCTTTTGAAGTACTGTGTCTTTAATTATTGACCTATCAACACCAAACTTACAGCGAATGTAGGGGAACTTTGTACAATGCGATGTAAGAATATATAGGAAAATCCCACAAATAAAAGCCCATACACAGCCTACAAGACTTAAGGTTCTTCAAATGAAGAGACACAAATTACTGTTCGATCGCAAACAAACTTGCATACTTTTAAATGCATGAGTGTCGTGTGCAGGTGTAAAATGTCAGGATAATATTAATACAGAAATCGAGATATAACGGAGAAGGCACACGGTTGTTCAAAGTGAAGGGTCTTAGTTATTGACAGTTAGCAGCCAAACTGACATTTATTTTGGTCAATATGTGTAGTGGAAAATGTGAAGTTTCAGGAAAATCCCTAAAACGGAAATCCAGACAGCAATTCAATTACTTATGAGAACTTAAACATTCTATATGTAATGTCAGTACTGAACAGTATTATATATAAACTGTCGTTCAAGTTATACGCCTCGTCATTATGCAGTTCTGTGCACATTCTGCTGTTTCCTATCCCTCAGCTCCATGCATTCTGCTATCCTGCATCTTCTGTCTATATTTTGTTCTGGTAACACTAAATTCCTTAAGTGGATTGTGTTATAAACTGATACATAATTTTTTACAGTGACAATGGTTTTTCAACTGTACGTCAACTATTTCCATCTCTCAATGCCGCTCTATCAATAAGCCACTCTGTTTCAACACGAACAGCAATTTTCAGGTTTAATGAGGCGATCTATGAAACTCTTACGAATATAACAGCCAAGTGCAGACAGAAGTTGTCAGAAAATTCGCTGACAGCATTGGTATTGGCATTTATCTCTCGGTCACTGGAGTTACTGATTTAGTGGAACTTGACTGTGTAGGTATAGGGGGGGGCACATTTTATTGATAGGATTGAAAGTAACTGGCAGAACATGCAGTTGAACCCTGTCCTTCAGCACAAGGTATAATTGCGATACACTGACATGTTTTATATGTCACTGTAACCTGCAGCACACAACAGTGCAACATATTGAGCACTTGAACACACATAGTGCTGTACCGTCAGTGCACTGGGTGACTGTAGCTGTTAAATACTGAACAACAGACAGAGTTGCCTACTGCAAATGTTAAATCTTTAACAACAGTCACACTGTTACTGTAGCTGTTACATCATTAACAACAGACACATTGTTACTGCAGCTGTTAAATATTAACAGACTCACGTGGTTACTGTAGCTGTTAAATCAATAACAACAGACAAACTCTTTCTGTGAAGTGTTATATATTAACCCTTTGACGTCTAACAACCACCTCTAAACGTTTCATTATATATATTTATTCAACAAATTCAGGTACTAAATATTTAAACACGGCATATACTCTCCGCTTTTTTTCCTCTGTTCAAAATGCAGTTTGTTTCATAATTCTAATGCATTTGGTTCCTGTTTTATTCACATTTTATATACAGAATGTGCTAAAATTAAAAAAAAAAATTCCGACGCCAAAAGGTTAACAACAGACTCCCTTGGTTACTGTAGCTGTTAAATCATTAACAACAGACACCGTGTTACTGTAGCTGTTAAATATTAACAACAGACTCACTTTGTTACTCTAGCAGTTAAAATATTAACAACAGACACACTGTTACTGTAGAGTGTTATATATTAACAACAGACTCCCTTGGTTACTGTAGTTGTTAAATATTAACAACAGACACACTTGGTTATTGTAGGTGTTAAATCCTTAACAACAGACACGCTTGGTTACTTTGGCTCTTGAATCATTAACAAGGGACGCTTTCTTTCTCTACCTGCTAAAATCTTAACAACAGAATCACTTTATTCCCTTAGCTCTCAAATCCTCAGAAACAAACACAGCCAAGTACACGTTTCATCTCGATATTCGGCACTTAGTAAGAGTTGATTATTTGAAATCGTCTACCGTGTATGTAAATGAAGTACGCTCCTGTAAAAGTGGATAAATTCCTCGCAGACTAAATGAATTTTACTGTATGGGTGCATAACTTGAGAATAGTGTGCAGGGGAATCCGCAAAATTGTGTAATTTCGTGTGGGGCCAGGTGTATAATTAATTTTTATTAACCCTATTTTAATGAACAGCTGTTTCATCATATATCATTTTCAAACCAAGTTCATCTACACTTGGTGTTCTTTTCAGGCACTCAATACTTCCTTGTGTATACTCTAATTAACAGCCAATACTTCACACCACATATCACTATTCATGGATCAACTTCTTGAATCTTTTAGATTTTTACAATTTTAACGTTAGCAAGCGAACAAACAAAATTTATCTTCATGTATGTACGGTAAATCTTGTAGAAATTTATTGTACTTGTCCAACAAATACATATTGTTTATAAACATTTAAAAATTAGAAAGTGCTGTAAGAAGCAGACATTCTTAATATAGCTTTAGAATTCCTTGAAAAAATAGTACATATAAATTCATTTTACAACCATTTTCATATTATCCAGTCACACGTACTTAGATGCACACTTTACATGTGACGACCCATGAAGCTGCCAGATGTGTTTGTTCCCTCTACAGACCAGCACACTACACGAACTGACTGCAGTTGTCGACACCCACACTGAACATAGCCAACTGCCACATGTACATTTCTACAGTCGTGACTGCAGAGATGCAGTGTTATATTACACAGTTGCACCGCTATACACCAGAAGGTTCATCCGAAAGAGAAACACGGTGTTGCGCTTCTGTACTTCCAAAATTATTAGTGAAATCTTGGCCAAGGCACACAAATCTTATTTCGTAACCCAAAATTAGGCCGGAGGATGAGATTTCTACTGTTCCAACTACAATAACAACTACTACTACAATTACAAATACTACTGTTACTGACACTACTATTACTACACGTTTTGGACTTACGAAACTTTCGTTGCTTTTAACTCCCTGAGAATAGCACTATGTTGATGAAATGTGTAGTAGTTGGCACATGACATGAAGTGTGTTCTGTGTTATGTTTTATTGTGCCATAATTAGTTTTTTAGTTATTGTATGGAATGTAAGAAAATGCACAATATGAATAATATAAAATGAACGAAATTCTTTTACGAATGTTGCCTACTTTGAAATAATTTATTTGGATCACTTAAAACAAATACTAAGGGCGGTTTCTGTATTCTAAGCAGCCTACTTTGTTTCACATTACGAACTAATTCACATATGCATCAGAATAAGTTCCTGGCACTTTAAGAAAACCGTTCGGTGCTAAGACAGACAAACTTAACTAGGCAAAATTTAATTCCCCTCTGTTGTGGTATTTACTTTAAAGTCAAATTTCACATAACGTATAAACTTAATGCTATAAAACCGCAGATATATTTTGCTGTATCATATTTGTGTTTCTGGGCTATCTGCAGTTAATTTCAGATAAATATAATATAGATGGATTGGAAATGTGCCACGTGATTTATGTAAGACTGTTTTGACTAAGAAAATTAGAGATTAGAAACTATGACAAAGAGAAAAATCACATTCTCTTTCTAAATATGATTAAAATTATATTTCTCTTTTCTTATAAAGAAAGATCCCACTTTATTCTGATGCGCTTTGTATAGTTGTTTGAATTCTTGTAAGTTCGAAACGTAATTGTGAAAATCGAGCGAGAAACGGAAATTTAGTTCGGCGGAGAGTTACCTTCAGGTTATATATAATTAATATTGATTTATAAGAACTAAGTTATGAAAATTATCTCATCAATGAAACCGTAACTTATCGACGTTCGATATGTATTGTTTTTTCATTCGCTTAATTCGAATGAAGAAGTTTAAACTTTTCGGATTTTTAGTTTCATTTACGTCGTCGTTAGTTCTTCATTTTTTTTAAAAATTCCAAATTAATACTCATAATCTGGGTTTTGTGGTTTATTTCCTCTAAATTGTACATAACGCAAAATAGCTGATTTTATGTTTTCTACAAAACGTGTGCTTTCTGCAATTCAGAACTTGTGGTTGCAGAATAGCAGCCCACTCCCTCTGCCCCGCCGGTACTCAGTACATTTACTCTTGCACAAGGATAGTCATTAGCTACAATCAATCGCATATCATCTGCAATTGTAATGTGTCGTGTTACTGCACAGTGCGTGAACATGGGCTGTGTGGCAGCAGAGCGTGACGGTACGTGTGATTGTGTCAAGGTAATATTTATACGGTAACATGACAGGAAATTAGCTGTGTTTACTGACGGCCTGTGTCACTGTGTAATGTATTACTTATGTAATAAAATGACAGAATTCTATGTGTTTACTGATGGTAACTGATGGACCGCATAAACTGTAGTACGGAGTGTCACTGTAACTTAAATGTATATTGTGTACGTCTAATCCTGTTGTTAGGTCTGCTGTTACAAACATGGCGACGACACGATATATTGAGGTTACTTGTTATAGATGTAACGGAAACACAATGATTGTTTGTTATAGATTTTTCTTAGAGGAAAGTAATACTACTGCAACTGAAAATAATGGTACTAATACAATAACACGACAATAAATGTAACAATGTAACAACCATACAGGAATAAATATCTACACATTTGTACAAAATCTTGCTTTCTGCTGTGCAGATACTCTGAGCTATACACGAAAACGATGTACAGGATGTGTATACATTATATATACAGTAATATACAGTTCCAAAATTGATAATAAACGTTTTAAAATCTTCGCTATATACTTAAACTAACAATAAACTCTGCAGGAATTATAGTCAACAATGTTACTGCTACAGTAAAAGGACATAATATGAAGATTTTCAAGGGATGTAGAAGTTTCTGTAATTATGCTTGACATTCTGAACGCGATAGATAATCATACTACCTTGACTGATTACTTTATTTCGGATTTTGTTGGAATATATTTTAATTTTGTTGGAAATAAGTTTCGTCCTACAACTGCACTCGCATATCTGTGACTGCTCAGTAGAATTGCCGCTGTAGAGGGACATTCTGCCTTACAAAATGCCTTCGGTTTTAGACCGAATGGGTATTTGAACTAGAAGGCTGCGCTACTTTGACAAATTGACATTCTTAATATCGAAGTTTGTATTAGACTACGATGCGTGGACAAAAATATAAAATTGTTATTTTGAGTACAACACAAATCTAGTACCGAAAGAGGCAGGTATATTAATCTTTCTGTTCACGAGTTTAATTTCTTTCTCTCAAAAGATATAATTCAGAAGTTCTTATGTGATCCAAGGAATGAATATTTTCAAGTTTAAAGTTCGTAGTACTTAGGGAGAAGACGGGAGACCTAGGCGTAGATGGGTGGATAATATTAGAATGGCTCTCCAGGAGGTGGGATGTGGGTATATGGACTGGATTGAGCTGGCCCACGTTAGGGATAGGTGGCGCACTCTTGTGACAGCGGTAATGAACTTTGGGGTTCCGTGAAACACGGGGAATTTCTTGACAACCCGCAAAACAGTTAGTTTCTCAAGAACGACTCAGCACCGTGGAGTATGTAAGTAACTAAGTACTTAGGGAGATGTAAACTCAAAGTAACTGTTCTCGTGCGTACAGTGATTTTGTGCCGTGTTTAGTCTCGAACACCGCACATAGGAATTTAGTGAGGAGATTATGGAACTGCGCCGTGTAAACAAGTTTACCAATTCCTCACCCCTGTTCTGGCCTACCTGAGGCTTGAAAATTTTTTCTTGTCGATAGTCTGAGCAGTTCACTTGGTAAAAATACCTTCATATCGATTTGCGAAATAGGGTTTCGGTGTATTCTCAGGGGCGGCCAAAGTGGTTCAGTACTGGTTCCATGTGAGTTAAGTTATGTTCCTTGTAGTCCTTCATGTATTGTATAAAGACATATATTATAATTTTGTAATTTGAAGCCAGGCCAAATCATGGCGAATTAATATATAAGTAAGAGATTTGTTTATTATATTATCTTCTATATTACTATTTAGTAAATCAGATTGTTTATTAGTATTGTGTTAAATTTACTTGCACTACCCAGAGCTTCCCCGAGGAGAGTAGAAGTAATGTAGCAGCAGAGTGTGGTGTTTCAAATGACACAAATTAAAAATAATGCGCCAAAACACAACTTTTCGGTTATGTCACACAACTCTTTAGTTGTGGTAGTTTGTACAAGTAAATTCCGCGTACAGAAGTAAACCAAAGTGTTGGGTAAATATTAATATATAATTTGTTGACATCTAACTATAGACTTGAAAGAATTCATAAAAAATAAATACTTCAAGACCTTTTAAAAGTTTTTTTCTATAAGTCAATGACAACGAAAAAGAGTTGTATAATAATTTCATTCATTTTCTTGATAACTGCCTATGTATCTGCTCTCTGGATCTCCCTTTTGTTTCTGGTACAAAAACCACAACAAAGACGGTGCCAACTATACAAATGACAAAGAATGTATAATACGTAGCTTCTGCACCCATGTCATTCATCATAATGGGGAAGAATTTTGTTACAAGAAATGCCATTGCCCAAGTGAGACAAACACCTATTGAACTAACCCAACTTTTAGCTTCATTGCTTAGAAGCTCTGGCATCATGAACCAAGGTAGGGGACCAAACCCAATTGAAAAGGTTAAAATATATAAATTTACAGAAATCAAGGGAAGCCACCCTATGTACTTTATTTCTATTCCTTCATTAAGCGTAATGAAACGAAATACCATTCCCAGCAAAGACACTGCCATTCCTAAACCAGAAATTATGAGCAATATTCTTCTTCCAACACGATCAACTATAAATGACGGGATGCAAGTTGACACAAGTTGAATTATACCAAAAATAATCGTGCACAAGTAAGGGTCCACGGAACTGCCAGCTGATTGAAAAATTTCGACAGTATAAGCCACTACAGCATTCATTCCGCACCACTGACGGATAATCATTAGACCAAATATAATGTTCATGGCTTTCATTGTTGCTAGAGAAATGCTTCTGAAGAAATCAATAACCTTGGAAATTAGAGTTGTTTGGTTACTTGAGAGAGATGTACTCGTTTCGTACCCCCTTATGAAACTCTGCATTTGTTCTAACTCGTATTTAATCTCAGCAGAGTTGCGAATTCTAACTCCTCGCAGCCAGCGCAGAGATTTCTCAGCTTTGTCAATCTGGCCTTTGGAAAGAAGATAGATAGGTGACTCAGGCATCCAGAAGAATGTGACAGCGAACAAAACTGGAAGTATGGTGCATGCAATTGACATCATCACATATGGGACTATGGCACCAAAAACATATACATATAGAATTCCCACACAAAACATAATATCCAAATACACACCCACAGCACCTCGAACCCTGACTTCAGCTATTTCGTCACTGTACAGGGGAGAAGCCACTGTGACGATACCACAAGTAAAGCCCAAAATAAACCGAGCTGTGTACAGCACAGGAATGGAATTGTGAGCAAACACTTTCATGATCCAGCCCACGAACATCGGTACGGCCATAATGAGCATCAGGAATCGTCGGCCTAACAGATCCGCTAGGTATCCAGCTGGGATGGCTCCCACCAACGAACC
>Ga0123355_10016509_pt1 | contig 11638 bp, 13 predicted proteins | sample TergutEmb28metaG_3_FD_89872 | JGI IMG/M metagenome (GOLD analysis project Ga0123355, IMG submission 89872) | Embiratermes neotenicus P1 segment gut microbial communities from Petit-Saut dam, French Guiana - Emb289 P1 | ecosystem: Host-associated > Arthropoda: Insects > Digestive system > Gut ...
ATGATCGCTTTTACTGACGTCTGTGTATACATGTATGTTGTGATTACCGTCTTCTTGCCCATCGGTAATTTCGACTGTATTTGCTGGGTGTGTCCAGTGTTTTACTTCCATTTCAAGATCGAGCATGTTCTTTGTCCCTTTACACCTTCGTATTACTTTGCTGTCTCCTCTCTTTTTATATTAATATGTATTAAGCCCGTTATTACACATAGTGCTTCGTTTGACACTGTACTATAAGCCTTTGCAATTCTAATATTAATTAGTCTTTATACTATAGTTTGGCTTTATAAAATGTAATGTCGAAAACCCCTTTCCACACTGGGGCTCCATATAGAATTAATGGTAGTATGCCTCCTGCATATATCGTTTTCAGTGCCATTTGTTTCAGCCCCATGAAAATTTTGCCGATTTCAAAAGGGTAAATATTAACTTTGTACATTTTCCTTCAACGTAATTTACATGGTCTCTAAACGTCATTTTACTATCAAAAATAATTCCAAGACATTTTATATTCTTAACTTGTTCCAAAATTTTATTATTTAGGTATAATTCCACTTTTATTCTTTTCTTTCCTGCGAGACATAAGCATTACTTTTGATTTGTTCTCATTGAATTTTAATTTGTTCCTTGGGGCCCAATTACAGATATTCCTCGGCTCGAAATTCATGTAGTTTTCAGCTTCTACAATTGACTCTCCTTTAGGTAATATCATTAGATCATCAGCAAAGGCTGTTACTTTTCTATATAAACGCTGATAAAACTAAGTACATGGTCATGTCTCGAGATCAGAATGCAGGACGAATTCGCAGTGTGAGGATTGATAATAGTACCTACGAAAAGGTGGAGGAATTTAAATATTTGGGAACAAATTTAACAAATCAAAATTCTATTGCGGAAGAAATTAATAGCAGATTGAAGTCAGGAAATGCTTGCTATAATTTGGTGCAGAATCTTTTGGCTTCTAGGTTACTATCTACATATTTGAAGATCAAGATATATAGAACTGTAATTTTGCCTGTTGTTTTATGTGGGTGTGAAACTTGATCGTTGACACTGCGGGAGGAAAGGAAGCTGAGATTGTTGAGAACAGAGTGTTGAGGAAAATATTTATACTTAGGAGGGACGAGGTAACGGGGAAATGGAGGAGTTCGCTTAACGAGGAGCTAAATGACTTGTGCTCCTCACCCAATATTGTGCGGGTGATAAAATCGAGAAGAATGAGATGGGCTCTGCATGTGGCGCGTACGGATGAGGAGAGGGTGGTGTGAAGGGTCTAAGTGGGGAAACCAGAGGGAAGGAGACCACTGGGGAGACATAGGCGTAGATGGATGGATAATATTAGGATGGATCACCAGGAAGTGGGAAGTGTGTATATGGACTGGATTGGGGTGGCCCAGGATAGAGACAGGTGGCGGACGCTTGTGAGTGCGGTAATGAACCTTCGGGTTCCGGGAAATGCGGGTAGTTTCTTGACTAGCTGCAGACCAGTTAGCTTCTCAAAACGACTCTGCACCATGGAGTAATAAGTAATGTTAAACCCAAGTCAGAACCCATTATCTTTTTAATCTTTTCTTCCAGGTTGTCCTGTGCTTCACTAATACGAGCGTTTAAAATATTACACACAGGCTGCTTTGGTTCCTTATTAAGAATATCGGTTATTATATTGGAACGTGTTTTTAGCCCTTTGACACCTAATACACCTATAGCGGTCGTATATCAACGCTAACCTCTAAATGTTGCATTTAATTATCTATTCAACATATACAGGTATTGAATATTTTAAACATGGTATATAATCTCCGTTTTTCTCTTTAAAATGCATGTTGCTTCACAATTCTAAATTATTTGGCTCCGTTTTCATGCACATTTCATATACAGGGTGTGCTAAAGTTTAAAAAAATAATTCCGGCGCCTAAAGATTAAGGCTCCTTTCCCTACAGCCTTTGCCCCTGAATACAAGACAGATTGACAAAACGGAAAAGCCCTGTGAAAAAGGGCCGTACATCGTTTCCCCTCTGTACCCTGAAACTAGACCTTTAAACAAGACCAATCTCTCCACCAACACCTTGATTTACGTAGTACCGTTTATATCATTCCATTGTAACTGACAAACTGAGATTTATTGCATTGAGGACTTCTTTTTAACGTGTAATATTACAAGGCACGGGATATTACCCTCGTCAAACAACACATTTTCCCCTGTTTTCATAAGTGGACGAATCAAAATTGAGTCTATGTAGGACAGTTTTGCGCGTTTGTATAATGCGCAGTCAAATCTATTATAACCCGCGTCCGATGGGATGTGCAAGGAAGTTGTTAGTCGCACATAAGAATCTCCAAACAAATTTTGTTTGATAATATGCCTTTAAACGTGTACGGGTTCAGGCTGTCCAAATTTATAATTGTCTTTAATAGAAAGGTTTACTTGGGACAACGGAAATTAGCAGTGTTCGTAGTTGTTTATTTTAAATTAAATTTAAATTAAATTAAATTTTCGTTAACCATAATGGAATTCTCCCCGCTACAGAATGAAACAACTCTTTACTTTGCCATTTATATTGTTTATGTATTTGCTAAATACGCGGATGAAATTTCCGTTTATAGACAGTTCGAAAAATTTTGGGGAAATTTATGAGAAGGTCAAACACAGATTCATAGGTTTTTTTAGAGGAAATATGATTTCCTCTGAGTATAAACCAAGTGTATTTTGAAAAAAAAAAAAAACGCTTTTTGTGTCATTTAGGTTAAGATGTCTCGACTAGTCCAACTTCCCATTTATCATGTTGCTACTAGAGTGGTGTAGCAACATTGATTCTAAATTCGGGTATTGTGTTTGCCGGGAAATAATAACCTGAACTGTCTGACGACAACGTTACATTAAAAAATCCATGATATTTTCTTGATTTCTGTAGCGTTTTCCCAAGTGTTGAATATCTCGTCGTATCCTCATAATTTGACAAAATCATCAGTAATACCGCCCTTGCTACGAGTGCGCACTATTTTATCTACTTGACAATCTCGTAGTTTTAAAACCGGCCCTCGATAGAACAATCTTGCAAGTCTGACTTTTCCTAAACAGTTTGGGGAACAAGCTGTATAACTGTTAAAATCATAAATATCTCTTTGCATATGTTTGTTCATTCCCCTTGGCTAATTTATTTTCATTTCTTATCCTAGAATATCCCCACATAACATTACATGCCGTTGAATTTTATTCCGGAGGCTATGTATTCTTTGCCATACAGAGTAAATATTTGAGGGGTTTATTTTACTTGGAGACATAACTATTGTGGAATGGACAGAATTGTTTTAACCTGTTAATAGTTTATTTATGACGTCCAAGTAACGGTATTTTTTGTATTTTTTAAATATTTTTACATCCGTGTCTTCAGGGATGTGTTAAAACATTCAATAACTGCGCCTTTTTTGTCGGGATTGTGAGTCGTGTGGAAATTTACTCCCTGACATTTCAGGTACTGTTGGACTTTTGCATTAACGAATTCAGTACTCTTTTGTGATGGTATGGTAATTGGTTTTCCGTTTTGAAATAAAGGTTTCGAGCGGATGTAATTTAGGTACCGGTCTGGATTTCAGAACACGCTCCAAACATACCGCGAAAGTATGTCTATGATTTATCTTTGTAACACGAGAGGGAACTTAAATCTGCAACGTACATTGACCAGACACATCAACATTTGTTATAGAATACGGATTGCGCGGGATTCAATTCCGTACAGGTTTGTGCAAAGTGTACTTGTTCTTAACTGACAGCCACTCATCCACATCCCTTTCCTTATTTTTACTGACATTTACTAACTTTGCTACTGAACCGAAACCTGCTGGATGTTTAGGAGGATCGTAGTAAATTTTACCCAGAGACATTATTATTAACTCAACGATTCCCAACGCACTTCTTTTGTGTTTGTAAATAGTTGCGAAATAAACCGAGTTAATTAGAAGACCCTTGTTTTTTCTTTGATCTTACCTGAGGAACTTTAATTCACTCTATGTGCGTTAGACTGCAAGAGTATTTGTTTATACACATATGCCTGTCTGTCCCAACGAGTGACTAAGTTTTCTCAGGTAGTGACTGGTTCAGTAATTCCCACAGGCGTTGTTTCGCCTTGTACGTTTGCCATCCACAAAAACGTGTTTTTCGTTTTATTTTCAACACGAGATCCCTATTTTAAAAAAACCGTCAGCGTCTTGGTACTCAACAAAAGTGGTGTCGTGGGATTCTTTATATTTTAATACTTCACGAATGTATTTCGAATGTGCAGGTGAAGCATCCGTTTCTGATTCAGAATCTCTTTTAAACAGAGGCACTGAACCAATTATACGTTTCTGTTTGGGTTATGTTTTGAAGCTCGGTTTCGTACTACCAGTTTCTATCATGGGAATGGGGTTGGCTTCCCGTTTTTTGTTTCTCGGTTTTCAAGAATGGAACTTGAAGCAAACGAACTTGGATCTATTTATTAAAACCTTGACCCTTACTTTTTAGTAACTTTTTACTATTGGTGGTGGGGATTTCTAAGAACGGTTTTCCAACATTTCCGGAGGAACTAGAATCAAATTTTTCAGTGCTGTTTTCAATTTTTATTATTAATTAGTGTTTCCATTTCACCCGACAAAACACTTGCGAGGAGTGGAACTTTAAAAACACCCTTTTGAACTAAAAGTTTACGTTTTCTTTTCAAACTGATTTTAGGATTTACTAACGCACGTTAGCGATTTTTATATTTCTTTAGCTTGCCCTTTTCGCCTTTGGTTAATTTATTTTTCCGTTTAGCGTATTTATAGCACAATCGACAATATCTCATATGAGTTCGTCGCATGCAGGTGCAAGTAACGCGCGTCTGGCTTGTGGTTTATAGTCTTTAATGACGTGAAGAAAGTGTAGTTGTGATTTTAACCGGTTCTTTACCCTGTACAGGTGCAAAATCTTCACAAGTTTACCCTGGAAATTTCTTTGTTATGAATCTTAATAAATCGTTAATCGATTTTGTTAGATCCAAGAATAAATAAATATGCAGGACTTTAAAGCTTCCAGGTGTGTTGTATGGAAACTGGAAATGTTTTCTGGGTAGACTCATCGAGCCATGTGCACAATCTGAGCCATGCCTCTCGGATGATTTAACACAAATACATACTTTGTATTTAGAGAAACATCACCTGACGTTGGAACTTAGTGAATAAATTTCTGTGAAATTAAAACCTGAGTAGTGTTACGATGATGCGATCCTTTGGTGAATAATTCGCTCACTTTTGTAGAATAGGCAGAGTCCATGAAATTATCCAACACTGTTGTTGTAGGTACATTCTCAGGATTTTCAAAGTCTGGTACACCTTTTACTAATGAAACGTTTTTCAACCGTTGTTAACATTATGACACCAAACTATATTCTTAAACAGTGTCACAAAGGTTCTCCCTGCACTCCAACAATCTAGTCACAAACGCGGATTTACCGCAACTACTCAAACCTGCGACGATTAATTTGAGTGGATGTCGCAGCTTCTGAATCATGATCTAAAATGAACTGAAATTCACAAGTTCGCCTCTATTTATTGCACTTTTTCGACTAGAAGACATAAATAAATAAATAAACAAATAGACGAATTGCATGTTAGCCAGGTGTAATTTAATCATGCCCATATGTTAAATTTTCAAAGTTGACCATAAGCTGGTGCTTCTTAAAGAACAAACTTCTACTCCTTTGTTTCTGGTTCAGTTACAACGACACCATCGTGTCTTCTATTGATCTTCTTAGGATTATGTAGATGCACCAGGGTGTTGTCTTTCAGGTACATATCCCTCAAAGTAGTGAAGTTTACAATCTTTGAATTTTCATAATTCAAGTTTATACCCTTCACCTTGCATTTGGTTTACATTTTTCTGTAGAGGGCAAAAATCAGAGAACGCGTAGTTCTTAGGCCACCATAAACAAGCTCCTGAATAAAGGAGCCAGAGCCAAAATCCTTCGACTCGTCTGTGAGGTTACCAAACCAATAAACTTTTCTCACTTTTGGGGTTTCATCTACATTCTGAATGTAGATAACACTGTATCGCAATACAGGACAGACTCCCACAATTCTCTCAGGTACTCGTAATGTTTCAGTCTAGATTGGGTCGTTCAGTAGGCAGCAAGTGCCTCGTTAACGTTTTTCCCCTCGGCTATGTAATCATCGGAATGTTTCCAGGATACATGTTCCACGCCATCGTTTGGGAATATGAGGTTAGCAACCACAGTACCCGCACTTGTCAAAAGCACGTGTGTCCCTTTCAATGAGGTCACAAGGTTTGTCTGAGTCTTTTTTTGATTCTGCGCCCATTTACGCCACACTGATTTTAATTTCAGTTTCGCCAAACTCCTTTTCCCCGCTTTTTTGGAAATTGACGCCCTGTCAAAGCAATTACCTCTGCCCGCCGGTAGTCCTCGATTTTTTGGCCCTTGTCCTCACTCTGAATCCAGTGTGCGTAGACGGACGATACTTGTTTGAGTTCCAGGAACATGTTTACGTACTCTGCAAATGTCCTCCTGAATTATTGCCTCTGTCATAGTACGTAACTTCATATTCCCAAATTCAAACACGTCCAACAAACCATAACCCACTGCTATGGCTTTGCGGACCCCATCCACAACCCATGTCCCAACTATACACGGCTCGTCAGCAGTGTGTACAGTTGATTTGGTTCATCGTCGCGGCAAAGGCAGAACACAACGAAAATATCAGGTTTCAATTGCTTTTATATGGAAAGAGGATTGTACAGTTTCCTGGGAGGTAGAAACTTAATTTTATTATTCCCTTCCTATCCACACAGTCACGGGAATGCCTGCACCCACGTACACTTTCGGTGACCAATAGGAAACTTGCCGTACTTACAGATGTAGGGTTACAGACTGATAACATCTACATAATGGATTTCTTCCCCCTGCTTTACTCTGTAGTATGTTTTCGTAGCCTCAGTTCTACCCTCGTACAAGGCATTTCTAATATTTATTGGGCAATACTTCATATTTTTGAGGTCTGAATTGTCACACAACTAAACTAAACTGATACGCCTAGATAGAAATAACTTTATAATCAGGGTCTTTTATTTTCTGTAATCTCGCTTCAGTCTCGTCATACCGGCTCAGCACAGATTCTCCAGTGTTACTAATAGGCTTATGTCAATTGGGCACACATTGACACCCATGGCAAAAACACCCTAGGTACCCAAAGACTACCTTCATCTCAGCACAGTACTCGCCGACTTTCATATTTGTTACGCAAGGCAAATGAACCTCCTTCCCATTTCCGGCATGAATTACATTGCTCCTCCTTCGACCAATATACGCCAGCCATTGAAGTTCTTCAAATGACTGGCGGTCTCGCACTCACTACCCTTCTCGTGATAATGCATAGAGTGCCTGGTTTCAGAAATCTCGTCCGGAACACCTTGTTGCAAATGGGCGATATTTTATTGTCCTGCCGAAAGGGGGCCATTTTGACCAAATTAAAAAACAAATTCCTAAATGCACATGTAGTGCCTACCCCGGGTAACCTGTTCCCTTTTAATCCGTCCGCGGGCGGACACTACCTGTTATAGGGATAATAACACATTTCTTAACTCCTAAGGTAGTGCTGCCACCATGTCAATAATCTTTTCTTATTATCGACAACTAATTTGTTCTAACTTTTCGTATGATTTATCAAGAATTCAAGGATGTTCTTGACCCGTTCAAATAATTCAATTCAATTCCAAATTGTATATTCCAAAATAATAAGTCTAAAAATTAAATAACCAGAATAGCAATTTAGTTAATACACAAATATGTTCAAATCAATCAATTTAAATAATTGTCTCACCTCGTATATATGTATCTACTCGCGGTGTAATTTGGAATTTTGAATTCAATATAATTAACTAATTAATAACCAAACTTACTCGGCTCTAAGTTTATAAAATTTCCGATCCAGTCAACACAACTCACCTTGTATAAACAGAAGATAGCTGAAGTATAAACACATCTCAGTCTCTGCTTTGCACCATTTCAATATATTATGCACAATATACAAATTTCTTCAACGTGGATGTACGTAGCGACCAGCAGCAATCAAGTCGGTGAGTAATTTAAAATAGAGCTCCCTAGTTTCCGTAAAGCAGGTATATATAGGGGTGAATTGATGTACCATGCAATCTTTAACATACGGTTAAATTGTAACAAGGTGACAAACTCGGAGCTCGGTCATTTTCCGCTGAAATTCCGGGTGACTTTCATAAAGCTAAATACAACATCTGTGTAGTAAACGAAACTCAAGTTTGATATTCACTACACACAATGCCTGCCTCATTACATTGACATCATCAGTGCACTAGGCCAAGAGCTCCTACTTATTGCAAAAAAAAATGTTTTTTGCTTCTCTGACCGTTACAAATATTGTCCACGCTCATCGTCTGACATGTAGTCTGCCCCATGTAACTTGGTTTCAGGATAAGGAACCAAATAGTCCAATTTTTTGACCGTATTAAGATAGTGAGGGTAGTAGCCCTTCTTGCATGTAATGTCAAATGATTTGGGCATGCTCTTTAGACTCGTAGGAAGAAAATTGAAAGAATCCAAAAAGTGATGATTCTCAATAACCATGCTAAGAATTTGGGACCGTCCATTATAAATTTGGGTGTCCATCTCAGTTCCAGAATCTTTAGCAGCAGAAAATGTGCGTCGTATTCACGAGAGTTGTGTTATAAGACATAAAACTTTTCCGCGAATGGTCTGGACTGCCGAAGATAATCAGTAAATTTACCCATGGGGTTTTCCGCCCACAGCACTTGGGTACGCGTACCACACAGTTTGCAATTGACATTCAAAACTTCCACCGCTTCGCACTCTGAACACATCTTTTAGCACATGTGAAGTTCGGAATATTCTCAAAGCATCCATCATGCTTTTGAAAGTCCCGTGTGCACTAAGTATGAAAGAAAACATACAAAATTCGATCTGCCAGCTTGCTAGGCTTCAGTGGAGCCACGTAGCAAAAATGTCCAGTAGGTTGGTTCTTATTACAATAATCACAAAGTTTCTTGAAGCATTAATGTTTAGATTAACTGTTAATGTAAAACTACAATTTCGGCATACTTGTCTCCACTGACCGACTAGCTTGCCTTTGACGTTGAGGGTCAAATGATTCTGAAAACATTTCTCACTAAGGAACCACACGTTGCATGTTCCACAATACTTTGTTCTTTAAAACAGAGCGGTGTCGCCGTACAAATGGAGCAAGCTTTTCACACTTGTGTGAGTTGTTGTATAAAGTGCCACACACGTTACATATGTACTTCTTGGCCATAGCAGCTTTCAGGTTCGTAATAACATTGTAATGCCCAGTGTCCACATCATATAGCAGGTACAATTTCTGGTTCGAAATGGAATTTCCACTGAAAATGACCCTATCAGGGCTTAAACCATGATACACAATAATTTTGTAGTCCGAAAGATAATTTTGAAACTGTTCAAGTTCGTTAAGGCCCCCGCCATTAGTCAAATTACCACCGGAAGCGCTTAATTATCTTGAATATCTTGCTTCAAATCACTACCGTTCCTATGTGATTTGTACTTCGGGTAGCCGTTAACCTTTATGTGGCTATAATTAATGCATGAACCAAATACAGAAATTCCGTCGTCACGACAATACTCTTTTTAATAGCACTCATTAATCTAAATACCGCCCTCTGGTCTTCCAATGACTGTTACCAGCAGGCATACTCACGCGGTCCAATTTCACTTCGAAACGGTCACATAGGCTGAATTGGGCATTAATCTGGACACACGTATTGAGCACGCTACAGATCACATCAGGTTTAAGCTGATCACGGCGCTGGAAACTAATGCCCACCACATCCTGGACATTCTCCATCTTCCGAATTCTCTGTCTCACCAAATACCTATCACGTACATCATCAACTAAGTAATTATTCAATTCAGTAATATATTCCTTGAAATAAACAGTAGGTTCTCGCTCTTCACTAGGGGGCCTAAACTTAATCAAGAAACTACGCCCGGTCACGTTAAATTTTGGAAAGAATTTCGTCTCGTCCAAAATAAAAAGTTTAGCTCTTCAGTTATTCTCGAAATAGGGTTGTTTCTGCCAGAAGTTGCTACCTCCGTTTCAGGGTCCTCCCTGCTAACAGAGGGAACTTGGGCAGTCGAGATATCCATCTCCCTGTTTAGAAACAGCTTCTTAGTCATTATTATGTTTTGATTCGAAAGTATGCCACTTACTTCGAACAAATCGTTGCTATTAAATGATAGTTATAACTGTTTGCAGTTGCAGCTCTTGCTATGGCAGGTTGGTAAGTTAACAGTCACTGTAGCTGTCGGCTGTAATTGTAGATATGGCAAGCTGGTAGTTGTTAGCAGTTGTAGCAGTTAGCTGTAGCTTTAAGCAATTGTAGCAGGTAGATTTCTGTAGTCGTAGTCGCTGTAGCTCTTGATGTAGTTGTAGCTATGGCAAGCTGGTGGAAGTCTAGACTCGTAGTACTTCTATTCGCAATAAAAGCACGAAGAAAGATATACCACACCCGTTCAAACGCCCTCAAATTATACCGAGTTCTCCTAGACATGTTGCGACCTGTTTAGAGTGCCGTGTTTGTTAATGGATTTTATTTTCTGTCGCTATCTTCAAAACGTTACTCATAAACCTTTAAAACCGGAAGTCTAATGAAAGGGGGAAAATTTTAGACAACCAACATTGTTAAAACAACCTATGAATAAGTCATACACCATTTAGCACCGGAAGCCTAAGGGAAGGGACAAAACTTTAGACCATCCACATATTTAAAACAACTAAGAATGAGTCATAAACCTTTTAGAACCGGAAGTTTAATGGAAGGGGGAAAACATTTCGTTCTATTTAAGACCATCCACACACTTGAATAAGTGTTGGTATCACTTGCGCTCTGCACACACGTGCACTTCTAGCCTGGTTTATATGCGGCCACCGCCACCACCGCTACCCCTGAGAACATCAGATCAGTATATCAATATAGATCTACAGCACTTACATACGAAGAATTTAGCTGATTGTCGTAAAACATTTGAAAATGGCCGGTAGTCTTCATAGATATAAATAACCTAGAGGTAGCAGGATTTAATTACACGAACTTGAGTGATGTAGTGTGTTGTGCATTTTCTGGAGCACAAGTAGGCCACTGGGGAGAAGGTGACGACCCATTCAAAGACCATCAAACTTGGAATCCGTTTTGTGGGTTCAAGAAGGGCCTCTTTGTCGGTAATATCCCTATTGGTTCTACCGACCTGCCTACCGCAACGCCTGAAAAGTCTAACAGAAGCCGCGATGTGTGTGCGCCTCATTTCTGGTTAAGAACAAATTCGATGCCAGAACGCAAAAAGTACTATTATTTGTATGGTTTGGAGGGCCGTCAAGTCTGGTTTTGAGGGTCGTTGAGTTGAGACGTGTTTGTTGTGAGCTCCTGAGTCAGGGTCGAGAATGGTTTGCTACCTGGAGGACTACCGAGCGAGAGTGGGTACCTAGGCTGGGAGATTCTCGTGGCGTGGCGTGGCTAGGCGTGGTGACGCTAACGGAACGACTGGTGACTGCTTGGGTTTAACGGTGCTAAGTTCCATGATTTTAGCTG
>Ga0123355_10016510_pt1 | contig 11638 bp, 15 predicted proteins | sample TergutEmb28metaG_3_FD_89872 | JGI IMG/M metagenome (GOLD analysis project Ga0123355, IMG submission 89872) | Embiratermes neotenicus P1 segment gut microbial communities from Petit-Saut dam, French Guiana - Emb289 P1 | ecosystem: Host-associated > Arthropoda: Insects > Digestive system > Gut ...
AAACAACACACACAAACACCCCCCCCCCCACACACCCACACACACACACACTGAACTATGGAATGGTCTAAGTATAATTTCAAGTGGTACATTTAATTCAAGTAGTAAAGGTAAAAGGTTTGTTTAAAAATATTGGTGATTTTCAAACAAACTAATGAAGATCACCTTCAAAACTAACAACACAATTCTACAACTCACAAAACCCACCACCAAAACCCTAATCCCACCACATGTCAGTAGCAGTCTACACACTGACATGCAATATATACAAACAGATATATGTAAGACAGACTACCCAGAGCTTGAAGCTACGTTATCAGGAACATATATGATACATAAAGAACAAAACCTACAGTCAGCTTATGCCCTACACATACTACAAAACTGACACGAATACGGACCTATGAACCAAACGATACACCTGCTAAAACCCATCGACAATACCTCTTCACTAATCCCCTATGAATGGCTCTACATACAATCCTTCCACCAAGGAAAGAAACTGATTCCCAAACAAAGCCCAGGCAATCCGAACCCCCTGTTTCAACTTGTCATTGACCATTACCATCCCCCATCTTGACAAAACCAGTCGCACAGCACCATCCAAACCGTACACATGACCTACGCAGAAGCTCTCAAAACCTCCATCCCTCTACAAACTCGGGCATGTAAATTTTATTTAAAATTTTTAACACGAATAAGTATTTTAACCACACCACACACCCTTTGCCACTAACTAACCTAACTACCACACTAAACGCCCACGACCCATGCAGAACCGTGAACACAACATACACACAACCCCTACAACTAATAACCTTTCACCACGAGCCCCTACTACAACAACATGCTCCCACCCACAACCAGGTGAGCACAAATCTCCCGTTCCTGCACAAACACCCCTATACAATACTCCACAGACCACATTGATAAATGCTTATATAACACAGTGTGCAGCCACTACACATGTTTCATACTGTCTCATTCTTTACAGTGCAGAAAATCATATGCTGCAACTTAACATCTAGTGCTCCTGATGATGGGTGTATGCGCCCGAAACATGATGAGCTAAGGATACATCAATAAATTACCTTGTTGCATCAAGTTGGAATTTCACACTATTTCACGTTGAAGATGCATGGTCAAACAACCCCGAAATTTTTGCATCTTGTCTCACACCAGCCATTTTATCAAAAACCTTCAGTCCCGCAGAGTAAAAAAAACGCTAGTGTACCTTTACAATTAGATACATTTTAGTCCTTGTAAGGTAGTAATTTTTATCATGTTTCTAAGAACTGCAACCACCACAGAAGCATAATCACATAGGATTCCTGCAACTACCAGTGACTGAGTGTCAGATTTTCTCTGCACTTCAACTTACCTCATTTCATAAAAGCAAATAAAAGTAATGAACTCAGGCTTTGCATCTAATGAAAATATTTCTCAACCCACAATCGATCTTGTCTTGAAATAGTGGCAATCGGTCTTTGAATATCATCATTCATGGAAAATATGTGGGCTGTACACATAAAGTATGTACAATAATCGTGCAGATGGACATTTGGAAAGCTAGGAAGCCACAATCAGTGACTTGCTAACCAGTCACTGAACAACTCTTCTAGAGCCATCATTAAGAAATTTGTTGTGCAGCAGCTGTAGCAGAGTCTTGCATGAAATAACTGGATACTACCTCCTTTTCTGTTAATTCCTTGAAGAAGTGTGTCGAAATGAACAAAACACAACAACCTGAACTTGCTGTTTCTTTGACAAACACTAGCCTGATCACTCTGCATGTACTCACTACTCACAAGACTACAACTTTAATGTCAACCAAAGTAACTTCGTGAATGCATGCAGGTTTTCAAAACACCAGCAACTAGTTCTTGTGTTTTATGTTCCTAAGTAAAACAAATCTTGCTTAATTCAAGAACAATGCAAGGTTTCGTACTCTATTCCTGACCAACACTGAACCTATAATTCAAACTTTTCTACCTGTATACTGTTGTTGATGGATATGCTTTACACAATTTTCAGTGACATTCTTTGCAGTACCTCAATGGTAGCTGTACTCTCTTCCCCTGGTAAGTTCTTCAGTGCAGCCTGCAACTCCTCCTGACTGACCTGCCTACCCTGCACATCGTCAGGGACCAATGTCAGGTCCGTGCGTTCATTTTCATCCAGGAGCTTGGCCTCCCTCTCCCCTGTCTCAAGATTCAGCCTGACATGGAGACCTCTTGGTATGGCCTGGCCTGCAATCATGTGCTTTAAGATTAGAGAGGAGTCTAACCAAAATGTCTGTAAGTCAAGAGCACAGAAACTGTTTTGGAATACCATGCACTTAGTACTCTCTCCCCAATCGTAGCGAACATAAGAACGATGAGGAGCACTTACACCCATCCCTTTACCATCATTTAGTCAAGTATTGTGCTAGTGGAAAGTTTAATAGTTCGTGCAGTGGTATGTGATACACGAAGAAATGAGGTTGTTTTAAACTCAAGCATGGCAGCAGAAGTGTCAGAATTCCTCTACTATTAAAAAAAAAACAAATATACAGAAATGTAATACTACATACTGCAGTAAATAGAGGTTCAATAGTTTGCGCTTACACATTAATGAATCACGAACTATCAGAAAAAAAAAAAGTAATGAACTTAAGGAGGACTAGTGATTACTTGCGACGCCACACTTTGACTAAGTTTCGGCATACCCTAATGTCTATCGGTCCAGTTATACGGTGTGGCAACAGCTAACATAAAAAGTTCTTGAAAAGAGACTATGTTTTCTATGGCATCCAATGAATTTAAACGTGCTATCGCCAACTTACCTTCCTTGATACGTTGCCACTCATGTGTTGGTTTAAAACTGTGAGAGTTCTCCGTTTCCTCCTTTCCTTGTAATTCTTCTGATTTTGTGACTCTCGTAGGATCATTTTCGGAAGAATCACAAGTTACTTTGACTTTAAAAACTGCAGCAAGAAATATCAAAATAATAAAACCCGTCCTCATAATCGAGTCTACGTTTTTTTTACTCCCTGACAGTCTATGAATCTCAACCCTGAAATATATCGGAATAATTGTAAAACGTCAGAATTAGAACTCGGACAGTTTATGAATCTTAGCCGCGACAAATAATGTTGGGATAATTGTAACACTTCAAGACATACACTGCATTTCACCATCATACTGAAACACTCTGTTGACAACCAGCTCGTCCGAATCGTGAAAAAGTGATTGGTAGTTACGGAATAGCATATCCGAAGTAATGGCCAATTACAATCTACAACGTCATCCTTCTGTCTACCATCCAACCCAACAACTGCTCAGTGGGTAACACAGTTCGTAAATCGATGGTGGTTTTGCAATGCGTGGCGCAGGTTACAAATCTACTGGTACACTTCGTGCGGAACTTCATGAATTGGCGATGTGTTTATTCGTATGCACGTTAGAATATCTAATTAAGAAACCCCTGTACCCCCAAAGCGAGAGAGAGTTTAATTAAGGAAATATTATGCAATGCATTGTTACAAAGTCGGTTCTGAGGCATAAATTTTGGATACCTATCATCCGGACACTCATAACATGAGCAAGGATGTGAGAACCTTTGATTATTTTTCGTAAGCCAAAAAGGGTTTGCGGGCTAAAAAGTTTGGCAAATACCGCCCTATAACATTGAAGTATTTTTCACATCTTATTTTGCAAGGATAAAAGTGCGAGAGTAGGTGTTTGTTACGTTTCCATGGTTGTCCATATATAATACATGAATCAGTATGCTGTAGCTCTATATACGGGCTGTTTCCGTGATGTGGTGCCCCTAATAATGTCTAGAACAGAGTAGCTGCAACCAGTCGTCTCTGCACGTACTCTTGGGCTACCATAACGTTGTGAAGCCACTGTATTACAAGCATTTGGCACAAAGATCCAGAGAACATCTCAGATGGTGATTGGACCAAATTTCCTTCATGGTTAAATGGGGTCGTCATGTACCTATAATAGGCCTAGAATGTTACAGTAATCAGTTGCTGCTCTCAATGACTTCATGCACTTTCTCCACATTTTCGTAACTCCAAATTGACAATGGGCAACCTGAATGCTCAAAATGCCCAACCAAATTGTAAACACTTTTGAAATGTGTGATTCATAGGTTTGTGTTTTCCCAAGTTTGAAAGAAAAGTTGATGAAAATGTTAACTTAAGGGGCACTACAACATTCACACAATGTACTGAACACAAATGTGCTTCAAAATCTTCTGCACAAAAATGCAACGTTCTCTCATTATGCTAATTCACAGAAATTGACTCAGCAGTATATAGTGCACAATTGCATATCTGGTTAACAACCCGTGCAGTCTGTTCGGAAAATTTTAGCTTGCACCTTGTATACTGAAAGGCATGTATGCTTCTTTGAGTAACATGGCCACTTCAAGGGAGATCCCAACCCCATCAATGCACACACTACCACTGTTTTGTGAAGTTTGCCACATATTGGCTGTTGTCAACTCCCTCCAGTCTGAAAACTGGCCCATTATTTGTTGTGGTAAACGTGACTCAGTGACAGCAAGGCTATTCCACCGATAACTCATACTCCACTCAGCACATGCTAGGTATTGTATAATAGTATATGTACATCAGTAGGCATATTCAAAAGAGCAAGCCTTGTTCTGAGGTCAGCTTAAGTCTTGAAAAACCAAGCTTTTCTGCTCAGGAAAGGAGGTAGCAAACTTCACACCCCTTGCACTGGTTACAAAGGGTTCCTTCAGCTATTAAAACCGCATGCAGAGCTGGACTTGATGCAAGTCACCATCCAGTTTTTTGTGATTACTTTCTTGCTTTAGACCTTAGGACACCACATGCAGCATTACCACTCAACTGGCCCTCACCAAGAGTGATCACTTTCCCACATAGAGATTTGTTGTGGTGAGGCAAAGTGATGAAAATGAAGAGGTTGTAGTTCAAGCTTCATACATCAATTCAATTATACCAGATTTACCACTGGCATGAAACATTCTTCATACCCACACCCTTTCACCTTTAGCTTCCAAGTCTTATAAATAAGCATGTACACATACGAAGTCTGTCCGGAAAATTCCCGAATATATCGCGTAAAAATTTTCCCGTCTTACCTTGAAGCTATTCAGCCTTGTTGCCTTCAAAGTACTCCCCTGTACTCTTTATGCACCGCTGCCAGCGTTTCTTCAATGTTCTGAAGCATTCCTGGAAAGTTTTTTTTAGGAATGCTGCGCAAATTTGTCTTGATTGCCTCAATAGACTCAAAACGGCGGCCTTTCGGCGTTGATTTGAGCTTTGGAAACAGAAAAAAGTCAGCTGGTGCAAGATCTGGATAGTACGGAGGCTGTGGAAGGCCAGTCGTCGCGTGTTTGTCCAAGAAGTCACGGCCAAGGAACGATGAATGTGAGGGCGGGTTGTCATGTTGGAGCATAATCGATTCTCCTGCCACGCATCACGTCTTTTTTTCCTGACTGACTCATAAAGACGTTGCATAACTTCCAGATAATACTCCTTATTGACTGTCCGGCCTTGTGGTAGAAACTCATAGTGAACAACATCCTCAGAATCAAAAAATGCCGCCCGCATCACCTTGACGTGATTTTTTGGGTCACGGCGACGTTTTTGACACCCACTGTGATGATTGGACTTTCGTTTTGACATCGTACCCGTACACCCAAATCTCATCTCCTGCAATAATGTTTTTAAAAAAGTTATCATCATCATTAGCTCGGTCCAGAAGCTTTTGACTCACGTCAACTCGATTCTGTTTTTGGATCATCCGTCAACAGGCGTGGCACAAATTTGGCTGCAATGCGATGCATGCCCATATCTTCGGTAAGAATTTCATGGCACTCTTTTTGAGATACTCACTTCTTCAGCTACCTCTCGAACTGTCAAACGACGATTTGAACGGATGACTTCACGAACTTTTGCAACATTATCGTCAGTTTACGACGTTGATAGCCGTCCCGAACGCAGATCATCTTTAACCGAAGTTCGGCCCTCTTTGAAACGTTTCCACCATTCGTACGTTTGAGTCCTGCCCATGGCTTCTTCCCTGAATGCTATTTTCACCATTTCAAATGTCTCAGTAACAGATTTTCCCATTTTCACACAAATTCGTTGCTCGTGAAAAACACTCATTTTCTTGTCTCAAGAGAATCGACAGACGCGCCAAACATGTGATCACATAAAGAAGCACAGCACAATGACTAAGCAAGATAGGCCAATGCGGTTTTCGCGACTCAGTTCGCCAAACTCATTACTAGAGAGTAGCACTTGCCGCGCCCCGCTAGGTTGACGCAATAGTGGGCTATTTTGAACGTTCAGAAACTCTCCGGACAGCCCATGTATGTGTTATGGTTCAGTTCTACTGTTAAAACAGCAAGTGCTCAGGGTTTGAATCTCACTAAGTTAGGCTTCATTTCTCAAATGACATTGGAAGCCACGAAGAATTCCATCCATATCAGTCTCAGAAGGCTGCTGCAATTAACTAATTGCTTCTGGGTTTGAGGATTCTGGTCTTCTCGGATGTTACATTGCATCAGGTGAAAGGTTTCCAATAGTTCAAAGTATTACATTCCTACAAAACATCAGGAACCATGCACCCAACAATGCAGTGGCACATCCCAGAAGACCAGAACAGTCAAATACACCATTGTGAAAACCTCAAAAATTCATTTAGAAGTTTCACTTTTGCAAGAATTGGCTATAGATTCAAAGTGGCAGCCACACATAATTTTTTGTTCTGACAACGTTTCGGATCTTATATGAATATTAAACATACAGAACTACAATTTTGCTGATATTTTATATGGGTGTGAGCACTGGTTTCTCCAATTAAGGTAAGTAATGTTTAGTGTGCTTGACAACACTGTGTTAAGGAAGATACCTGTGCCTAAAAGGGACGAAATAACAGGAGGATGTAGACAATTGCATAAGAAGGAGCATCATGATTTGTATTCCTCATCAAATATTAGGGTGATCAAATCGAGGGCATGAGATTGGCAGAACACATATGGATGAGAAGAGCAATGGGTGCAAGGTTGGCATACTGGAAGAGATCACTTAAGAAGACCTAGGCACACATGGGTAAGTAACATTAAAACAGAACTGCAAGAAATAGCATGACAGGGCATGAACTGGATTCATCAGGCTCAGAAGAGGGGCAGATAGTGGGCTCTTGTGAATATGGTAATGACCCTTATGGTTCCATAAAGTGCAGGGCATTTCTTGAGAAGTTAAGGAACTAAGTTTCTCAAGAAGTACCTTGCTTGATGTAATTAGTATGAATATTCAGGGCAATCCCACTTATGGTCATCATACTGGAAATTTCTCAAGGAAGGGATTATAAAAAGTACAGCACTGGGTCCCTGTCCATGCCATGAACATCTTGAGAAGGTATGTCACAGAAAAGTGCTCTACTGGGCTATTATGCAGTGAGCAGTGTTAATTCCTTGCCAATGTTTTGGGACCACCTATCAGTCCCACAGAGGACCCCTGAAGATAGGAATAATTGGTTGACCTGAAATGCCAGCAAGGAGTTACCACTACTTGCTGCATAATAGCCCAAAAGAGTGCAGTTATCATATGCTTCACAGCAGAAGCCTGAAATCACACAAGGTATGTCACAGTTTGAAAAAAATTCTCAAAATGTATTAAAAGTTCAACACTATCTACACCAAAGAATGCCATTTAAACTAATCCCCACTGAGTTCCAACCAATCATCAAAAGTCTGTGACTTCTACCTTAATACTACTGTGTCACCTCTGCTTGTGTCTTCAAAGTTCCCTCCAAAACTGCATACCTTTTTCTGGAATTGTAAATATATGTTCGGTATCAGGATATTCAAACTGCATGACAGATTATGCTGGAGGGAAATGTATCTGTTACAACATCTTTATGACATACATACAATTATGTCGGGGGGGAAAAAAAAAAAAAAATGTATGATGCTTACTGTCCTGTAAGTGATTCCACATTAAAACCAATTCCATAGTCACCTGTACTCTAAATATATGTAACTACTGCCCATTGAGGATTTCCAGCACATTAAATTCTTTAACATAACCTCAAATCTTTAGACTGTAGCTGTCTCTGTAACCCGCACAAAGAAAAATCACACAAAACTTGGTGTAGTCATCTACAATCACAAACTACTGAACTGAAAAACAAATATTATACATGTCACTGCACACAAGTCACAAAGCTTGCAGAGCATCATCAGATGATATTTCAAGGCCGTACAATACATGGCACTAGTATCACTTCCATTTCACATGATTACATAGCAATTATATTATCAAATGTAATAAATCACATTTTATGAAGTTCAGAAGACCACAATGGCACAGTGTTAGGTAGGGAAAGAACATGAGGTCATGTAACTAGTGCAGTGCCTTTCTCCAGCTGTTTGCTCTGACAGCATATCTTCCCACAAATCTGCACTGTCAGCAACCTGGGCTCAACTTTCTGGGTACCAAAGTCATAGCCTTTGTATATGCCTGTCAGGTTACAGGCATGGGTGGTGCCTCTCAATACTATGATCATATATGCCACAACAAAAATAATTAATTTTGGAGATGGTAACTAATTCAACAGCCTGTGTGTGCATTTGTTCTGTGGGCACATCCACATGCTGAAGCTGAACACTTCCCTGTTCTGTGAACAGACTGCTACACTTGCTCACTTTCTAGAATTCTTTCCTGCTCTCTGCTCACTATGGCTACTTACTCAATGGACTATACATCTCTACCCTTCTCTTCCCATCACTGCTGTCATTTCTAGGTATACCACCAGAGCTGGTGATGTTTTGAAAACAGTTCAAACCAGAATGGCATCCTACATGATTAATATGCAGTGGTCACCAAGATACTGTCCTCCACATTATTACACAAACTGGAATGCTATGTGACAAAACACCAAAGAAACTGAATTAATCTGTTCACTGTCTTCTTGGTAAGTGACTCAATTTTCCCTTCAGAGTGACATGACTCCATCACACAGTTGCAAGATGCTGACACACAAGCTACTGTCTGAATCTCATGAAAAACCTAGGGTATCAGTACAACTCCCACAGGTGGGTTTGAACTTGAACATACGAACTCTGCACTCTCCCTCATTACATCCTGAGTACATTCTGCATGCTGAGTGTGTGCATCACATAGCTCTTGGAGATAGAAAGCGGACAAAGAAATAACATCTGTGAAACTGACCCAGCAAAACTCAACATCACCAGGGCATCCAGCCTAAGGTGTACTTTGGGATCCTGATACCAGGAGTATCCCTGAATACTGAGAAATCCAGAACATGCAGCGACTGGTCCAACACAGCAAAAAGTTGGCATGGGTCAAACGCCACACCATACACAGGACTGCTGCTCCGTGCAGACATATAATATCTCTGTAATCATAAAAAAAAAAAATATCATGCTACACTGACAGGTTTGAACATTAAACATAAGAAAGTACCTCAGTGGCAATACATACTCCAATGTTCCGCCTGCGACGCTTATCCCACAGAATAACACGTCCGTTGACACTCACACCACACACAAGGGTGTACAAGTTGTCTGAAGCTATGCTGTAGATTATGGAATCATAGGGATCATCCCACATCAGCACCCTGCGGCCACTTCTGTAAGAAAACAGTCAGTTCAATAACAGACACTACTGAAACGCATACACTTGAACATTTCAAAATGCACTGACAAAGTACCGATTATGCCTGAGATGCAGGACACTAAATGGAATATGAGGTCTGTCCCAAAAGTAATGAGAATGATTTTAAAAATTTTTTTTTATTGAACATACATGCAATTACAGTTTATCCCCTTCAAAATTGGCTCCTTGTGATCGCATACAGCAATTCCAGCGTTGCTGCCATTCTTCATAGCAGTGGAGGAAGTCTTCACTTGGGATGTTGTTCAAAGCCCTAGTCGCAGTTGCCTGGACATTTTCAACTGTCCCAAAATGATGTCCTTTGAGGTGGGTTTTGAGCTTGGGGAATAAAAAGAAATCGCACGAAGCCAAGTCACGGCTGTACTGTGGGCGGGGAAGTGCTGTGATATTATTTTGAGCCAAAAATTCCCACACATCGGACAAATTCTTTGGGACCAGTTTCGCACAATTATTTCTCATGTGCAGATCTTCCGTAATGATTTGGTGGACGTCCGTTTTGGGTAGTCCTACCTCCTCTGCGATTAAGTGCACATTCAAATGTCGGTCCCTATCCAGAACAGCCTTCACACAAGCCACATTGTTCTCAGTTCTTGAAGTTGAAGGATACCCTGCTAGCTGTTCGTCCGCAATGCTCTCCCTTCCGTCCTTGAATGCCTTGTGCCACCTGAAGACTTGGGCTGAAGACAAAACAGCATCCCCATAAGCTGTCCTCAACAACTGCAACATTTCAGAACCAGATTCTCCGAGTTTCGGCAGAACTTAATCGCGAAACGCTGCTCCAGACTCCTCTGCATTTTCGCCCGTGACAAGACACAAAAACTACTACACACTTTGCTAACGTACCGACTGCTACAAAGGCGTGGACTCAACTGAGGAAGCTTAAACTGTATACCTGGGTTCCCCCTCCACCTGCCTCGACCACCGCTTTCCTTTCCTGGCCCTTCTGTGCTGTACAAAAAAAAATCATTCTCATTACTTTTGGGACAGACCATGTATTTGCCATGCAGCACTTTATGTGATAAAAGCCCAAATCACATCAGGCAACTACAAGATACCATCAGAAGTAAAAACAATGCTTCACCATTAATGTATGTTTCTTTTTGTGTACAATATCAAGATTATGTCACTATGCCAAACTCAGTTTCATTCATGTCATCAGAGGAACAACGAACACTGTAATTGACCTTCTTAAATCTTTAACACCAAAACAGTAACGGTATTGATTGCTAAATTTAGAAGCATCACATTTTTTACCCATTACTGGTTTTCAGATTTGATTTTGTAAACCCACCAATCCCATCATGTCTGTCCAACTGATTTCTTGTAACAAGGCCATAACTACTCTACAAATTTCAAACTAATTATAACAGATCTACATTACACACTGTTCAAACACATCAATTCTGGTTTCATATGGACCACTCTTAGGACTGCTTTACTTAAGGATCTAATTACTTGATTGATGTACAATATACATGTATTACTATGTGTGAACTCAATTAGTATCAGTTTGTTGTAAAGTTCTAACTAAAATTTTACACATACACAGTGACCAAACATCAACAGGTTATGTGATGTTGGGTGAAAATGTTACACCTACATGCGTTCCATTCATAATGGTCTTAGAGCTGCAGATAAGCAAAAAGTAAGTTAACAGGAGTACATGGTAGTGACCTTAATTGTACAGCTCCTGTAAAATTCAAAAAGGACTATTCAAACAATTCAGTGAAGGTGTAAAAACCCTTCTCCCCTGAAGGTGTCTCCACATTGTAGTGGTGGGGGGGCTTGTGTGACTCTGTGACCCGGAGAGCTATGCTGGCAGTAGCGTATCTACTGGTAGGGCCTCCCATGCCGGACAGGTCGAAGGGTAGAGCCCAGACAAAGAGAGACACCCTGGTCCTCCAGGTTGGGGGTTGGGCGTGAGGCTAACAACCTCACCCCGGAAAAAACAGC
>Ga0123355_10016511_pt1 | contig 11638 bp, 6 predicted proteins | sample TergutEmb28metaG_3_FD_89872 | JGI IMG/M metagenome (GOLD analysis project Ga0123355, IMG submission 89872) | Embiratermes neotenicus P1 segment gut microbial communities from Petit-Saut dam, French Guiana - Emb289 P1 | ecosystem: Host-associated > Arthropoda: Insects > Digestive system > Gut ...
CAAAAATGTTTTAGAATTTCGGCGTTCTGAGTGCTCGACGTTTCGAGACGGCTTATTACCCTCGTCTACAACAGTCAAAAAGTCCAAGGCCCACCCAGTCTCCTTTTCAACGGGCACCGTTTCCTTTTTCCGCGGTGGGGGGGAATAAGTGTGGCTTGCCTTTATTTATGTATGCTTCATTATACTCAAATCGCATGAACTTTAGCAGTGCCTGCCACTGCAAATTCATGTAGGAGCTAAGATTAGCACTGACTCAGCAGTAACAAGTTGCATTTTGTCTTGTTAGAGCTTGTTCCATAACAACTGCCTTAACAGCAACACAAACAGTAAACAATTAGAGAGTGGTGACAGGCTTATAACAATGTACTTGATCTGCAAGGTAATTGGGAGCAATGTATCCCTGAAGTATCAGGTTTTGGTTCCTTGCAGTCTGCCAACATTCAAGAGACAAGAGGTTGGTACGTCCTAATATTGTTAACATTGTTTTGTGAAACATACTTCAAGAACACTTGTCGAAGGTCAACTTAGTATTGAACTATTCGACAGACGTCTTACGAAGGTGCATGACATTTGCACTTGTACAAGCTTGGTTTCTTCCCATCGTATTGTATGTACGTACATATGTATCTATGTATGTGTGCGTATGTATTTACAAGTATTTAGGGATAACTAAATAAATACGACTTCGCGTGCTGTAAAATGATTGTGTTATCGAATATATGTCTGAAGATTACTAATCTATGGTATGTCATACCGTGTAATCCGACAGATCGTAACCAAAGTTTCGGGAAAACCTACTGCCTCTATATTCACAGCCAAATATTAAGACGTAAGGTAAAGGCCGGTGCAAAACGAAGAACAGGAAAAACAAGGGTGCGGTTGTACACTCTTTCCCTATATCCCACGTTGTTTTCCGCCGAATGTTTTACTCCGTCACCCTCAAGATAGAGGCAGCAGGTTCCCCCGAAACGCTGATGACAAACTACCAGACTACAAAGCGTCACCACTGAAAGAGAAAACTGAATAATTACAGTCATAGAAACAACAAAATCCAGACATTATTTGATGACAACATGTGGCTAAAAGAAGGGTAAAGGTAAAGGTAAAGTGATCCCGTTACAGGCCAGGTGTGGCCCAGAGGGTGGGTAGAGGTATAGCTCTACTCTTCCATGACCGCAGCACTAGAAGGGGGTGAATGGTCAGCAGCACGCACTTTACCCCCGAGAAAGAACCGGTACCCATTTTACAGGAGGCTGGGGCTGGGCGGGACCCAGGGCCCGTCTGGACGGGCGGAAAATTCGATCCCGGACCGTCCAGCCCGTAGTAAGTCGCTATACCGACTGAGTGAACCGGCCCACAAAAGATGGGTACTTTCCGTAACTAAATTCATAACGTAAAATTCCTCCTGAGAAGCTACCGATCGATCAGATGGTCAAGAAATTCCTCAGCCTTTACAGAACAGACGGCTTATTGCCATGTTCCCCGCACCACTTTGTTGGTCGCCCAACAAGAGCCAATCTCCTTTTGTCCACAGCATTAATATAAAATCTTTTTCAACACTTACACCAAGTGCATGCCTATAACTACACATTCCTCTCGATGTTATGACTACAATTCTGAAAGTAATGTTCATACCACCCACGTGTTGTACATTCCCCGCCAATTTCATTCTTGAATTCAGTACCCAAATAAACTGTGGCAAACAAGTACTCTCTTGGTTGCACACGCTTTCCATCGTTCTTTAACTCCTCCAGTTCACACATTTTCCTCAACAGTCTGTTCTCAAACGCCGCAAGCGTTCCGAAATGAAACTGATAGTTATATAACTAAAAACTCGGACTGGGTATGACGCCCCCGTGCGAACCTGGAAAACGATTTCATTGCTACCAGTAATATAGCCATATGAATCTCGGGGAGAAATTATGTGAAACGCCAACTTGATGCAACAAGGTAATTTTATTGATGTATTCTTGGCTCTACAAGTTTCGGGCGCATATGCCCATCATCAGGAGCATTAGATGTTGAGTTGCAGCATACGGTTTTCTGCACCGAGTTTTTGGATGGGTGGTGGTCTTGAGAGCCGCTTCGTAGGTCGTGTGCGCGTTGCACCGCACACACGACGCACAGACGGAGAGCGGATACGTGGACTAGGTTTACAGACCTATCCTGCAGGGCGGGTAATGAAAACGACGAATTCACTCAGCACTTCTCATTGCCAGAAGTAAGTCAGCTTTGGCGCTCTGATCCAATTAACCGAAACAGCGCATTGATAAAATTCTGTTAACTCACCTCATAGAAGATCCACGAGCTGAAGACTGTCTGAAGAAAGTTGTAGACGATAAGCACCTTACGAAGATTCAGTGGCTTCTTGTTCTCCATCATCCTGGGGCCCAGCACTTTCGAGAAGTAAGCGTACGACAGACAGATCGCCAGCGTCGGGAACGGACTGCTCATCATGGACCAGTGGTTCACGCGTGGATCTGTGCAAAAGATAAGCCTCTTAAACTGTGCAAGCAGGCAACAGTGCAACACATAGGCCAGGATAATCTAAATTCTATCGCGAAATCTCTTCTCCTTGGCCAAGTTTACTTCTGCTTGACATGGCTATTGAACTTGGTGTCTCGCACTGAATGAAGCACATGATTGAGAGCTGTGGATAACATCTGAATGCCAAACGGAGTAAGCAACAGAATTCCCGAAAAATCGGATGATGAAGCCCTTCTTTTGTAACCGTATTAGAGAAATGAAATGAAGTCAGTGACAGACGGGACACCTGGCAGACGTATAGGAACGCATGTAACATTTTACTCAGAAATGTAAAGGAACGACGACATTTGGGAAAGCTAGGACGAGAGAATAATTTTAAAATTCTTATTAATTTCTGATCGATTGGAAGCAAACATTCACGGTTTGTAACAGATATGTCGAGAGTGCGAAGTACGAATTTTCATGAAAATCCTTCAGTGAACGCAGAAAAACGGCCCAGAAGGAACACTGCTCTTCAAGTAAAGAGCCCTTAGTTATTGGCCGACGGGAACCAAACTTGCATAATTTATAGCGCATGCGTGGAGAGTTCAGGGTATGCTATTTTAAGAAAACCCCTCCAATGGAAGTCGAAATACAGCCCAGAAGGCACACCGCTCTTAAAGTCAATTCCCCTTACCTATCCACGGATCGAAAAGAAACTTGCACCATTGTTGGGCATACGTGGAGAATGAGAGGTATGAATTTCAAGGAAAATTCTTCCAATCGAAGCCGAGAAACAGCCGGCGTACTGCTCTTCAATATAAGTGCCCTTAATTACTGACCGATCGCAAATAGACTTGCAGAGTTTGCGAAGAAAGTGGAAGGTATAAAAAAAATTCCTTCCACATCACACTCGGTAGGCTGGACAAGTGATCAGCCCGAAGCAGAGACCTGTAACTAACAGCAAACAACATTCACAAGAGACAATAATACCCCCGGCGGGAATCGAACCCCACAATCCCAGCAAGCAAGCGGCCGCAGACCGACAACTTAGGCTATGTCCAGCGTGGCAGCGACCAGCGTGCACGCGCTTCCATGCGCGTGCGGGCGATTGACGTTTTTGTGTCCTACGTGACAGCGACCGGCTAGTAGCACAATGGCGTCACTTAGAGCACGCAATCTGTTTCTGCTAGAGAATAGTGCCTTAAAATTTGATTGAAGTGGTGTGGAGAGACGAAGCAAACATTACATATTTCAAAGCCGGTATCAATTAAGAGGATAAGCATTACCTCCATAATGAGCTAAGGAAAGATCCTACCCAATGTTCTGAGTACTGCATAACGTTGCCTTCAGCATTTGATATATAGAGCAGGCTACACAACAGCACCTTTCACACAGTTCAACAAATTTTCAGAAAACAATATCTTTGGAAGAAAAGCTGCTTGTAACATTGCGGTAAATCCGACATGCTACACATTTAACACACTTTATTCAGTTCCGTGATAGTGCCAGTTTGGTTCACCGGAAGTCTGCTATATTTTTAATTAATCATGCACAGTGGTAGATAAAATAATAATAATAATAATAATAATAATAATAATAATGTAAATACATTCTCATGATTACACTATTAATAGTAGCTGCAATATGAATGAATAAATATCTAAACAAACTGCACCATATGAACCGCTCTACAGGCACAACGTATACCTTCCCCAACAGATGAAATATTTACAGAAATTTCGAAAGTCTTCAATATTCGCTGGAATTTTTCAAATTTCTGAAAATTTGTTGAGTTGTGTGAAATGTGCTGTTGTATAGCCTGCTCTATATAATCAAATATTGAAGGCAACGTTATGCAGTACTCAGAACATTGAGTGGGATCTTTCCTTAGCTCATTATGGAGGTAATGCTATTCCTCTAGATTGATACCGGCTTTGAAATATGTCATGTTTGCTTCGTCTCTCCACGCCACTTCAATCAAATTTAAAGGCACTATTCTCTAGTAGAAAAAGGTTGCGCGCTCTAAGTGACGTCATTGTATTACTAGCCGGTGGCCGTCACGTAAAACACAAAACGTCAATCGCCCGCAAGCGCATGGATGCGCGTGCACGCTGGTCGCTGCCATGCAGGACATAGCCTTAGACCGCGCGGCCACCGGGATGGGTTTGAAGGCGTACACAGACGCCATTAAATAGCAACACTACCATTTAAAATTATGAACAGTTCGAAAATAGTTCTGTGCCGTTTTGCGGCACTCGACGGACACCATGCCCACAAGTCGAAAGCTATGCTCAATTACGTGTATATATCACTCTCACGTAAGGTCATGTTCCTTAATGGGGCAATACGAATGTCATGGCCGTAAACATTTGCAATGCGAAACAACTTGACGGTCAAGTTCAGAACCCTTGGAACTGGTTCACAGGAAATGGATTAAAAAGTTACACAAATTAAGACAAAGTGCACAGGCACACGGCATTAACAGCAAACCCAGCAGAAAAAGTCACAAGATTCTCTGCTTGTGTTATATCCAGTCACTCCGTACCAGAAGAAGGCCTTGTGTATTCCAGCTCGCAAGTGCACAGGAACGGAAGTAATGGTTTAGAGCACCAATTTAATAAACGGTTGGTCACACAGCCATTATAATATACTCATTACATCTATTCAAAAAATGCAATTTGCCTTTACGAAAGCTGCGTTAAGAATCAGCGTCCAAGAAAATAGCAAATACCAAGCGGCATTTTAAAGACAACATATATCCACGGGCGAAAAAACCTAGCAAACGAGGAAATTATATTAATTTGGTTACGTGGAACATTTTAAGCTTAAGCAGAATGAGAAATAAGGAACTGAAAAGTAGAACAAGATCTTTGGACAGAATAAAATGAGCATCTGTCGCGAGGGAAGCCAAAGCCAAACTTAAAGCGCTGATGTGCCGCAGAAGAAGAAGGAGAAAAAGAAAAATACATGCAAAGACGAATGAAGCCGTAATCGAGCAAAATTCGAGACGACCTGAGTTCAATTCTCGATCCAGGGCAATATATTTTAAAGATTTGTTTTTCTCAGATCCTTCAGACAAATGCATGCAAGCATTGCCCAGTGTGGTTGGAACCGCAGACATTCACGTATTTCGTAACAGAAGGCCTATAAATGATACTTCATGCAGTGGTGAATACATTGTGAGTGGACTGGACTATCAAGTCTGGAAGGTTCCCTGGGCTCCATCAAGTGTTGGTGATCTGTCCTAGAAGGTGAAAGCAGCCAGGGTCTTAGTATCGAGATTAAGAATGCCTGGAATTTCACAGGCTCCCGCCACTAATGCTTCGATGTCTCCGCGTTTCTTAATGTTCCCAGTTAGATTGTCTACACTCGCCACGCTCGTGCTCTCTTTCGCGCGTCTCCACAAATATGGACGTTTTAACGAGCAGATACGAAGCAACGTATGAACCGGTACCCTGGATAGGGGATTCGCCACAAGCACCGTATCTCAAAGTAAACTTCGCCAGGACACACTCCAATTAGTGTAGTTCACGTCACTAAAATAGTTGTACCGTACACAGTACCAATCTAGCCGAGCGCCTGTCTCCCGATCACGTGCATTAATGAGCCACATATGGGCCTACCCATAAAGTTACGAAAAAAAAAACTCGAAATAAAAATTCCCATATAATCATAAATCACTTTATTCTCTGCGGTTTTACTTCTTTTCCATGCAGACACTAACATTTATCCGTCATCGTAGCACACAGTGCTGCAGGATATTTGTACCAACACAAAGCTGCTCCATTTTAATGCGTAAACGCATCTTCTCCGACAAAAAGGTCGGTTCGGTATAGCAGGGACAGACAAAGCCAACAGCAATTTGACGCACGCCCAACAACATCCCTCAGAATCAATTCCATAAAAATTTTAAGAATGTTAAATTGTTTTAGCCATAAAATTAAACTTACGTAATGTCTGTGTGACATGCTGAATTAAATTGGCGTTACTGGACCACCAGCTATCCTAGTCTATTGCAACCTGGCACAATGTACACCTCATCGGTACTGCTGTATTGACATGCAGGGACCACAGTTAACTCCTACAACGATTTTTGACGTTCATAGGGCCGCGCACCGTAAAATATTTCTATAGTAAAACCAACCAGATGCATCGATGTCTCAAATTTATTTTATTGGAGTAACACTCTACATGATTCGGACGGTTTTCTGTCCATCATCAGAAGTTAAAGTCTGTACATACTGCAACAGGCATATGTCAAACAGATAGACCTACTGCCGACTGCTTGCTAGCGGGAACGAGAAGTCAGCAGTATCTGCTTGACATATGCCTGTTGCAGTATGTACAGTCTTTAACTTCTGATGATGGACGGAAAGACCGTCCGAATCCTGTAGTGTTACTCAAATAAAATAAACCTGAGACACTGATGCATCTGGTTGGTTTTACTACAGAAATATCCTACAACGATAATCGGGCATGGCATGGTCCATAACCAGCAATTTTAATTGTAATACGTACGATTCTTCAGTAAAATGAATGTTATGTACGAGTATCTCCAAACCGTCCGTACTGCCTCTGAAGACCGCCCAGCCTCCCGCTCAATGGACACTAAAGCGACCGGGGCATGACCGACTGCTGGCCTCAACTAGTGCCAAAGAATTATCGGAGCTATATACCTCTATGCCTTCATGGCATGCACACCTTTACAGGTTTTGTGAATGAAGAGGTAATTCCTAACTAGTTATTGAGGACACGCTTCATATAACAAACGTCATCTGTCTTCAAAGAAGTTTCCCTCATTCGTAGCACTATCTGTGTTACGTTATATCTATACTTACCGAATCAACTTTCTGTCACCGACTTATCGATCGGCCGACGTACCGACGATGAAGGTATTTCCTGCATCTCCGAGATGGTGCGGCGGTTATTCGAACAACAGTACAAACTTTCGCCGTTACCTTAACAGGCACCAGAGATATGTTGTGGCATAAACACATGTAACGGACAGAAAAAGAAGTAGGCCTATGTGGTTTTTATTTCACCTACAGTAAGTCTCGTTGTCAAGCAGGTTAAATGTATATCGTTATCGTAACGACTAATTATCATTTTGCAGCGCCATCGTGTTGTATATTACACGATCCGAAAACAGGTATGAGCATATTCAATGTCAAAATTTGAGCAGTTACACATAAAGGAAATACAAAAATACTTGAATATTGAAAGGTCGTCGTTGTATTCGGTAAAATAATGGTATACACTTCCATTGTCTGGATGTATTCGGTAAAATAATGGTAAACACTTCCACTGTCTGGAACAATCATGGGAACGATTGCAACAAAGTATTACCACTATTGTTTCATATGCGGTTCAGAGAATATAAGAGGTAATGAAAAATGTCAAGGGTCTATATCTGTGATCAGCGACATCTATGCACAACGACCGCCCTAAAAACCTCTGAACCATGCAAGGGGCTGCAATCGTAATAGCAGAGCACATTTTTCAGAAAAATTTAGCATTACACCATTAGGCGACAAAAGGCCACCGTACCTGTATTAATGACACGATAATATTCATATATTTTTAAGGCTTGCGGTTTCCTTTGACAGAAGTCAGGACATCAACGCTTGTCAGTTTATTTACTATCAGGTTCTCAATATATGGGCGCCTGTGAGAAGTAGCAACTTGAGAGGCAATTCCAATCTTTCATCGCCGAGTCGATATCCATATTTACACATGGCCGCTCTCATTTTTGAAAAGAACTCTTCACAAATACACGTGGTACCGAAAAGCTTCGTCACTGGCCGTGCGTGCTCACTGAGCACTTGGAATTTGTCAGAAAGTAAATACGGTTTATAAACGTCAAGCAGAGGAAATGATTCCTCAGGATCATATCACAACCATTTCAAATCAGACTGAAAGAGTTTCTACATTAAAAGCGAGGACCTTAACTGTAAGGTGACTGTAGCTCCATACGTGCGTAGATCTACAAGACGGGAGTAAAGTTCTTGTTGAAGAAGCTGAGTATTGTATTGTATTGTATTGTACAACATCGGTAGCTATCATTTTAACAGGCGATCAGAGTTCGTTCTATTTAAAACAAAAAGAAGTAATATTTTTTTAAGGTAATGGTGTGCAGAAATAAATTTCGAAACAAGACTTCTAGAAACAGTAAACACACAGCTTGAGGTATTACTACATAGTTTACACACACACAAACGTGTGCACATACTTCCTTTAAACATTGCCATCTCTTCTGGGGTATATTGACAAACGACGTGAGATAAATTGAGAAAATATGCGACGCAAAATTGGCACATCACAGAAATGCAAGTAATTCAATTAGGCGCAGTAATCCTTGAGAAATGGGACGAAAAAAAATTTCCGTCTGCGACGAAGAAATCTGCTTATACATGAAATGTTCAGTTACCGTAAGTTTGTGTTAATTAGAAAATATGGCATGATAAGACCTAAAGTGACTGGATATTTCAATAAGAATTACGTGGCATAGCTCACGTACCTGTTTCCGCGCCCATTCTCGTACTTCGAATGCAAACATTCAAGGAACAGACGGCAGCCTAATACGCTCTCTTGCTGAGCCCAGTTTCGCCTGGTCTTAGGAGTGAGTTTACGGCCTCTCGCTTGCTGGGATTGCGGGTTCGAATCCAGCCGGGGGCACGGATATCTGCCTCTAGTGAGGGTTGTGTGTTGTTACAGGTTTCTTAAACGGGCCGATCACTCGTCCAGAGGAGTCCTACCGAGTGTAATATTTCCGAGTGTGATAAAGAAAGCTCATAGAGTAGACCTAGGCCCAAAAGGGCTGTCAAGCTATGATAAAAAAATACGACCTCTTAGAAAAGTCGTACTAAATAATTAATGAAAGTAGTTGTGATTTTAATTATACAATATACGCCTACTTAAGTTTAAATTGAGCAACATTAAGAACTGGCAAATGGCAGCGAAGTGTCCCTGTGCTGCTAAACATAGATACGCGGAACAAGTAGAATACGCAGCTGAAACGCAAAATCTGAAGATAAGCTAATTGAAAGTTGGTATTAATATATTTGTTGAAGAAGTTAAACTGATAGAGGGAAGTAAACGTGACAACAATCCCTTATTTGCCAACTACGTCGTCAAGATCATATAACCTTAACATGACCAAGAATTCTATGATTTAAACCATTAAAACATGACCTTGCGCAGAACGCACTGGAGTCAGGCCGCCATGGCAACTGCTAGTATTACACACAATGTTTCGTGGGTCTCAGGCCAGTAGACTGCGTTTGTAATGTGATGGCACACGCGCAGAAACCAGATTTCGTCTTTCGGCGAAACGGACGAGTCCATTTAAATCGGCAGGGGCATAAGTTCAGTCGACTACTGGCAGTCGCAGTGTGCGCATCAGTGGTAGTAATGCTGGATACACCATGTTCTGAGGTAGTGTGAAGAGTACTGGCTACAGACGCCATTCACCAGTTTCCCCTTCAATTCCCCTCCCGTGCGTCACCGTGTGCCATCACGTTTCAAATGGACTCTAACACAAAACTGGATACTTGAAGATTCATCACGACAGGACGGAAATCCAGCAAACACGCAGTTTTGAACTGAATGTGACATATTATTGTGGAGTTTCAATGGTGAAAATAAAATCCTAACGTTGCGACATCTGCTCCACTCCACAAGAAAATTGGTGTTCCGAAGAATCTAAAAAGCGTGTCATCAGCTTTCAAGTGAGCGTTCGGAGTCGACTGAAACGTCTTGTGACTTTACATGGCTCCTTTAAATTTGGCCAAAGACTGGTAAGCTTTATGTTAGATGACAGAGCCTTTCTTACTTTCTGTTACCATGACTAAAGAGCACCTGTCACAGCGTCTGTGTTAAAAGTAAAACATAAAAATATTTCCCACTACAGACGGGTTTGTTCGCACGCCCTTTCAAAGCCTTTCTGATCACGTCAATATTGCGACTATCAGACGCTCACAGAAACCCGTGCTGCGCACAAACAAACAAAGTGTAAAGTCACGAATATAACAGGGGAAAAAATTCGCTTCTTCTCCGACTGTATCCTCTACTGCAACCTCCCCAGATTTAGAATGCAGTTTACTCTCGATTTTCCATGGAAATGCCAGGATAATTGACAGATAATTGAGAAACACACAATTTATTACGCCATGAATAAAAAATCAAACTGGAATCTATGTAATATATATATATATATATAAAACATACATAGCATAGTATGCGCTTATTTCTTATGTAATTAGTTCCTGATATTTGTTTGTACAGACTATTTTGTTCAAGCAGTCGACTCTCCACCACGTTATTTCCCACCTTCGTCAATAGTCACCAGGAACTCGCGATAGTGCAAGAGTTATCGAGAGCACACATTTCTTCATTAGATGTTCCATGCACTTTCCTAAATCTGTGCCGGTTCAGAATTCATTCTGAAATAACGCCCTTTAAACATTTCGTGAAATTATTTTGGGCGGAGAGCGGTCAGTCCCCGAGGCCTCTGGATAAACAAGATAGGCCTACCATAAAGCATAAAACCGCACACATCTATGCATATCTCGAGAAATATTCGAACCAGTGGTCCCAAAGTTCGCGCGCGAACCACGAACGGACGGGGTTACCGCGATATAATGTAACATGTTACATTAAATAATAACCCGTGTAAATACGGAATAACAAATAAGAAACTTGCATTGACAGAGCTTACAGATAGAATTCCAAAATGCATTCACATAAAATACAGACCCAAAAAGTAGGTATAATGCTGTGAACGGGAGTGATATTGTCGTCGCGTTGTCCTAGTTTACTTACAGCGACATTGTCAAGAGCGCGGTTCACGTAACATCCTGCAGTTGGATTATCGTTACATAATAAACTGCAAAACATTCAGAAATGAAAGTGTCGTGTCCTAATTTGGTGTACTATCATGTTACTTGACTGGAGGGACTCGAGACAAACACGAGAACTCTCAGTAGCAATCCTACTGTCGACTTCCGGGTGTAAATTCGTGACCTTCCAATGGATAGAGGAGTAATGGTTTCCGTGGTGGTGGTTGTGGTGGTGGTGGTGGTGGTGGTGGTGGTGGTGGTGGTGGTGGTGGTGGTGGTGGTGGTGGTGGTGGTGGTGGTGGTGGTGGTGGTGGTGGGGGTGGTGGTGGTGG
>Ga0123355_10016512_pt1 | contig 11637 bp, 6 predicted proteins | sample TergutEmb28metaG_3_FD_89872 | JGI IMG/M metagenome (GOLD analysis project Ga0123355, IMG submission 89872) | Embiratermes neotenicus P1 segment gut microbial communities from Petit-Saut dam, French Guiana - Emb289 P1 | ecosystem: Host-associated > Arthropoda: Insects > Digestive system > Gut ...
AATTCCTTCCCCTTTAAAACCTTGTTCCAAAAAAAGGTTATTTTCTCCCCCCCCCCCCCTCCACACACACACACATACACACTGTACAGAGATTTTTCATAACGTGAAACTGAGTGCACTACAGTGGGGGCCGTTTTCTGTCGCTATGCAGCAACTGATGTAGTCCGCTCCACAGAGCGGGCGGCGTCTTCCCCATGCAGATGCAGCTGTGACCAGATTTTCTTATAATTCGAACAGGTTCTGCGGTTTAGTTGACAATCTGTATCTATGGGTTGTACATGATTTCCAGAATAAACAGCAGTTATTTTCCTAAACAGCATTTAACTACTGGTTTTTTACCCTGATATTAGTCAGGGAGCATTTCCACAAACCATGTCCAAGATCAGGACTGAACTCAGTAGTAGTAGTAGTCGTAATGATAATAATTCTAATTCCCAAGGTGTACGAGCTGAATTTTTAAGACATGTTTAGTTGCATTTCCTGCAATATCCATTGTTTCCTATCAATTTGTGAAATTAGGCTAGACCCTCTGCTGAGAGTTAGACCAAAAAATTCAACGAAACTAATATTTATACTCTAGTTATTATAAAAATTTAACAAACGGGAATGGATTATTCCGGCGCCTCTTACTAATTGCTATCTATGTGCAATTGAATGTAGTTGTCGTTGTTGGTAATTATTCATTTATTTCTGTGCAGATTACTGACAAAGGGTATCAGCTTCTCTGAAAGGACTCTGCTGAACACAGTTATTTGTTTAGTTTTATCAGTTATGGATTAGTTATATGTGTCTTTGGGAGAATTCCACTGTCAGGAGCTTGCTATAGGCTTCGCACCTAATGAAGATAGATGCGCGTGTCCTTCACAAAACATGTGCCCAGTATCGTTTCTTTTCTCTGAGTGGAGCCTTGCGAGGCTAAGTAATACCACTAATAATCAGATGTTCTTGATAAATGACTTCTCTATCATAACGACACAATATGCTAATCATTAGGCCTACTTTATCTCTAATTCTATTTTCGTTTTCTATCTGTGTATAATTCAGAAATCAATTTTAACGATTCTCACCAAATGCTACACTGGTTATGAAAGTGGAGAGTCTAGGATTTGTTTCCTGCTGTCTGATCTGAAACGAAAGAGCAAATTATCATAGGAGTAATACTATTTTTAAGTGTTATGAAAATTCATATAACGGGAAAGGCGGTTCCAATTTTTTTTTTATATTGCGAGGAATAAGTTGAATAATTTTAACAAAATGAAACGAACACACCAGTAATGAATGATAAATACGCATCGAAGTATCTTCCCGTTTGGAGAACAGGAAGCTCCAAAGGCCTTCTTTGCCACTGTGCACCCGGAATTGTTCCTTGCAGTCAGTCTTGACACCGTGTTGTGTTTCCAGTCGTAAATTTTCTGAGTTGCATTCAGAAACACTGGTTGGAATTTACACTCTTACACTGGGACACAGGTTATCCTTCCCAAGGGTTCTCGAGCCACTCATGTGTACCTCTGGATAGACATGAACATACTTTTAACACATTTCAGTAGAGCACTACCACTTCCTCTCTGCGACGTGCTGATCACTCGTCCAGAGGAGTTCTACCGACTGTGGTGCGTCGTTGTGTGTGATATAAAAACCTCGTGAATGAGGAGGCCTTGGCCCAATGGGGGCTGTCGCGCCAAAAACAAACAAAAAACGACCACTTCCTAATTAGTTAAGTTTTTCACGCTGCAATAACTTTGAGCTAAATGACATCTTACTTACTTATTTACTTACTCCATGGAGCAGTGTCCTTCTTGAGAAGCTAACCGGTTTGCAGCTAGTCAAGAAATTCCCCGCATTTTATAGAACCTGAAAGTTCATTACTGCATTCACAAATGCCCGCCACCTGTCCCTATCCTCAGCCAGCTCGATCCAGTCCATACCCCCACATCCCACTTCTTGAAGATCCATCTTAATATTATCCTCCCATCTACGCCTGGGTCTCCCAAGTGGTTTCTTTCCCCCAGGTTTCCCCACACGCCTCTCCCCTCCCCCATACGCGCTACATGCCCCGCCCAACTCATTTTCACGATTTTATCACCCGCACAATATTGGGTGAGGAGTACAGAACAGAACATTAATGACGTCTACAATGGATATAGCGTTGTTAAAGAAACTACACAACCATTCACTTACTGACAAACGTAACCAGTAGCAGAGCTAAGTACGGGAGTAGATACATAAATTTTATAAGTAAAAAAAATTCCACTTATTATAGTGCACAGAATTTTTGTCTGTGTGTTGTCACATGTAGGTCTACAAAATATCAGTGTTCTTTCACCTGACACTCGTTTTACGTTATTTCATATTAGACACAGCTTGCTGTTGTACGACGGCATGTATGCGAGAAATGTTTCTAGGTATTTCGATTTGAGTTACAAACAAAATGAAACATTATATTGGGGTCCTTCGTGAAAATTCGATACTTTGAAAAAGTTTATGGAAATGCGAAGTCGTGAATTACGTCTTACAGTTTCAAGCGAAATCATTTCCTCACAGTTTGTTTGTATTGTTGTCGTGGGTGTGTGAGTCAGCAGCGTGGATTGAAACAAGTCTGTGTTTTATTTTAATATTGGAACTCCTAGAAAAATAAGCTACATGCAGGGAAAAAATATGTGGGTGAAACCCAATGGAAATAATTGAATGGGCTAGGCTGTGAAAACCCAGTTACGAATCACCGCTAGTGGTCGCTGTCAAGGTCAACTTTTGTAACCAGATTTGACACAGGAGCCGCTGTTTTTTTTTTCCGACTCCGCAGTCGCATGATGTGAAATACAAAACGGATACAAGTGCAGCGACAAACAGGTAGAAGACGACCATCGACTGCACCGTCGTTCCTTCGATCTAAGGTCGTGAAGTAATTGAGATGGCGGGTTGGCATCCCTCTCCAGTCATGGATACACGAGGTGTATGCATACATACATACATTCATTTATTTGTATATTTATGTATTATGTTTGTATGTACGTATGTATGTACTTATGTGTGTGTATACGTACGTACGTATTTATGTGTGTATGTATGTATGCACGTGTGTATGTGTATGTATTATGTATGTATGTATGTATGTATGTATGTATGTGTGCATGTATGTATGTATGTATGTGTGTGTGTATGCATGTATACATGTGTGTGTGTGTGTGTGTGTGCATGTGCATGTGCATGGACAGGCGGCCCTCGACTTCCATACACCCCGTACTTTTGTACATTTTACGTTCTAACCCCTAATCCGCCTCTCGTACGCCGAATTCGGAATTCCGTGCGCATCTGACGAAAAAACATTTGGACCTCTCGCACAGTTACACTGTAAAACCGAATCCCGAACTGTCTTTTGTGTTTATTAAGTGCCAGGAAGGCCGATCGCAGTGGCCGCGCAGACTAAGGAGTGGATTTGTGACCGCTGGCTTGCTGAGATTCGGGTTCGAATCCCACCGGGGGCATGGATGCCCTTCTCTTGTGAAGGTTGCGTGCTATCTGGTAGCGGTCCCTGCGATGGGCCGATCACTAGTTCAGACGAGTCCTACAGAGTGTGGTACGTCTATGGCGAGGATTACACGAGGCTACTGTACGTGCTCCTCGCCAGCGAGTTCAGTCGCCAGGTAGTGAGCGAGCAGGAAGAAACTCGTCATTCCTAGTACACGTAGGAATGAAAAGGCTGGGCAGTCAGCAAGTAGCGCTTGCGTTCATCAGAGATGAACTGAAGAATTTTAGTGTTTTATCACAACCTACAAGTACTTTCTGGCCGTATCAATTACAATGAGCGAGTTTACAAGCGGGATAGTGTACTATCCAGAGAGTAGCGAGTAAATTTGAACAAACTTAAACTTCACTTGCTCGGATTTAGTCGCCAGCGAGTTTAAGAGGTGCTAGTGAACTTTCTGGCGACTGGAGCGTAGTGTAGCTCCGTGTAATTCACGTTTGAGTGTGATTACAAAGCCTCGAAAATGAGGAGGCCTAGGCCGACTAGGGCTGTCCAGCTTTGTGAAATTCCGGAAGAGGTACGTGAGATAAGTATAATTTGAGGCAAGACATAACTTTGGAAATTTTATTTGTATGTATATTTTGTAACCCAACTGACAGTTTTGGTGTTGATGTGGACGGTTGAGTTTGGTGAGACCGCGTGTTCTTTGTTGTTGTCTATCCTGGCCACTTACTGGGGTAACGCAATTTGGTGGAAGAAGCAATACGTAATTTGCACGTATAATATGGCCATTGTACTGTAAAGCAGACGTACGAAAAATATTTTAAACAGCGTTGTTAAATTTATTAATGGCTTATGAGTTTCGTTGTTCATCCCTTATGCAGCCATCAGAATTACGGAGAATTTGGCTCGTATTATGGCGGGAACGTTAACTATTACGCATGGTTGAACTAATTCATTTTTGTACCTTAATTGTTGCTACAACTGTATTGTTTGTTGCCTATAAATAGGGCTTTTTAAATACTTTTAAGCAATGGGAACGAAACCCCCGTTATAACATATAAGTCTGTTGCTCGACTTCCGTTTTTCCTTCTTATTTTCAGAAAATAATTGTGTACGAAGGTCGGGGACTGCCTGTAAATATGTATGTATGTATTTATGTATGCATGTATGTAGGTGTGTATGTATGTATGTATGTATGTGTGTATGTATGTATGTATTATGTATGTATGTATGCCTGTATGTACATGTTTCTGTGTATCACGTTGCACTGCCCTTGAAATGGACGGATCCCCTGTCAAAGGAGACCTAATAAGGATAGTTGAAGAATAAGAGACCAACTTGATGTCACAATTTATTAAGTTTTATTTCACTTCTTCTATGCTCAACATGTTTCGGACATTAATACATCCATCATAAGGAGCCTGAGACTTTTCTATTGTATCACCACTTTGGTTGTGTGTTCTTGTTTCGATGTGTGTTGGAATTTCGGTGTGGCTGGTCGGGGTTGTATCCGTGTGGCAGGCTGCAGCTTCAGCCTGCCACTTAATAAATTGTGACATCAAGTTGGTCTCTTATTCTTCAACTATCACAATGATGCACGGTCCAATATACATAAGATTTACTAATAAGGATACTTACATAATTAACTTTATGGAATTTACGTAAAGAATTAACTTTATAAAATTTACTCTCCAAGTCGAAAAAAAAACCACACTTCAGTCCGTGAAAGCTAAAGAATTTCCAACTTACTACCTTGACAGTTTAAATCGCTCTTTTTTTTTAAACCAATTTTACGTAAGTTTATTGTTCGCAGACATAATAAATAAGATATTTCTAAATTCTATTGCTCATATAATTTTTCAGTATTACAGAAACTGTGCTGCATGGAAAAATACACACGCTCCTTTTTGTTGAATTAAACGCCATCGAAAAGAGTATGAAGGAAATATACTGACATTCCTGTGTGCAGAAATTTGCTATATTCAAAACTGAGGGGAATATTACGATGCAGTAAAATAACGTGTTTATGCCTCGTGTAGAGAAATTTCATTTCGATGTCAGAAAATATTTGGCAGTATGAAGGATGGCAACGAGTTGCTGAGTAGAATTGGGGTTCGCGTTTTCGAACTCGGTTTCTGAAATATCTAGGGCATCCTAAATAAACTAAATAAACTTTAGGGTTTTTAAAAATTAGGAATAATGTAAGCAACCAATCTATGACAGCATTATAATTAATCCATGCAATATTTTGCTGCTTTTTGTGGCGTTGTTTAAGCAGTAAAAAGGAAGACGTTTCGTAGACAATGTGTCCGTCTGCTTGTGACGTAATATCAGCGACTGAATTGGATTTTTATCAAATTCGACAAAGAGGATTTTCGCAGTTGTGGATAAAGCATGTGTTCAAAACTGGGGACTGCGAGGTGTCAGGCTTGGAATATTATACCAAATAAATGACTCTGTGGCTTAGAATCTTTCGGAGACGCTAATATTTTCTTAGTTACTCAAGCAATTTCCCAATTTTATAGAACTCGAAGTTTCATTATTATGTTTGCTAGAGCTTGCCAGTTGTCCATATCTTGAACCAAATGCACCCAGTCCACGCCATTCCATCCTGTTTCTCCAAATCCTTTTACTTGTCCTCCCATATACCCCCACGCCTTCCAGTTTGTCTCTGCCATATAGGTGTCCCCACCTTGATTCTTCTGTCCTCCCCCACACCTTCTGGAGATACAGTCACTTTGAAATTCGACTGACAATTATATTTGTACCGCGTGTTTGGACACAACTTGTTTCTTCTGACACCTTCCCTCCGTGCTGTTTCTTCTTATAAGAAAGTTAGAACGAAATAAAAAAATAGAGAATTTAAAATGTTAATGTTTTTGTAACATAATTTACACACAAATTTCATCACCAAATATTTGCACAGTATTTACGTTATACACAACTCCTACATGTTTCGGCCTTCTATCCTGGTCATTGTCAGGGAGTCACAAGTTTGGTCGACGTGTGCATTGTATATGGCAAATTACCATAGATAATTGGCAGACTATATACATATGTAATATAACGTAGTAAGAATATATTGATGATACACTGTGGCAGTCGTAGCTATATTAAAATAGGTAGCTATAATGTTAAAATTGTATATTAGCTGATCATGAAAAGTTATAGGTATTAAAAGTAATGTTCTGTATCCAAACATCTGTGGTGCTGGCGTGTTTCCTTCATATAAACTGGATAGGATAATTCATTATTTTTGCACACCGAGTGTGCACCATGAGTGAATATGCTCTGAAACATCAACTATTATTTATCCAGTGCATGTTAACAGAAGTGAGTTCAAGTATTAATGTGGGTGTCCCCCTAGACCACTGAGTGGAAGTTCCTTCGCTTCTCCTGCTGTAAGAGAAAGACTGTACCTGTATTCTTATGGAAGTACTGGAATACATCAGCCGCATTTTATCCACTTTCAAGGAAGTGTTGTTTTCTGTTTTCAGAATTGCAAGTCCCACAGCAGTTACATTATTTAATGTCAACCTAAAAATTATTAAAATTATGCGTAATTAATAACATAGAAACACATCTGATTCTTGAGTCCACTTACATGAATATCATACAGACACATACAGACATACAAACATACATACATTACGTAATACATGAAACAATGCACACGTACTTCCCTTAACTACGAAGTGATTCTGGTTTCATTTTAATTGACTACCGGAGTGCTGATAAGTCCTAAGCCCGACCAGGAAGGAAACAAGCTCGAAAGCATGTCAGGGACGCGCGCGATTTCAACAACATCGAGACTCGAGCTGTCATCAAGTTTTTCTTCTGCAGGGCAAGGCACCGAAGGAAATTCACACCATTCTGACAGGAACGTAAGCTTGTTCCCTTCCTGGTCGGGCTAAGGACCTATCAGTACCCCTGTAAATATCCTCAGGTAGTGATGTCCGCCTTAAGAAGGGAACAGTTTTACACCTTCGGAACAAGATCCCAAACTTACAAGGAACCCGAAAGTTCAAGCCCATACTTAAAAACATTTCTTCACTTGACGTTACCTGAGTCAGGTGAATTCAGTTTACCTCTGCACGCTCACAACCTACGTCACTGAGATAAGTTTGGTATATGCGTCTTTAAGACTAGTTGTCTCAAGAGGCTTCTTTCTCTTACGATTTGGGACTAAATTTCTGTAGGCATTTCTCTGTGAAATTTGTATGTCCTATCCATCAAATTCTTATTTATTTGATCTTTGTAGTGTTGTTTTGTTGAAAAGGTAAGTTGTTAAACTCCTAATTATGCAAAACCTTCTTATTTCCTTTTTTTTAGACCCAACTATTCTGCTAGCATAATTTTGTGGATGATTAAATTTCAGTTTCAATCTTACCTGAAATTGCCTGATGACTGTGAGTCGTAATTTCCATAAGCCATTCTGTCACATTCATAGGAACCTTCCACATAAAGATTTGGCATCACTAGACCCAATTTTACGTGGTGTTGCTTTAGAATTGTTTGCAGCTTGTTTATCTTGAACATAAACTTGGATGAACCTTTCATGTTATGCAGGTGCCTACAAGTGAAACAGCGTTTGTGCGTCTTACTTCCAGCAAGCATGCGCGCCTATACATACATACGTGAAACATAACTTACTTATTAGTATACAAAGAAATAAGAATTTCTCCATCTCATCTCCGATTTATTTTATTAACAAGCTATTTAGTGGGGTAACTAAATACGCAAGTAAAAACACTCATTCACCCACTTCAGAAATATATTTTTTTTCTCTTCTTTAATCGGGCTACTTGACCCGGAAGAAAAAGGCAATATGATCCTTTGAAATGTCTGTAACTGTTTACCAGTCGACACGGCCTAACATTCCGTAAGACTTGAACAGCACCCTGAGAACTTCAAATTTTGCAACTTAGAAAACTATTGTTATAAAAACGGAAGATTACTGTCGTAATTGGTGTTGAGCCCTGTCCTGAGCCAGTCAAGTTACTTTAGATCCTATCATTATGTCTCTGTAAACACATTATAGTATTATATTATACGATGCTTATTTCCAGCATTGTTGGGTCTGCACATGGTGAATTCTGGCGAGGTTTAATGAAAACTGTGAGTACACTTTCTTTCCCTCGTTGACGGTACATGTCCCCTCTCCCTCATATACACCTGTGAGTTAATCTTCTTGAACTTATAGTCTATTAGAATAGACCACGGTAAGTATGTACAAGTCTAGGGGGAGGAATGCACATTTCATCTTTCTAATGTATACTTACATGGAAAATTCTCTTTCATTATCGTGAAAGTAAAGTTCCTCAAGAGGAAAAGGCTGAATCAAAGCTTCCATTTTTGCACCATTATTCGACAGAATCTGAAATTTAAAGTTAGTGAGTTTTAATCATGACATATTTTATATGAGACAAGGAACGCTGTGACTAAGCGACTGTTATGTTTTGAGCTGTATCGGTTTAGCTCAGAATCTTGCGAGATTTGATATCAGCAGTGGCTATACAAAATACTGTAGAACAATGACTTATATAAGTAATGTAAAAAAGTGTCTCTTGTAAATATTTTTTTATTGTCCAACTTATGCACAGTTATATAACACGTAGATACAATTAAAATTATAAAATATTTAAAAGTACTCCAACATGTTTCGGATCACAGAGGATCCATCATCAGGGAGCCTTGAACAGTGCTTGACTAAAATTAAAAGAATGGTTCCATCGTGTCCGTTGACACGGACGTGGGCGGTGTTATGGCAGCATATTGTAACCCGAAGTGCGTGTGTGTAGTTCATTGTCTAGAAAGGCACTGATAGTGCCTTTCTAGACAGTGAAACCCCCCCCCACCACACACACACACACATCGGGTTACAATATGCTGCCATAACACCGACCAGCCCATGTCAACGGACACGATAGAACCATTCTTGTAATTTTAGCCAAGCACTCTACAAGGCTCCCTGATGATGGATCCTCTGTGATCCGAAACATGTTGGAGTACTTTTAAATATTTTATAATTTTTAGTTGTAGCTACGTGTTATCTAATTGTGCATAAGTTGGACAATAAAAATATTTATATGTTGATGATGCACGGTGCAAATATAAAAAAAAAGTGTCTCTTGTGGTAAGTTTCTATTCATGCTTCTAAATCTGCTTTAACTCAAGGAACCCTAAAAGAGCTATAGAACTTACTGAGGAACCCCCTATATCCTACACTGCAACACACATACTTTATGTGTGGCAGTTCTGGGATGTAGCTTCCAAACGATTAATTGCTGACGCAATACTTTTCCGGAGTATACGTATTTGGTACTGTCTTGGTGCGTTTCACAGATACAGAAGTTGTCGTAAGGAGAGTTATTTTTCTTCCCAATTTTTAGGTGTATAAGTGCTAATACAGAAATATGATACCAATTTTATATTGTTTTGGTTTAGTATACTATTAAACGGCGTTACAAATTGGCAAAATGGCAGTAGTCCTGAAGCAACTGCACCCCACCCCCACAAGCCCGTTAATGTTAATCTAAAACACCCTATACACTCTCAGTTAAACTGAGTGATTTTACTGTGTGATGTCAAACCTGACGGAAAACCGTGTAAAGTGTGCAGCTTTGACAGATAATAGCGCAGACCTCGGAACTGTCCTTTCCAGTCGTCTTTCACACAGAGAACTGCGCAGTTCACTCAGGGAATCCCACAGTTTCCTCAGTTTGCCTGCCGACACCACGATGGCATCATCTCAAGGCACATCCGTTTCTAGCAATTCATTGAGCAGTTGAGCATCGCATGATCTATTCATTTTCAAATACCACTTCTTACTCCACGTTTTACGCTTTCTTTACGCGGATAACATTATGGCCGATGTGGCTAGCAAACAGCAAACGACAGCTTTGTTTTTATCCACCATAGTCACACGCACAAGAAGACACACACAACTGACAAAAGAACTGACAAACCTGATGGGAAACCTTTGCTGTGCCAGAGAACATTCAGTGCAGTTTCTCGTGCAGTTCTTGTACACAGTTAAACTGCACAGTTTAACTTAGAGTGTATGGAGTCCTTAAGGTTGGAGTATGCGTGGACAGCGGTCTTACTGGAAGATGTCGCCATTATCACTTTCACAAATTAAATCGAAAATAAATTTTTCATTATCAGTGACTTGTTTGCTAAAATGTAAAATTTGTTAGGGTTTATTCTGTAATGCTGATATTTTGAGCACTTTTCACGTGATTACATAAAAACTTGCCAAATTTGTCTTTCCGAATCTTATAAGATCCTATACTAACAGTGAATACAAAATAAATTTTTGAAGTAATTGTATCGTAATTTGAAGTTTGAGGGATTCGCTGTTGCCATGAAAAAGCGAAGATTGAGATGAGTAAGAATTATAAATACGCGTGACTTTTTCTGTTATTATGAGCATCTTCTACTTTTCAACGTTCTGGCTGAATGGATCTTGAAAACTTTGCAAAATATCGTTATCGCTCAGTTTTTGCACGTTGAATATGTAACAAATAGATCTCACCTTATTGAAAATGTTGTTGACGTAGGCTTCCCCATGAGATAAAGAATCCCCGTCTGGAATGAATGCATAGTACAATAATTAGTACGTATACTTGAGTTTGTTACTCTGACAGCTTATTCTTAACTCATGTTGTACCAGATTGATTTATTTGAATTCTGAAAATCTGCCGTAATAAAGATCCCTCCACTTTTTGTTATTATACCTCAAAGAGACACTTAGTACATAGCTTTTTTCCGAAGGCTAGTCCTAGCAAGCGTTCAAGTGCCTTGGCTACATAAGGAAATGTGCCGACATTGGGACTCGAACCAACGTAGTTTGTTTCCGAAGGCTACTCTTAGCACGCGTTCAAGTGCCTTCGCTACATAAAGAAATATGCTGACAGTGGGACTCGAACCAACGTAGTTTGTTTCCGAAGGCTACTGCTCGCACACGTTCAACTGCCTTGGCTACATAAGGAAATATGCCGACAGTGGGACTCTAACCAACGTAGTTTATTTCCGAAGGCTACTGTTCGCACACGTTCAACTGCCTTGGCTACATAAGGAAATATGCCGACAGTGGGACTCGAACCAACGTAGTTTATTTCCGAAGGCTACTGTTCGCACACGTTCAACTGCCTTGGCTACATAAGGAA
>Ga0123355_10016513_pt1 | contig 11636 bp, 4 predicted proteins | sample TergutEmb28metaG_3_FD_89872 | JGI IMG/M metagenome (GOLD analysis project Ga0123355, IMG submission 89872) | Embiratermes neotenicus P1 segment gut microbial communities from Petit-Saut dam, French Guiana - Emb289 P1 | ecosystem: Host-associated > Arthropoda: Insects > Digestive system > Gut ...
ATTATATCGCATTGAGACCGGAGTTTCAAAAAAGCAAACCCCGTGGGGGATTTTGGAGAAAAAAACAGGGGCTGGGGGAGCCCCCCCCCCCCCCATCACCAATTATTTAATTTTACCTCTGTAAGTATCAATTCACCATTGCTTCAATCTCACGTTTCATTCTTCTGCTATCGGCGCTATGTAATATTATCCATTGAGAGAGTTGTTAAATAAAACACTTCCCTCCCTGTGTTGGAGACACATTCAGTGTCACGGGACACTCTGTATGACACAGTGGAGAGCTGTCTCCATTTTCTTCATCAGTTCCGTCAGCATGTTTCTGGTGTCAGAGTTCTGTAACCTTGAGACAAGTCATGTGCCAACAGCAAAAAGCCGGATAAAATTAGGCCTACATAGGATAGATCTAATTAGGCCTCCTTAGGTGCGTGTGGAAGTGTGTCTGTGTTGGGGACACGTGTGGAAAGCAGATGGAACAGACGTCGATACAGTGACGTTCCAAAATTCTTCTGCTATAATTAACAGAGAGATCATAGAAAGAGGGATAAGCATGCAGCAAGCGTAGGAGAGATGCGAAATGCAGGATTGTTAGGAGATCCCGGCAGTGCAGCCTGAAAGGAAGAGACCACCTAATACATCCAGGTGCAGAAGGGAAGTCAGTACTGAAAAGGAGCTTCAAACAATTAAGGAATAAGGGTATGGGGTGCACTCCTCTGGCACAGTACACAGACCAGCTGTGGGTTTTTGTGAGCATGGAAATAAACCTCAAGGTGCTAAAAAAAGCCGGTGAATTTCTCGACCAGACGGATCATGCTCCAACCTTGTTAATCATTCTTACGTTAAGCGTATCCTTACACTGCTTGTAGTAATCTCTGGTATGACGCAGCCCTTTAAAAGTACCTGTGACTGTACATATCCCACGAAAAGGCCACGTGTTGTGTGGCTCCCCTGGCCACTTGATTGTTGTTTTCCCACCCTAATTTATTCCAGTTGCTTAGCAACCGTAGTTCCCTCCAGGAAGTTGCGTGTATTCACCTGTATTCACCGCAGTCGTCAGCAGTGACCCATCACGTATCCTACAAATGTACAAGGACGACTGTGCAACTTCAAGATACCCATGTTTAAGAATTCAGTTGTATATAAATGCTAACCACTACAGATTAGTGCAATCTTTTTTTCCATGGCGCAACAGCCCCTAGTGGGCCACAGCCTCCTCATTATCGAGACTTCGCGATCACTGTGCACACACCACACTCGGTATAACTCCTCTGGACAAATGATGAGCCCGACGCAGACAACTATACCTGACAGCACACAACAGTGACGAGAGAGAGAGAGAGACATTCACGCCCCGGCGGGATTCGAACCCGCAATCCCAGCAAATGAGCGGCCGCAGACCCACGCCTTAGGCCGCGCGGCCTCTGGGTTCAACAAATTAGTGCGCTACTTTATCTAAATACGCTCTCGCTTGTCTCAAGAAATATGACGTCATGCTTTCTGAGAAGCAAAACCTCTTTATTTCAGAGATGACCAATGCCTTTGTAAGATCTGACGCTCTTAAGGCAGCGGCTATGATGACTGGTTTGTGAGGCGTGACGCCGTGTAATCTCGCAAATAACTCTGTTCATTTTCGAAAAGGAGATAGAATACTCTTCTTAAAGTATTTAAATTGATAACCTTACGGTAAAGAGAACAAGATGTAACATGCTGTAACATGCTGTAACATGCTGTAACAAGATGTAACAAGATGTAACATGCTGTAACATGCTCTAACAAGATGTAACATGCTGTAACATGCTGTAACAAGATGTAACAAGATGTAACATGCTGTAACAAGATGTAACAAGATGTAACATGCTGTAACATGCTGTAACATGCTCTAACAAGATGTAACATGCTGTAACATGCTGTAACAAGATGTAACAAGATGCAACATGCTGTAACATGCTCTAACAAGATGTAACATGCTGTAACATGCTGTAACAAGCTGTAACATGCTGTAACAAGATGTAACATGCTGTAACATGCTGTAACATGCTGTAACAAGATGTAACATGCTGTAACATGCTGTAACATGCTGTAACATGCTGTAACAAGATGTAACATGCTGTAACATGATCAAAATGACAAACAGTTTAGACATCAAAAATTAAATTATTAAATTAAACAAAGAATATTCATGTTTTCATATTTTATGGTAACAACTGTCCGCGAAAAAAAAAAAAAAACCAGAAATGTTCTCTGCTACATGCGAGATCCTTAGAACGGTGATACTGAACATTCAATCCTGCTGAGAAACGTCGCCGTATAAATCTGTAAATAGATACCAATGTTTCGAATATGCTTGCTTCATCTACACGGGCGTCACATCATAAAAGACTGTGATCTTCAGAAGTGTTCTCTCAGTGATTATCTAACATAGGGTTGGCCAACATGCAGCGCTCGAGTAAAGTATTTTCGGTCCTCACTCACCTGCATAGTTTCAATAATACCATGTAGCAAACTTAATATAACAGTTCTACAGAACATAATTAAGCAAACTCAATAATCAGCAACAGAACAAAAATTGTCGTTTTTGTAAACAATGGCGTTCTACTTAATTCATCCCCCCCCTCCCCGTCTTTGGGATCCCAAAGTGTGCATAGCATCTTGTGACTCAAATGACAAAAATAGGCCTGAAGATGACTACAGTCGAAACATGTAGCTTATGTAAGTACCTTGAGAAAAAAAATAAAGTAGTTGTGCTGACGTTCACTATTTAGTATTATATTACGTTTATAAGCACATCGTGATGCTTCCCTTCAAACTAATCTATTATGCTGCCAATCTCACCTTCATGTTATAAACTTCATTTTTAACAAGATGGGCAATATATTATGACGTAACATTGTTGCACGTTAGCGTACCCATTATTGCAGCAGAGACGCAACAATGCACTTTATGTGTATTTTTAATTAGTTAGACCGTCTTTACACAACACAATTTGACAGTTGTTAGTCTACAACTGGTTAACTGAGCAACATGTTTCGGCCTTGTTTGGCCATGATCAGGCTTACAAAGTATAGTATCAGTTAAGGTGCATAATGTCGCTGTACCGATGGGATCCCATGGGATATAATGTCGCTGTACCGATGGGATCCCATGGGATCCCATCGGTACAGCGACATTATGTGCCTTAATTGATACTATACTTTGTAAGCCTGATGATGGCCAAACAAGGCCGAAACATGTTGCTCAATTAACCAGTTGTAGACTAACAACTGTCAGATTGTGTTGTGTAAAGACGGTCTAACCCAATAAAAATTGTTACGTGTACACAGCGGGATGGAAACAGTCCAATTCAAATTTCTGTGTATTGCTGAACTACGTATAAAAAAAAAAAAAAGTTCTTGATTTCAAACTTTCGCCCTCTTCTGAATGTCGTATGCTTTCTTCTGGGTAATTCCCCGGCGTCTGAATTTGATACGCCGACGTTTCGGAACACTGTCTGTTCCATCTTCATAGGCGCTATGAAGATTGAACAGTGTTCCGAAACGTCGGCATACAAAATTCAGACGCCGGGGAATTGCCCAGAAGAAAGCATACAACAAAAGACTGTTATTTTGCTCAGCTCTTGCAAGGGCTGCCGTAATACATTTTACGAGATCTGACCGAATTTATCAGTTACGAAGCAATATGCATTAAATATTATGACTGCGTGTCCGTATTCTTGCCTTAGTCATCCGGCAGGCAAATCGCATCTTTTAAGCGCCGTGTTATATTGTCATCTGAGGCTTGTCTCATTCTTACACATCTTTCCACATTATCTCACACACAGCACGATTTTCGGAAAAAGCGTGATTGAATATGAACTGCTTGTTTTGATTTTCTCTAGAACTTTTGTCTCATATATCTCATAATAAAAGAAAAATTCAGCGAAATATTGTCACATGTGAGGTGCCCGTTATTATTGTCACACTTTAATCAAACTTCCATTTTCTCGACAGATTCTCGAAAAATCCTCAAACATCATATTTCTTGAAATTGTGTCCAGTGGGAGACGAACTGTTCCATGGAGACAGACAAACGGACGGACAGACAGTAATGACTCAGCTAACAGTCGCTTGAGCAATTTTGCGAACGCGCTTAATAATGAGGAGCTGACTAATGCGTCATGGCGATATAACAATTATGCCAATAATTATAGCGACATTATTTCATCAGTAGGTGGCGACCGAAAATGGATCGACATGCCATTTAGGGGAGGGGAGAGGGGGGTTGCCATAATCCTCTTCAATACATTGAAATTCCCTCCTACACAAGCGTCTGTTCGCATTAGATGTAATGGTTTGAACTGTGCCAGTTCGACAGCTGTTAAGAGTGACGATGCACAGCTCATAGCCTATGAGTGCTATCCAAGGATAAGAGATATGGAAGAATAATTTCTGTTTTGCCGACTACTGGCTGCCGTTTTTGGAACAGTAGGCTCGCTATTCAATGAAGAAGATCTGACCCGGAATCAGGTTCTCTCTCGGTTTGTGCCCTGACCGTGCACCAGCAATGTTGAGAACGCGCCAAGACTTTTTCTCAGAGTGAAGGAATTTAACCCGCACGTGAAAATTTTCTGCGCCTTGAGTACGGACAATTTTGTTTCCAGAAGGCTGTAGAACGATTTGGATATAGTGTTGAAAGAGATTATTCAAGTTGTGAATTTTATTAAAGCGAGGTATTTGAACAACATTTTCCTAAGACACTGGAATCTCCTACACGCATTTACTTGGGTGCGATGGCGGCCGTAATGATTGATGACACTGTGAAGGAGAAAAACAAATTTAAATGACCGGCGTCGTATGGAAATTTATGTGTAGGTTGTCAAAGGCAGGAAGATTCACCATTAACAAGTGATGAATGAAGGGTGAGTAACACCATACTGTATGCTGAAACGTTATTGAATAATGTGGTAGACCTCACGAAATTACGTGTGTAACGGTAATGCGTAGACACATGCAGCATCACAATGCACTGCTGCTGCCGAACTGAACGATGTTCATGACTTTCACTAGCTGGTCTTATTGTTCCTGGAAAACTCTACATGCATGCTGTACGTGATCATCGAACGCAAAGTAACGACTAAAACACGCACTGCAATTCAACGCTGCATTTTGCACCAATTTGTCACAAATACATCGAATAGTGGAGTCGGTGTAATAGGTGGGCTACGGGCTGGATCGATCTGGGGTTCGAAACCCGGCAGGGACGAGATATTTTTATTTTCCCCAGAACGTCCAAATTGGCTCTTGGGGTAACGGGGGCTCTTTACTCGTTGTAAAACGGCTTGGGTGCCAGGCTGACCAACCACCTCCATCTAGTACCACGTCCAAGAATAAGTGGGGCTATACCTCCACTCGACCGATATGTCTTCATGGCGTGGACAGGACCAATTTTACTTTTACCTTCCATCGAAAATAAGTTTACGTAAATAATAAATAATACCGACGCAAAGCCAATGTTCAGTGCCATACAAATATTGCACTGCACAGGGGTAACGGTTTGATTCTCTTCGCTAAACTTTCATCATATGGAATGAAGTGTCTTGCACGCAAGAAATCTCCGGCCTACAGTTTATTCCATGCACTTGTTCTTATGGCGATGTTGAAGAAGATTCTCAAGCCTTCCGTCTTATGACACCGTGTTTACTGATATTTACCGACGTTTCGGTTGGCTCTTCGGTCCTGAAGATCGAGGCAGGAAAATATTCCAAAAAGCCGGTGAATATTTACTTATCTACACGGCGTCATATCCAAGAAGACTTAAATCTTCACTGATCTTTTCGATAAATGTGACAAACCATTCTGAAGAGTTGTGGAAATTACGCGTCACAGCAGGTCGATAAGGACCACTGTTATGTATTTATGGAGATGCAATAAGATGAACAGAATGATGGAAAAAACTTAACTTCCCGTGGTACTTTAATTGTTCAATTCGTGTTACAAACGCTAAAAATAAACAATTTTCTCTGCAAATAAGATGTAAAGCTTTCATTTGTGCATCTAAAGAAGTCAGGGATGTCTTAACTCATGCAGCCAGAGGAAAGGGAGGATACTGCGATGTAAGTCAATGTGATAAGAGCAGGACAATGCATGCAGACGCCTTGACATAGAGCAGCGGTTTAGTTTCTTCCTATTTTAATTTCATACATAATGAATGACAGTTCTCTTAACTTTGTTTCTTCGGCTACAATTGGAATATTTATAATTTAATTGTTGGGATTATATTCTACATTGAGTTGTAATATGCTGATGGTGATGAACCTTCGGGTTCCATAAAGTGCGGGGAATTTCTTGACTAGCTGCAGAACCAGTTAGCTTCTCAATAAGGACTTTGCTCCATGGAGTAAGTAAGTAAGTAAGTTGTAATATGCTGCAGTATTGCACGGTTACTTCTGAATTACTTGGAAAACTGAAGAATAAGAACCAACTAGACGCTACTTATTATTTTATTGTACTTCTTATAGGCTCAACATGTTTCGGGCACTACTATTCCCATCATCAGGAGCTCACGACTATAATGTTGATTGCCGGGATGCAGGCTATAGCCTGCATCCCGGACACTACTCCAGCCTACCCGCACCTAACTTCCAACGTACAGCAAACCAAGAACGAAACGACCAATGTGGCAATCAATATTATAGTCGTGAGCTCCTGATGATGGGCATAGTAGTGTCCGAAACATGTTGAGCCTATAAGAAGTACAATAAAATAATAAGTAGCATCTAGTTGGTTCTTATTCTTCAGTAATAACAATGATTTACAGTCCAACACACATCAAATACTTGGAAAACTGTTCATAATAGCTAACAAGTGACGACATGTACTTACACATTTCTTAGAAACTCTGGCGCTTTCCATTCGTAGATGTTAACTTCTTATGCTGTCTTAAAATAACAGTACATCTAACAATACCAAGCAACAGCCAGGGACAAATATATTTCAGATGTGCTTTCCACTTTTTACGAAACAAAAACAAAAGGACAGAAATCACATTAATTATAAATAAAAAAGATATTTCGGCAAATCTTCGCATGTGATCGAAAGATAATTGAATGTACAAGTGGCAGCGTAATCAGAGGGTGGTAATTCTGGAACATTCATTCTCTTTTACATGATTATATCTAAAGCCACAACACTTAAAGGTAACTTGCACTGGACATAACATGGATTATTATTTCACTAAGGTACGCTCTTAAAAGCATTTTTGTTGAGATAAATATTATTTTACGCTGAAAAGCAGGTAGATTTGCCTTAAATGGTCATTAGACTTGAGCAATGTAAAAGAAAATTGAAATTACTATACAATTTTTTATAAAATTTCCCGGTACGGAATTTAAACAAAACCAATGTGTCCGCTGTAGACCTCTTACAAGCGCACAGACGGTAACATATGGACGCAACGATTTTAACAGGTGGTGAGTACGAGTGTAAATATGCCTAGAAATGTAATATTATTTATTCAATTCAACATTTTCCGGTTGGCGTTCTTCGCAATTCACAATACAATTAGCGAGGAAAAGCTGGATGTGCAAGATAGGTTAAATTTAAATAAAATATTTTAGGTGTTTTATAGGTAGAGGAAAAGTTATAGAGACGAAATTTGTCCATAAGGTGCTATCCATAAACCTATCGTGCGTGTTTGACAGTAACACACATATAATACTTGTTTCTGAAGCCACTGTTTCCTCACAAAAGTGACCAAACGACCAGCACACTGTTCGTCATAACGGCAGAAAACTAAAAATTACTACGGTTGAGGGCCTTGCATGACATACCGTTTATACCAGGTTTCTCAAATATGCGAAAACCGCCTTTCCTTAGGAAGAAATGCAGGCTAAAGGATGAATAGAGTGACATTTATCCAACGCTAAAATTTATATGACAAACTATTAAAAGTTACGCAAGAGCTCTGCAATTTTTCTGTCAGTTCTTGGTTCATTTAATTGTACTTTATCCAGTCATGTCAACAATTCACACCAATTTCTATATTCATAGCATGGTTCCACACTTTACTGGAGTTCCAAGTATGTGTCAGGAAAAATGATAGTCCGTAAAACCCAGAAGGTTAATTGAGGTTAAAATTTGACTTGCCTCAGCACTCTACTAGGAAGTGTGCTGTGACATGTCCACTTTGTCACTTTAATCTATCAAATGTCGTACTTAGAAGAGCAGGTGGCGAATTAACAACACAGTATAATTTTTTCGTACGGAAATTATTCGAACGAAATTAGTTGCTCTTTTAGAGAAAAGTTTATAAATACAAAAAATAGGAAATGCCCCATTTACGGTATTTTCGAATTAATTTACTGCGAGATTATTAATTAAGACATTAAAACAAATAAGCTTGTTTTCTCGTAGTCCTATTTCATTCAACATACACCATATGAAAGTGCTTCAGATATAAGGTAATAGGTTTTAATTACATAAAGACGCATATGTTTGGCGTTACGTAGACGCGTCTAATTTTTCTGTGATAAACCACATTTGAGAAATTGATTAATTTCGATTCGAACCCAATCTAAAATGGAGTTGACTTGTACTAAACGCACATGAAAGGTAAAGCAATTCTTGTACGGGCCTATTACAAGTCCAGAGGGTTCTAGGAGGTTGAGACTCCCAGATTTCTAGATAATCGGAACATGAAGACCGAACGGTTGTGAGCCCTATACACCGGCCGCCTTTATCCACCCGGAAATATTCCTGGTACTCATTTCTGTTAAAGGCTCGGTTGACCTCAGCACCATAGTGCGGCAGGTAAAATTACGTCAAAAAGAAATTCCAATGCAACAAACGGGAATCGAATTCGCGACCTTCCGGCTGTAAACGCATATTAAACGGACTGAGGTTCGAGATACAGTTTTTAATACAGACTTTCCATTGTTAAACTGTATAGTGTTTTCGGCGCAGAAACTGCTAAATATAAGTTACAGTGCTATAAACAAGAATAGAAAGTACCCTATCATATTATCATACAAAATATGTAGAGGTGGGGGACCACATTTTAAAACTGATTTGGTTCCAAACGCGAGTCCAAATCTGCAAGGCCAAAGCACCATGGCCGAAGACAAGAGGGAAGCAGAACTTACTGGTTACCAATAAGAGAAGGGGTAATGCATTTACAGAAGACGAAGTCGTATTTATGCCTGAGAATTACGCCACAAAGGAGTATTCTGGACTCCAGGATAATTTTCCACGCATTCGTAATTTTCTTTAGACAGTCCACACCGGAAACCCTTTTGGTATACCAGTGACTCTTTCAACACGTGTTCGGCAGATATCACTTCTGTTGATATCAAGAAAATTACGTCTTTTCCGCCGGTTTCTTCAGTGTCTCCAATCGAATACCTAAACTAGAAAGGTCTAGCCGGCGTCAATCCAAACTCTTAGATACTTACAATCGGTTAGCATCTTCCCACCCCATCTCATGAGACACGAACTCTACAACCGACAGAGTATCACTGTATAGCCTAAGTGTATCGTTGGTAGCTTCACGTCACTTTCGCCTTTTCTCAAAACAAGGTATACAATAAAAGCACGGGTTAACAGTTCTGTTCCATTGGTCCCATTTTTGTTAAAATCTAAGAAGAAACAAAGTATAAATTTTAATAACGTAACGGCAGTAGCAGGAAGCTTAATTACACGTACTTTAATGAAGCATGTAAATATATATAACTGTTACTCCATGGAGGAGAGTCCTCGAGAAGCTAACCGGTTTCCAGCTAGTCAAGAAATTCCCCTCATTTTATGGAAACCGAAGGTTCTTTATCGCATTTACAAGTGCCCGCCACCTGTCCCTATCCTGAGCCAGCTCGATCCAGTCGATACCCCACATCCCACTTCCTGAAGATCCATCTTAATATTATCCTCCCATCTTCGCCTAGGTCTCCCAAGTGGTTCTTTTCCTCAGGTTTCCCCAGCAAAACCATAAATACGCCTCTTTACATAACTGTAGATCTATAAATTCCGGTAAGATAAAGCATTCTTTTCATATTATTGACATCAGTATTTAGGTGCATCATCCCCGTTGTGTTATAAGCAATTAGGGAGGGGGTGGGGTACGTCAAAACAAAACTGTCTTGTATCCTATTTATTATGCTGACGACGACATGTTTCGGCCACTGTGGGCCATCTTCAGGTCACAAAAATATATATAGAGGAAAACTATAAAGTGTATAGTTTTCCTCTATGTACATTTTTGTGACCTGAAGATGGCCCACAGTGACCGAAACATGTCGTCGTCAGCATAATAAATAGGATACAAAACAGTTTTGTTTTGACGTACCCCACCCCCTCCCTAATTGACATCAGTATTTCGGCACTATTCGCGTTGGCTCGGAAGACCATTATTGATTGCCGAATATAAAAGTTGGAATTGTACACACAGCGTACAGTTTGTGTGCCGTGTGGTCGCTTCTGTTTAATTACGTCACAAAGCAGTAAGACATGCCCGGAAAAAGTGCATTGAACACAAAGTCTGTGATTTGTTTTTCTGCACAACTTTTGATTCAAATATTATTTCGCTCGGATAAAAATAATTAGCGATTTACATTCGAGGTACTGGGGGAGCGCCTGGAAAATGATCGTTACTGTAAGCCCATTTTACTGAAATTCGGAATGTTTCAACAAATGTTAGATAACCTTTCTGACATTAAATTCCTTGAATATCCGTTCAATGAACGGACAGGCGTAGTGACTTTCACAAACAGTCCTCAGTGAAACACTTTATTATCCAACAGACGCACAAATATATAACTCGTAGATACAACTAGAATTATTATAAAGTATTTAAATCATTTAAAATTGCCCCAACATGTTTCGGACCACAAGGGATCCATCAACAGGGAGCTCTATACAGTGTTTGGCTAAAATTACAGTAATATTTAGTTATATTAAATTACAGTAATATTTAGTAATATTAAATATTTTAAATATTTTCTAATAATTCTAATTGTATCTACGAATTATATATTTGTACATCTGTTGGATAAAAAAGTGTTTTAATGTCATTGATGCATGGTACAAACATGAAGATAGTCCTCGGTGAGGCGAAATGTGCTTGGAGTCCGCTGTATGGTAGGCACCGCGTGAGTTCCACAACCATTCTATACTTATCGGTGAAGAGAACACAGCGCTCTTACCGGAAGTCGAATATTGATCACAATTTCGCAGGCTGACATGTAATGACTCAGATGTCACTTCTCACAATTTCGCTTCAAATCCGGCAGAATAATGTACACGTTTCGGCTGTCCCTACGTGTTGGGAATTATTGCAAGAAAAGTTCACGAACAGAAAATGCAAGAAGCCGTCTCTTCCTTCACATTCATTGCGACTGACCGCCAACCCGTCGCCAAAACTTATACCGAACCACATGAATCCCTTTCACACCCTCATACCCTGTCTGTAAAATCCACTCTAATAGGTCCAATCTGTGATCAGATATCCATTGTGTTACATGACTTTCAGATTTATCAAATAAAACTGTATGTTCCTCTTCCCTTCTATGTGTATTATAATGTTCACTTCTTCTCATCCTCCTCCTCGATCTTATAATTCTAATATGTATCTTCTTCATACGGGCCCGGTAGCTCAGTCGGTATAGCGACTGACTA
>Ga0123355_10016514_pt1 | contig 11636 bp, 12 predicted proteins | sample TergutEmb28metaG_3_FD_89872 | JGI IMG/M metagenome (GOLD analysis project Ga0123355, IMG submission 89872) | Embiratermes neotenicus P1 segment gut microbial communities from Petit-Saut dam, French Guiana - Emb289 P1 | ecosystem: Host-associated > Arthropoda: Insects > Digestive system > Gut ...
GGTTCATTAGACTGCCGTGACGGAAACACATGTGAATTTAAGCCGCTTAACGGATGTATACAGAAATATCATAGTAACAATTCACAACATAATGGACTAAGTGTCCAGCATGGCCAATAGTTGTAAAGCAGACATTTGAGTCCTCTGAGTCTGTTGTTTTATGAATAGCTTTTTGCACTATTGAAAATGGGACTGTTGCAAAATAAAAACATCCCAAGGAGTCTCCTCCAAAAGGAGGGTTATGGAATCAACGAGAGATGCAAAAAAGGGCTGTTGCCAACTGCGTTTTGCAGTTTTGCAACATCCCTGTTTTTGTGACAATTTTGATATAATTTTGTATCAAAATTGTCGCGAAAACGCCCTTTTTCCACTTGTAAGACTCCCGCAAAACCACTTCCGCCACATCATCCAAGCGGAGTGTCTAGCTGGGCGGGCGGTTGGCGGCCAGTTTCGGGGCATCACGCCAGCCCGACGAAATGCCTTACCCTCCAAAATACCTCATAGGGTTCACATGAGTGCCATTCACGCGTACTTCAAAATGCAAATGATTGCCCGTAGAGCGGCCTGTAGTACCCACATCCCCTATATGCTGACCACGTGTAACACGCTGGCCTGTAGTAACACGGTTGCGGTTATTATGCGCATACAAGGTAGAATAACCACCCGCATGGTCTATTATAATGAAATTGCCAAAGCTCGCGTTCCAGCCTTCAAAGCGCACATATCCCGCCTCTGCGGCAAAAATATGCGTACCACCAGGTGCGGCAATATCTGTACCTGCGTGCCATACACCAGGTTGGCGAGTAATTGGGTCTACCCGCGTACCAAACTCACTTGTGCGTATGCCCGCCACAGCAAGCGGCCACATAAAGCTTCCGAAAGAACCCAGCTCGGCCAACCGTGCCGCCTGTGCCTCCCGCTCGCGTCGAGCGGCTTCCTCGCGCTGGCGTTGCAATTCCAACTGGCGAAGGCGTTCTGCCTCAGCAACTTCTCGCCGATACCGCTCTTGATAAATGCCAAAAAGCATATTAATTTCGGCTTCTTCTTCCGCCATAATCGCCATCAGTTGTGCGTGCCTGTCTGCATCTTCTTGCAAATTCGCAAAAAACAACTCGCGTTCTTGCCTGCGAAGCATCTCCTCTGCTATGGCAAGCTCGTATTGCACTTGCAAATCTACAACCAAAGTGCGATTAGTAGTCAATGTATCCAAATTTGAAGCAATGCGGCTTTCCGTTGTCTCCAAACGGTTAAGCAAATCGCGGTCAAACTGTGTCACCGTCCGTATGTATTCCCAACGCGAAAAAAAGTCGCTAAGACTTTCCGCTTGAAAAAGTATCTCCATCCAACTAGATGTGCCTTGCTCATGCATTACACGCAAACGCTCGCGCAAAATTTTTTCTTGCGAATCAAGGTCTGCCTGCGCAACTTCCAAATCCTCTTCGGCCTCTTGGATGAGCAACTCTGTACGAAGCAAGTCCAACCCAATCATTTGCAAAGTATCACTTGCTTCCATAATAAGCAAGTCAATCGCAAGCATTTCTTGCATAACTTGATACATTTCAAACTCTGTACCCTCAAGCAAATTGCGTTGCTGACGCACTTGCGAACGCGCCTCTTCGCGTTGCCGCTCTATTTCGCGAAGCTGGTCACGAGTGGCCTGCGTAGCCCCTACGGGAATAATCGGCACAATAAAAACCAGTGCCAAAATAAACACAAAAATCTTTCTTCTAAAAAAACGTGCATATCGTGTTTCTGTTACCGCCGACCGAAATTGCGAAGTAACTTCCCTAAATCTAAAATACCCCTTCATAAGAACCCCCTTAAACAAAACGCGCTTGTGCGTTTCTGTTACCACCAGCCGAAATTGCGGAGCAATTTCCTTGCATTAAACAAAACGCTACACTTTTAAATGACGCTTTACAGAAGTAATAGAACCCAAAAGCCCAATAAACCCACCCAAGATAAGAGAAAACGGAAAAACATAGCGAGTGATATATTCATCTGGCAAAAATTCAATGAAGGAAAGTTGTGGAATATTGCTGATTGCTGTTACCATACGCCCATAGCCAAACCAAGTAACAAATGCAGGTATCGCACCGCCTATCAAACCTACTATCATGCCCTCAAGCACAAAAGGCCAGCGGATAAACCAGTCTGTTGCGCCCACGTACTTCATGATATTTATTTCTGTTTTGCGAGCATTTACGGTAATCCGTATCGTGTTAGTTATTATGATAATAGATATGCCCGCCAAAATAATCACCAAAATCATAGAGACCACGGCGATTATATTAGAAACCGTGGTAAGCATTCGCGCAATTTCTTCATCGCTTTGCACTTCTGCAACGCCTTCCATGCCAATTAATGCGCGCTCCACATCTGCGTGAAAACCAAGGTCAGTAAGCTCTACTATAAAAGTATCCCGCAATGGGTTATCAAGCTCCAGCCCCTCTACCGCTCTAGGCCCTAAAGTATCCGCCATGTTTTGCAGTGCCTCTTCCCGAGAAACAAAGGTAACATTCGACACATGCGGCACTCCGCGAATACGTTGCTCCAACCGAGCCTGGTCTGCTGGCGAAAGATGGTCTTCCAAACGCACGGCCATGCCCATTTGCGCCTCAAGCTGATTCATAAGAAATTCAATATTTGCGGCAAGTATATAAAAAACCGCCACAATAAAAATGCTGGATGCCACTGCAAATATACTGGCAACAGACATAAAACGGTTCACAATTACACTGCGAAAAGCCTCGGTAAAATAATACCTTATCGTTCTAAGTTTCATTAGCTCACCTGTCCATCAAAAAAATCGTACCATTTCCGTAGTGGGAACACACCCTAAGTTTCATAATCACACTTTACTACTCATCATAATCTTCCCCGCCCACAAAAATATCGTTTACAAGCTCGCCATGGCGCAAGGCGATTACACGCTTTTGCATATCATCCACAATATCATGCGCGTGAGTAGCCACTACCACGGTAGTACCGCGGTCGTTTATATCCTCAAGCAAGGTCATAATTTCCCATGCTGTGTCGGGGTCAAGGTTTCCCGTTGGCTCGTCCGCAATAAGCAACGGCGGACGGTTCACTATAGCTCGCGCCAATGCAGTACGCTGTTGCTCGCCGCCAGAAAGCTGAGTTGGGTAAGCTTTGGCCTTCTTTTGCAAGCCAACAAGTGCCAGCACCTGCGGCACAGCACGCCTAATTTCACGGTTTGTGGCCTCAACAATTTGCATGGCATAAGCCACATTATCAAACACAGTCTTGTTCTTCAACAAGCGAAAATCTTGGAAAACCACGCCCATTTTTCGCCTAAAATACGGCAACTTACGCCGCTGAATTTGCGTAATATCTTCCCCGTCTACATAAATTTTGCCACTTGAAGGCTCAATTTCTTTAAGCAACATACGCACAAGGCTGGTTTTTCCGCTACCGCTAGAACCCACGATAAAAACAAACTCGCCCTTATCTATGAACAAGTCAAAATCGCACAAACCTCGCGCACCATTCTCATAAATCTTATTAACCGCATGAAACTCTATCATATATTTTCGCCATTCGCTTACACGCGCAAATTCCTAATGAAACTTGGCCGAAGCTTTCCTCTCTTCAATTTTTCAAATGCTCCTAATTCTTATCGAGTCTGATTTTCACGGTATTGCATATACCTATTCACCATCTGCGTAATTTTGTATGTGATGGCATCGTTAAACTTTCGCAAATCCAGCCGCGTAAGTTTTTGCAACTTGTCCAAACGGTACACAAGCGTATTTCTGTGAATAAAAAGCTCTCGCGCCGTGTCAGAAATATTGAGGTCGTTCTCAAAAAACTTTGTAATAGTAACGGCCATTTCTTCATCAATATCATCGAAGGTAAACCCATGCATCATTTCATTCATAAAAATGCGGCACAAAGGCATGGGAAGCTGATAAATAAGGCGACCTATACCCAAGCGTTCGTAGCTTACTATCTGCTTTTCCGATTCAAAAATTTTGCCTACTTCCTGCGCAAGGCGAGCTTCTTTAAAACTACTTGAAACACTCTTTAAATCTGGCACAGCAGAACCTATAGCGATGTTCACGCGATTAAGCATTTCGCCAGTAAGGGTATCCGTTATAGTACGTGCTATTTCCTCAAATTCATCTGCACCATCGCGCTCTGCAATTTCTTTTACGAGACAAATACTGCTCTCGTCCATTACAGCAATAAAATCCTTCTGCTTGTCTGGGAAAATTCCCCGCAGTACCTCAACCGCACCCATATCCGAATCCAAATCGGTTTCCACAAGATACACCACACGGCGTGCATTATTCTCCACACGAAGCTTCTTCGAACGAGAAAAAATATCTACAAGCAATAAATTATCCAGCAACAAATTTTTGATAAAATTGTCCCTATCAAAACGCTCTTTATACGCAGGCATAAGTGATTGAATATGAAACGCCGCAAGCTTGCCCACACGGAAAGCATCTTCATCATCACCCTTTACCACAAGCACATACTCAGCAAACCCAGTCTCCGGCACCTTAAAATACTGGTTGCCTTGAATCAATTGATTCTCCCCAGGGGAAGCAAGCACAGCTTCTACAAAAGGTTGCAACTCTTTTGCGACAGCTTCATCAGTAGCTACCACAAGCTTACCCTCGCGGTCAATCAACGCGATTTCCCTGCGCGTGATACTTTTTAGCTTTTCCACCGTACTTTGCAAAACCTGTAGCGGTATCATAAAATTGCCCCTACACCAAAATAAAAGAACACAGCGGCCACGCCGCCTTTGTTTTCCGACAGCCGAAATTGCAAAGCAGTTTCCTGGCATTAAACAAAACACGCCTTGCATGTTTGAAGCTACCATCAGCGAAAATTGCGAGGCAATTTCCACACATCAAGTATACCGTTACGATTATAGCACGGTTTTTTGTAATTTACACTATTTTGTGACAAATTCTTTACAAATTTGTTAAGTAATTTTGGACAGCCTCACGACACTGCCTTTGCGCAGGTCTATTAACCAAAATTGCCAAGACACATCTTCGCAAAACAAAATTGTCGCATTTTGCGACGTTTTCAATCCGTCGACCGAAATTGCGGAGCAATTTCCTTGCATACTAAAAAACCGCGCATAGCGCGGCTTTCAATGAAATTTTTTAATCACGAGTTAAAACAGTACTACAACAAACAGCGGCGACAACACACCCAAGACGACGGGCGGAAGTATGCACACATCTTAGTTAAAATGGCTCGTCATCTGTGCGTAAAGCATATCTGCCAAACCGAAACCGCCCTGCGAGGCCGCCTTATCGGAAATAATTTCGTCAAGCATCTCCGTAAAAATACGCTCCGCATTGCCACGCGGTATGAATCCATCCTCATCAAAATTAACACTCCGCATATTGCGGAACATAAGATTCAAAAAATAGGACTCAAACATTTCTGCCGCTTCGCGAATTTGTGAACGTTCCTCAGCCTCAAGCAAGCGGTCATGTTCCGCAAAGGAGTTTATAAGCAACTCTTGAAAAGTACTAAACTCGTTCTCACGGCTTTGCACTTGCATCATAGCCGCACGGCTATCCATGCTTGAGGTTAAAATATTGCCTATTTCCATTTTGCCTTCCCCCATCTGTTTTCATACTGCGACTACCTTGTCATTCTATAAATGCGTCACCAACAAGAACACGCTATCTTACAAGCTGGTTGGCTGTTTGCAACATTTCATTAGAAGTTGTAATGCCGCGTGAGTTTGTATCAAAGGCACGTTGTGCCGTAATTATGCCTATCATCTCTTCGGCGATTTGCACATTAGACATTTCTAAAAACCCTTGGCGAAGTATGCTTGTGCGGCCTGTTTCACCATCTGCCTCGGCAAGTGCTGCGCCAGAAGCAATTGTTTCGCGGAAAAGGTTTGTGCCAATGGCCTCAAGCCCATTGGGGTTAGGGAATTGTATAAGGCGAATTTGGAAACCAAGGTCTTCAATATCGCCGTCTATTGCCGCAAATATTGAGCCATCTTCCCATATTTGAATATCTGTGGCAACAATACCTTCTGGCAAAATAATTTCTTGGCCGTCCACGTCCATTATCGGGAAACCCGCAGACGTTGTAAGCATAAGAGTACCGTCTGGCATCGGCATGAAGTGGAAAGAACCGTCACGGGTAAATACATATTCGTCAAAGTTTGAACGCACTTCAAAGAAGGCATCGCCTTCTATAGCCAAGTCCATATGACGGTCTGTACGCTGTAACGACCCTTGTGTAAAAATGCGTGTGCTGGCCGCTGGGCGAACGCCGTGGCCAACTTGCAAATTCACTGGGCGACCTGTCATATTAACAGGGTCTAAATTTGCACGTTGCATGGTTTCATACATCAATGTTTTAAACTCCAAACGCTCGCGTTTGAAACCAGTTGTATTTACGTTGGCGATATTATTTGTAACAGTGTCGATTTTCAACATTTGGGCAGACATACCCGAAGCCGAAGTCCAAAGTGAACGCATCATAAGCTTACACTTCCCTCATAATAAATTAGTGGTTTTTGCTTGCAGTTACCTACATAAATCTAGCTTACCTACTAGCCGCATAAACTCAGTGATTATTGCCTGCGTGCTATGTCGTTTACAGCGCGTTGCAGGGTATTGTCTTGCACTGTTATCATACGGGCATTTGTTTCGTATGCGCGTGTTACAGTAATCATCTCTACCATTTCCTGCACGATGTTAACATTGGAGTTTTCTAAAAAGCCTTGGTTAACAGAACCTGTGAAGGGCATGGAATGTTGTGGCAAGGTGTCTTCCGAAACTCGGAAAAAGTTGTCTTGCATTTTGCGTAGACTGTGTAGGCCGTCACGGTCAAAATTTACGATGTTCAAGGTGTCAATGTGTTCGGCATTTACGTAGATACGTCCCAATTCGTCGATAACTATGTAGCCATTGGGTAGGAAAATGTTTCCGTTTTGACCTTGAACCATCGCACCTTCGGCTGTCATAAGAAAACCATTGTGGAGGGTGAACGCACCGTCGCGGGTGAAAAGCTCTTCGCCTTCATGCATGACTGTGAAAAAGCCTTGCCCTGAAAGCGCGACATCCAGCGGATTGCCTGTTAGCTGAAACGCGCCTTGGTGGAATGCTGTAAAAACGTCATCTACGAATACACCAGGGTTAATATTACCAATTTGTTGGCTACGCATAAGACGATGCCCTGGGTCGTTTAGACGGCTCATCATACAATCGGAAAATGCATGAGAAACAACGTGGTCGCGTTTATACCCCGTTGTGTTTACATTTGCCATATTGTTTGTGATTACATCCAACCTTTGCATGTTTGTAGTCATGCCCATCGCGGACGCATAAAGACCTCTTATCATGTAGTTCCCCCCGAAGAAATATTTTTCATACTTTTATATATCGTCTGAATCTTGAAAAACCTTTACTTAAATTCTAGGAAATTACCTTCTTGACCTGCCATCTGATGGGCTGATTTTGCCCGCAGACAGGTATTCAATATATCTGCCTGTGCCTATGGCTACGCAAGAAACTGCATCTTCGGCGACTATGGCGTTTATGCCTGTTTTTTCTTTCAAGTGCTTATCCAGCCCATACAAGAGGCTTCCGCCGCCCGTAAGCACCATACCTCGGTCGGCTATATCGCTGGCGAGTTCTGGTGGGGTGCGTTCCAACACATTGTGAACCGCGTCAGTGACGGCGGCCACGGCTTCGTGCAAAGCTTCGTACATTTCGTCGGAAGATACTTCAATGTTTTTGGGCAAGCCCGTTACTAAGTTTCTTCCGCGAACATCCATCGTGACTGCTTGCGGCCGCTGGTATGCTGTGCCTATGTTGACTTTCAAATCTTCAGCAGAACGTTCGCCTATTAGCAAATTATGCTTTTTACGCATATACCTAATGATAGCCTCGTCAAAATGGTCGCCCGCAATCTTTATGGACTGCGAGACCACCGTACCCCCTAGGGAGATGACAGCAACATCGGAAGTACCACCGCCGATGTCTATAACCATACTACCACACGCTCGGGCAATGTCAATACCCGCGCCTATTGCAGCAGCAATCGGCTCTTCTATAATAAAGACCTGTCGTGCACCTGCTTGAATACCTGCATCCTCTACGGCGCGGCGTTCTACCTCTGTAACATTAGATGGCACACAAATGGCAATGCGGGGCTTACGAAAAAGCGGCCGCCCCACGGCCTTGTTTATAAAGTATTTTATCATCTTTTCGGTGATATGGTAATCGGAAATTACTCCCTCTCGCATTGGCCTTACCGCAACAATATTACCTGGGGTGCGGCCAAGCATACTACGGGCTTCTTCCCCTACAGCAAGAATCCTGTCGGTATTCTTGTCTATGGCTACCACAGAAGGCTCTTGCAAGACAGTGCCTTGCCCCTTTATATAAACCAAAACCGAGGCCGTGCCAAGGTCAATTCCAATGTCTGTTCCCATTGTGCATTACGCGCCCCTTTGTGTGTGTAGAGTACCGTAGTCTAACACTTTTTAGAACGAGCTGTCAAACAAATATTTATACATCATAGCCATACAAAAAGACCACGCATGTGGCGTGGTCTTTTTGTATGGCTATGAGTTGTCCACAAGTATCTCAAAAATAACCATCAATGCTCCTTTAGATATATCTGTGTGCTTGAGTGCATATTCCAACTCGGCTTCTCTGCTATCTGATAATTTGAGTCCGCCACCCTTTAACTCCCAGCACAACGAATCCAACATATGTAGGCAGAATCGTTCAGTGAAGTAAGAAAGCGCGTCATCATATAATTTTTTATCGGCCGCATTAGTCTTTTCTGCATCAGTTTTGTCCCTAAATACTACTGAGAACGGTCGCAACTTCAAAATCCAATAGCAATAAGATGCCAATGCCTTGGGTTCACTTAGCCCAAGCGGCATATCATGAAATATACAATGATATGCCGCACGCTTATCCACCTGTATAATGACATCATATAAATAATTTGCTACGAAGCTAGCGTCTTTAATATAGCAACCTACGTCATTTACATAACAGGTAAAACGAGAAATAAGACCCTTAAAACGCTGAACGATTAGTGCATTGCTGAGGGGTGTGTATTTACAATGGGAATAGGAGGCGGCACTCACTTACAAGCCCCCTCTGCTACCTTTTTTTCATAACCCTTCGCAACCAAGCTTAAAACATCCTCTTGTTCTCTAGGCTTGTTTGCAAGCTTACCATGCTCAGGCAGACTATCGACTACCACCTGAAGTATCTCGCTGGAACTTGGTACAAACTTACCACTATCATCCTTGTTTAAGGTAACGACCATGTCCATCCTCCTTTCATATAATCCTATTGCTATAGTATTCACAGAATGTAAAATTGTTGCTTGTCCACCCATGCGAATACGCCGTCAATATATCATGTACATATATACATGTCAAACATCTGCTCTACTTCTTCCAAGCCCTGCATTTTCTACTACATATTGCCCTTCTTCTGAGAGCAAAAACTCAACAATTCGTCGCTCTGGAGAATCTGCGGGGGAGTCTTCGCGTATTACTGCGAAATAGCTTGCATTGGTAGCGTCGTTTGCTGCGAAATAATTTTCATCGGCAACAACGCCTGCTGTTAACAGGAAAAACTCCAACCCTACGCCTGCTTCTTCCACTAGGGCAAGCACGTAATCGGAAGCATGTGGTACAAAAATCAAATCTACTTCGTCCGCGATAAGCCGCCTGTACGACGGCACGGTACGCGAAGTGCGCCATGGTACGTAATTACGCTGTGCTTCCCATTGCCCTGCGTCGGAGGGGTGGTAAAACATGGTGCGAAGAAGCTGTGCCGTAAGATAACGCGCAGAGGTTGCGCCGTCGATTAGCGGGAAATTCGCCCCTGTAATGGCTAATGCGGCGGCCGTAGGGGTTTGCCTATAGCGAATTTGCGGGCCATCTAAGAAGCGTATACTTTCGAGCAGTTGCAATAGATACGGATGTAGCTCTTCGAACTGTTGAAGCGGCGCGGAAACGAAAATGTAAAAGAACGCGGCGGATTCACAGCCCTCGCGGTAATTTTTGCCATCTTCGCGAAAAATATACATGGCCTGCCTGCCGTCCAACTGCGGCCATGTCCATGGCAGTGACAAATCAAGATAGTATTTCACCACTGCAAGCCCGTTTTCGGTTGTCGTGAGCTCTCCCTCTGCCGCAGGGTGTTGCCATGTACGCAATATCCGCGAAAACGGCTCGTCCTGCCCCCAAAATTCCTCGTCCCAATTTGCAGGGCGAGTGGTACTTCTTCCTATATAGATGGTAACACCTTCGCCAAGCGCACCGCCGCGTTGTTGCGAAAGCAGTGGCACATCCATTGCCCCGCGATTCAGCACTTCAAAATCGAATATGGGCAAATCCGCCATTTCAAACTTTACGCCTAAAAATCCGCTCTCATACACAATTACATCGCCTTGCGGAACGGCGGGCAAAGGCACACCTTGCAAAAGTTCATTATCACGAGCGGCATCAGTACCGCTGTCTTCTGCGAGGTCGTTCGTGGTGGACTCCGCATAATCATTATCATGAACAGGCGCAGGAGTGCGCCATGGTGAATACCTGGGTGCAATTAAATTTTCTTCACCCATAAAAGGCGAATCCTGCGCCTCTGGCAACTCAAACCACACGCTACGCGTAGGTGCTTCTTGCCTGCCACAAGCCACAAGCACGGCAATGGCGACAATGCCTAGCGCAAATAACAATTTTCTACACATATTTTTGCCCATCGCTAAAGCGACAAATTCTTGATGAAAGCTGGCCGCCCGCGTTCCTTTCTCCAAATCTTTCACACTTAGCCCCCTAAAGCACTATATCCTTCCGCGTAACAGTTTTTACGCGAATCGGCTCGCTGTCACTACGGGTAATTTCCTCGCGAGTATTTGCCTCGCCTGCTTCAACGAGTTTTACAAATTCGCGTGCAACTTCGCCATTTTCTGCCGCAACGGCCTCTGCCAGCCATAGGCGAAACGGCTCTGCGTTTTTGTCGGGTATTACTTGAATAAGGTATATAACTTGTTGCAGACTCAAGGCATCTGTGTAACGTAGTTGCCCGCCAGGAGTCCTCATCTTCATTTTAACAAGCGCACTAAAAGGTTTCATGCTTGTTAAATGATACTTTAGCTTACGCCAGTACTCCCGTGCAGTAGATTCTTCCCGCCCAGTTAAAATTGCGCAAACATCTACCGCGCAAAAATACCACTTGCCTGTCTTTTCGTCACAAACTCCGCGTATTTTGCAGTCTTTAAGTAAGTACATAAAAAATCACCCCAAAGTGAGGGTATATCACTTTTGGGGCGAAGTCAATTAGTTTTTTAAATATAAGGAAATTGCTCTGCAAATTAACCCATATAAGCCATAAAGGTAATGGTACCTTGTGAGGAGATATTAAACGTTACCATGGGCAAAATCTGGTCAAAAAACGTAATGGGTACATAAGTGTGTGTGCCCAACCTCTGCGGCGCAACTTCCAGTGACCTGCGCTGGGTGCCAAGTACAATATACTCGTTATCGCCTACGCGCATTTCGATAAGAAGCACGCTACCTCGGAAAATGCGTACACGCCCGTCGCCGTCCCAGCGTACAGTAAAGCCCAATTTGTCTTGAAGCA
>Ga0123355_10016515_pt1 | contig 11635 bp, 10 predicted proteins | sample TergutEmb28metaG_3_FD_89872 | JGI IMG/M metagenome (GOLD analysis project Ga0123355, IMG submission 89872) | Embiratermes neotenicus P1 segment gut microbial communities from Petit-Saut dam, French Guiana - Emb289 P1 | ecosystem: Host-associated > Arthropoda: Insects > Digestive system > Gut ...
ACAACTACTACTACTACTACTACAACTACTACTACCACTACTAGTACTACTACCACCACCACCACTACTACTAATACTACTACTGCTAATAATAATAATAATAATAATAATAATAATGTTTTCTGGTAGAAACGTTGTGTGAATTTGTCGTCAACCCCAAAACTGGATCTATACGTAAAAGAACTTTGGAATGAAAAACTGCAAACGTACTGAGAGCTGTAGGCCTACCTGTCGCAGTTATAATTCTGTTTAATTGTGCTGCGACAAAATAAGAAACCTGCACCCGTCACCTCAGCGCATGTATGTGTGCACGTGAGTCCTGTTCAAATGACTGCTGTCACCACCTGTGGTTAATTTCTGGTTAACTTATTGGATGTCGATCCTGAGACAGTAGGTCTTTATTCCACGCCCCATCCTCACAAGCTCTATGGCTAATTTTTAGTATAATTCCACCTCTTGCTCGATGTTTTAAGTGGCCGCTTTCCAAACATTCCCCAAGAAACTCCATCCGCGCTGTACAGTCAACCGACGATAACAGTTAGTCACACTCAGTCAAATTACTGGGAGGATTTATTACATACCGACGTTTCGGATTGTGCAAGTTCGTCTACTAACCACCAAACTATTGGTACTTTGTTTCCTACAGGCAGGATGTTCGGCGACAAGTGTCGGACGGAATACGACTGCGCCGAGGAGCTGAACTTGGTATGCTCGAGGAACGAAATGAGGACATGCCAGTGCCGAAGAGGTTTTATATGGAACACGGTGAACAAAATTTGCTACAGGATCAAGGAATTTCCTTACGAAAATGGTAAGCAGTTAAGTGCATCTTTCTCCTTCGTAGCTTTTAAAATATCCACTTCCTTACTTACTTACTTCCTCCATGCAGCAGAGTCCTTCTTGAGAGGCTATTCGGTTCTCAGTTAGTCAAGAAATCCCCCCCATGTTATGGAGACCGGAAGTTGATTACCGCGTTTACAAGAACCCACCACCTGTCCCTGTCCTCAGCCAGATCAATCTGTTCCATGCCACCCATCCCCAAATCTCATGCCACTTTTCAATGGCTTGGGTTGTACCAAAGGATCAGTCCAGACCCGAGGCCAATATACCCGTTCCGTCAGAAAGCCAGTTTTACGGCGAAGAGTTGTTAGCACCTCTCGCAACTCCTATGCTGGAGTACCACCCCTCATCGGATGTACGCGACTGCTTATTCAATATATTCGCAGCTACCCTCCATATTGAAGGCCGTCCCTCCACCCGCAACCTGAAGACGCGCCATATCGAGATGACAGGGACCCACTTCCCACTATGGGGCCGACAATCGGCACATGAAGGTGGTAAGGTTGTCAGCCTTACGCACCTGCCGTCTTTATCCCCCAGGAAATATTCCCGAGTCAACCCCAGGGCAATAGTGCGGCCAGAAGGATTATGTCAATGAAAAAATCCACTGACAACATCGGGAATCGAACCCGCGATCTCCCGCCTTGTAGCGCAGTGCCTCAACTAACTTCGCCACCGTGTACCCCCCAGAGTCTACGTGTATTAGGATTAATATTATCCGGGTGATCAAATCAAGAAGTGTGGGACATATGGCACGTATGGGGGAGAGGAGAGGTGCATAATGGGCTATGGTGGGGAGACCTGATGGAAAGAGACCACATGGAAGACCTAGTTGTAGATGGAGGATATTATAATGAATCTTCAAGAAGTGGGATCGGAAGGCATAGGACGAGTTGCTCTGGTTCAGTATAGGAACAGCTGGCGAGAGCTTGTGAATGCGGAAATGAACCTTCGGGTTCCATAATAAACGGGGAATTTCTTGACTGAGGATCTGTTAGCTTCTCAGGAAGTACTCTGTTGCATGTAGTTAGTTATGTGTATTGAGATTATGTGCTTATCTATCGTCTTCGAAGCGTGGTGATCGGTTTCATGAACTTTTTTTCCCCCCCAGGTAACAAGGGTTTTGACCCGGTGCGTGACATCGTCGTCCTTGGATTCGTCGTCATAGCAATAGGTGCTTTCATATACATGGGACTTAAAGTTTTCTGTAGTTGGTGAGTAGGCTTAATTTCATACCCGTAATCTGCTTTAGAGAACCAGCAAATCCTTTGTCACTTCACCGTGACTTTTGTTGGAAAAACAAAATCGTTTCAGATGCACTGATGCACTGTTCCCTTCATACTTGCCCCCCAGCCAGGCAGTCTCCCTTAACATTAAACATTCATGTATAGCTCTAATTCCACGGACATGTCCCGGCCTACAAAATAGTCGAGGTGCTACCCAAAAATTCGGGGAATTTGACCATAAAAAAGTTTCTTACCGTAACACCGAGTTTCCAGCGTCTCCTTCGAAGTAGTCCCCTTTGGCAAGTATACAGCGATTCCAGCGTGTTTCCCACGATTTCATGCATCCCTGGAAGTTCTCAAATGTGAGTGTGTCGATAACCTCTTGCGATTCTGTGTGGAACTCCTCGGTCTTGTCAAAACGACGCCCTTTCAGCCGTAATTCCATCTTGGGGAATCGGAAAAAGTTGCAGGGGGCGAGGTCAGGCGAATAGGGGGGGTGAGAAATCACTGTAATGTTTTTGGAAGTTAGGAATTGTCGAACAACGAGTGATTTGTGAGCGGGCGCGTTGTCATGGTGGAGAAACCAATTGTTCTTCCACTTGTCTGGACGTTTGCGCCTAATGTCCTCCCTCAGCCGCTTCAAAACCTCACAGTAAAACTTGCCATTCACGGTTTGACGAGGGGGTACGAATTCCTTGTGGGCAATGTCTTGGATGTCGGAAAAAAAAAGATCAACACGGACTTGACATTGCTGCGAACTTGACGCGCTTTTTACGGCCGCGGTGAATTTGGCGTCTTCCACTGCGACGACTGCTGCTTAGTCTCAGGGTCAAAAACATACACCCATGTTTCATCACCGGTTTTGATATTGGAGATGATGGTGGGGCCTTCTCTGGCTTGTTTGAGTTCCCTGCAGACAGAAACGCGATATGCCTTCTGCTCGTCACTCAGCAGTCTTAGCACAAATCTCGCAGAAATACATCTCATGTTCAAATTGCCCGCCAAAATGCGTTGAACGGTCCCGTATGACAGTCTTACTATCTCACAAACATCGTGGATAGTTTGCCTACGGTCTGCAAGGATAGCCTTGCGAAGATTTGCAATGTTTTCCAGTGTTGTGCTTGTCGACGGTCGTCCAGGACGCTCATGGTTGTCGACAGACGTTCGTCCGTCCTTGAAGCGTTTGTACCATAAGAAAGTTTTGCTTTGGCTCATGGCATTATCTCCGAAGGCTTCCTGTAGCATTCGGTGGATTTCTGTAGCAGTTTTTTTTTTTAAGAATGAAACAAAATTTGATGCAGATTCTTTGCTCCTTAAAATCCGTCATATCAGTTGTAAAAAATCGCCAGATCACTAAAACATAATATCACAAAAACGCACTGAACTTAATAACACTTCCTCTCAGTTTGACAACTGTTGGCACACTGATTCACAAAGCATACTGCTAGCCACATCTAGCGGCGAAAGGGCATACGACAACCGGTTCTGGCGCGCTGTTTAAATTCCCCGAATTTTTGGGTAGCACCTCGCACTTTGTGAAAGGCCTAATTGAGAATACATATAGCTCTTTACATTTGGACACATAAGGGAGGCCAGTTTAAATCCAAACTTCAACAGGCTGGAACCTGACCGGCCGCAGCATGACCGCCCCGCCACCTGTGTTATCTCACTGTGCTGTCATTGCCGCACGAAAAAATTCGACGTGTTTTTAAAAAATGTTAATCTTTTGTACTTTATCAAATTGTTTAAGTTTTAAAGTGTTTAACTTAAAATCGTATAAGTCCGGGAGTGTCTGTAATTGTTTTCACATGAGAAAACTCTTGGTATAAAGTAAGACAAATTCTACCTTGACGTTTCATTGAATATCAATTCTTAGAGGACGGGTGTCAATCAAAATTAAACTTAAATTGCTGCATTACAGAAAACTATATCCGTTTCCAATATAAATAACAACCCTTTACTGCTTAATGCTTAATGTCAGAATCACACGAGACGCAAAAATACACTCTCTGATCAAAACGCAGACCTACTTCACGTGGCGTAAGGGTAACATACAGCTACCGCTGGGCTATAAACCGATATTGATGCATAACTCGGTAGTGGTAACTGTCTTCACATGGGTATGAGAAAAGGCAAATTATATCTTGGCATTTCCCTGAACACCGAACAAACGATAATGAAAGGTGACTGAATAATTCTACGTATTTTCATATGAGGCGATCTTAAGTGACGGAAATTCAGATTTTACGTTCAAGCGAAGTTCAATACGGAATGCAATAAATTCTCAAAATATATACGTCAGCACACAAACATTTATTGGAGCATTAGGCTACATGTTTCGACCTGTTAACAGGCCATCATCAGGCTTCCAGCAGAATAAGTCAAAGGTGCTGTTAAGAAATTGGGATCCCAATATTTTATACAGTTGTAAACAAGTATAAAATCTGGTACTGGATAAAATATGATACATGCATTATCTAGTTAAAACAATTAAAACATGATGACCTGTTAACAGGTCGAAACATGTAGCCTAATGCTCCAATAACTATTTGTTGTGCTGATGTATATTTTGTGAATTTATTATATACTTCATTAGAGCACTTCGTGATGCCTTCTCTTAAGAAGTTCAATACTGACAAGTCTAGAGCCAGAGACTCTTGGCCTTTTTAACCTTTTGACAAAACTAGTGACGCGGACTGTGTTAAGCACTAGCGACGTGTTTCTTAACAAGACAGACAATCCACCCATCAAAGTATACTGAAGGTTTTCGCGAAACCTCCGTGACCGTGGAAAAGCAATAAGTAAGCCTCTTACATATTCTGAGTGTGTGTTTGTAGCCTTAGTTATCCAGGATGCAATGCGCTTGCGCCGTATCGTATTGTCATCTGTGGCTTACTGGTTCTACCACATTTTTCCCCACTATCTCATCAAAGGGCCGGTCCCAGTGGCCGCGCGGTCTGAGGCGTAGGTCTACGGCCGCTCGCCTGCTGAGATCGTGGGTTCGAATCCCACCGGGGGCATGGATATTTGTCTGTTGTGATTGTTGTGTGTTGTCAGGTAGAGGTCTTTGCGACGGGCTGATCACTTGTCCAGAGGAGTCCTACCGACTGTGGTGCGTCGTTGTGTGTGATCTAGAAACCTCAAGAATGAGGAGGCCATGGCCTGAATTGGGCCGCAGCGTCACAGGAAAAAAGAAATGTCATCAAAGGCGCGACCCTCGGACAGAAGCAAATGAACACAAAACGCGTGTTTTGATTTCCTCTACAATCATATGTAAAACATTTCTCATTCTAAGAGTAACTGAGCGAGATATTATCATAAATGTGTGTAAGCCTTCCTGTAAAGTACCTGTTATTCTTGTCAGATTCTAATGAAACTTTTTCCTCGAAAGATTTTCGAAAAATACCCAAATATCAAGTTTCATCAAAATACGACCAGTGGGAACCAAGTTGTTCCATATGGGCAGACAGACGAACGGACAGACATGAAGAAGCTAATAGTTACTTCCTGGCAACTTTGCGGAACGGTCCTAAAAATAAGTAACAGTTAAAAGAGATGTTTCTGTGAGAAACACTTGAAATAAAATTTAATTTGAGAGTCAGGTACGTTTCCGAGCTTAATTCACTATTCGTAAATGATCGTACGGTGAAAACTCGAATAATTAGTACTAAATTCCCATTACTTCCCATGTTATAAATTTTAATTGGATCCAGAGATGAATTTCTCCGCAAACCTAAAAGGTTCACCATAATACAACACAAACGATCAACAAGTGTATTTAAACGACATTCCTGGTCATCGGGCTAAGCAAAGGCTATGGTTACATCTGTAAAATTGTATGCAATGTGTACATAAATATTAGGTAGGCCTACCATCCTTATTATAAATATGAACGTGACAAACTACTGTATTATATTAAAAAAAATTAATTCCCGAACGTTGGGTTCAGGAGGTCAGACGACACAACTCATATCGACATCCATGTTCGAAGGTCTAGCAGAAATGGGTTGACGTTCGGCTGATTTCGAAAGAAAGAACATTACCCAGTAGTATCTACCCTTTTCGGCCTTCCATTTCCTGTTTGAAAGCAGAGAGACAGAAGCGCACAATGGCTGGCAAATTAAAAACGAGCATTAATATGTGTCTTGTATAAACAAAAACTCGTTAACCGAGGGATTACAGTATTTGGATTTTAGGAGGTTCTCACGGCGGTGGTCACTAACTTTACGGTATTCTGGGATGTGACACTGCAGAGTATGACATGTATCAACATTATGCGAAGTTATACCAATGGTTTTGTCTTCTGATTGTAGCGGGAAGTTCTGGAAAAGGCAGCAGAGGCATCTGACCCGGGAGATGGACGAAGTACCTCCTCACCAGCAACAAGACACTTGGGTTGCATCCTACAGGGGTGAGCCATTTTATAAGATACTGCCCATTACATATGAAACGACCGGCTGTTTGGAACATAGATCCGTTGCGTGGGTTATTTAACTAAAATGGTTCTACAGAATCGACGAGCAGTAACATTTCTTAAGGGATCTGGAACAGACTGTGGCTCATTTAAATTTTCTTGATTGAAGTAGAAACAAAAAATGAAGTCTCGTGATAGCAGGGCAGTACTGAATGCATTTCGCAAAACACGTTGTGATTAATTTTAATTTTTAATACTAAATTACAACGAAGATATGCAAAATAACAGGAAAAATGACATGAATCCGGGATTAAGGCACGTTGTTGTGAACAGAGCCAACAGCAATTGAAACTGAACCTTCTGTTGAATCGTTCATGGCAGGAATTACTTCAGGACATTTTTTGTATGGTGGCAATAAACAGAGGACTAAATCGGAAATGGCCGTAAATTAACCTCCCTTTTGAATAATCTATACATTTAAGGTGAATTAAGACATGGCAAATAACTACAATAAAGACGCACTGTATGTCTCTAACACATTAAGCAGTAATCTGATTTGTATTTAATTGCACATGCCTTAAATTTTGGAGTTGTAGGCCTATTAAGAAATGCTCAGACGAAAGTATATTATACAAGTGTGTATGTAAATATCGAGGTAGTTATTAATTTATGAATTAACAACGCTTCTAGTAGTCCAAACAATATGTCGAGCGATAGGGTCACTGACAACAATAAACTGAAAAGGATGACACAGGCATACATACACATATACATACAAACATGTACGTACCTACGTACATATATACATGCGGAGACTTCAACCAATCTGAGGAACTCGTACTATACCGGCACTTTCCTGGAGGGACTAAGAAAAACCACAAGAAACAAAAGTCCCAACTCTAAGCCGAGATGTGAATGAGGAGCTCCTGCAATATGGAGTACGAGTTCTGGCCACTGAACTGCGACATACATCGTGTAAATGTCGAAAGTACCTACTTTTTTGCACATAAATTTCTTACGAACTGACGAACAATGCATTTGCTGTTAGGTTTACTTATACAAAACCTCCCACAGTGTGGCTGGGATAATATTCTGTGTGGGACTTTTCGCTGTAATCATCAATTCCAGAAACCCAAGATGGCTGTCAACAAGCGCCAAACAAATTCTGTACGTGCTATGTATTAAAAAAAAAAACGTATGAGATAGCTTCAATGCACAGGCTGGCAGAGAGATACTAACGTAATGTTACTTTGTACACTATACAGATAAACTCTGAGGAAGGTGAATTTTTGTTCTATACTCACTCTCAACCAGGCGATCCAAACGAATTCCCATTCCCTTCATCTACACGTTGTTCTACAACCACAAACACGGAATTACACTCCACACCTTCTAGAAGAGTCGAATGAATCCTTTGTAGCTACAGAATGTACACACTGTGTAAATGGCAGTTCAACAGTGAAGTCACACACTACTCTCATTCTGCACGCGAAACGACAAAGCTGTAGCTAAAATTACGTCACTTTGTTAGACCTTTTTTTTTAGCCTTTACGCTACTAGCCAACTATCCATCTCCTCCAGCACAGGACATTGCATTCTGCGGTAGCCAGCTGTTTTAGGTGCTTTCGCTTGGGAACGGTTATCAGTGTGAGGACAGGGAAATCTGAGAGTCAGAGAGTAGATAGTAGTTATATTTAACAGCAGAGGCACTTCTCAAACATCAAGGGCTAAATAATAAAAGTTTCAGACCACAGGGAATACGTAGTTTTTAAGTACTAGTCTAGATTATTCACCTTTCGATATGAAAGTCGCACGACACAATGACGAAAGGTCCAGACTTCTTGTAAATTCTAACAAGAATAACAACGAAGTTTGATAATAACATAGACATTTTCATAAAACTGTTACTCCTTTTCATTAATTTGTAAAATGGAAAGCGGCCATTCGCGGCCGAATATGAACCACTATCTACCGTATTCCTATCTGTATGTTTTCTTCTTGCCCTTCTTTTTTTGGCGCCAGATAAGTAGACAGACACAAGTAAACAGGAAGATCGCTAACATGTCTATTAATGTGATATGTAGCCCTATAAAGCAGAGACTCTCTTGATAACCTGGAAGTTCCTCAGCAAGTAAAAAAATCTAAGTTGGTTGACCCCACAGTTTTTCATATAGCTACTGCACTCACAGGGGCCCACCACTAGCCCCCGCCCAGAACCAGATGAATCCAGTCCACAAGGCCTAACCTTGTTTCATAAACACAAACTCAAAACCTGGGCGTGGTGTATACACATGTCAAGCAAGCCTAACTTTGGTTTATACACACACAAACCTGAAGCCTGAAAGCCTACATGAAACCTACAGAGTTATCTCCCTGATTATCTCTTAATAAAATAAACTCACAGTCAAACCTCGGGGCCATATATACTCTTGTTAGCGTTGAATTCGTGTCAGTATAATAAAAACCGGAAGCCTCAGTTAAGAGGGTATGGTAATAGCATCAAATCATCAAAGTTTGCAAAGTTCTACCACTGCTGATTATGAAAAGGCTATGTTGCATTTTAATTACATTAAACCATCAAAGTTCTTGAAAACAGGATGCACATTACACATGCCCCAACAGATGATAAGATTACCAATTACTCTAATGTAAGTAGCAGATATTCAAAGTCCCAATTTACCAGTTGTCTCTCTTATTTGCAGTGTTTAGCTCAGTTAATGGCATGGAGCCACGCTCTTCGCCTGGACTGTCACCCAGCTCATCCTTCCCACTACACCCAACGCCATGCATGGGACTTTTCCTGCCAAGTGGCTCTCTAGCTGCTGCTGCCGCTGCATCTACCACAGCCTCCACCACGTCTCCTCCACCATATGAGGAAGCTCTTAAACACAAAGTAATCCTCAGCAGCTTTCCAAGTGCCACAACTGTTATTCTACCTACAGCTCCACCTATACAGGGCCCACCAAACAATATGCCAGGAGGTAATGTGATGTGCAATAGTCAGGGTGGTCCAAACTGAAGAGCATGGTGCTACAACAATGGAGAGATGAGTGACGTACAGGGTTGGTGCTGCTACCGAAAACTCTGGGCAACTGAATGGCATGCCACTGTTAATACAATAACACTGAGTGTGTGAGAAGTATGTCTTAAGTCAAAGAACCTAATGGGAATGAAAGTTACATGATTCTTTGCTTTATTCTTGACATGTTTTGAATTGCAGATAATTAACAAAGTAGTATGGCCTTTTTAGCAAGTATACCGTTTCATCAGACATATGAGGACTGTGAGAGACTTGAAAGTCATCGTAGGACATGTTCCTAATACAAGAAATATAAACTCAAACACAGTTGATATTTATTTCTTATGTATGATCAGAAACTGAAATGTCTGAAGATGAAACATTTTTGACATTAAAGGCCTTCAGGAAACCTAAGGTCATACATACATAAGACAACAGACTGAGAATAAATATAATATCTTGGACGCTTAACTGTACACTTTCCTTTGATGTCCAAGACCATACAAACTGTGGACAGTTAGTGTTACAAAGTTGTCTGTATAGGAGAGTAATTTAACAGCAGTGTAATTCAGTTGAAACTGTGAGATGTGCCTGTTTAGCTAGCCAGACTAGAAAATGCCTAGGAATCCCAGTATCTGATTTTGAGGAACGGGTGCATTGGACTATGTACTGAAGACCTGAGAAGTCTTTAGAATAACCTGTAGCAGGTATTATTTAAAATGCTGTATGAAGCTTTTTGTATTTCGGTTCATACTGCATGGCAAATATAAAGAACAAACAGGTGAATCCTGATAAAATGTATGATATATGATGTATGTATATTTGGATGAATGTCACTCTTCTTCAGTATCTATCTAAAACAGATACTGCAGATACTGTGCCAGGGAATACTACCGTATAAAGTACTACACGAACCAGCGACGGATCACACCATCCACGTGGTGACATAAATGGTATAGTCTAATGAGAATACACACAATCATGGCAACCGAGAGCAGGTTCAGGTCCAGCAGGGGCACTCCAGCTAAAAATCTTTACACTAAAGCGGAAGACTGGCTCTAAGTTACAGAGTGACTTAGGTTTGGTCTAAAAGGATTAATTTTTACAGTTGACAAATAATGCTACTACTGATAAAGACGACACAGGCAACACAGTTGGACCCTGGGCCCCCTTTCTGGACTGCTGGGCCCTTGTAATTTGTACCAGCTTTCCCCCTTCTCATCAGCACTGCACACAACTGAAGGCTGAATTTCACAGAAAATCTTGAACTCATTAAAAAGATACACATCACACAAAAGTAGGTTGCATTGAGAAATATAGTCTGTTAAGTTAAAGTAACATTTTTGGAAGTTCATGTTCTGTTAGTAATACATTAACTTTCTTGAAACTTTTTTTTTTATCATTGCACTGTGCATTCTGTAGTTTATTTAATTACACACCAACACATGCACACATATATATAATTTAAAAAGTCCAAAATTCACAATAAAACATTTAAAACGCTTCTACATGTTTCGATCACACAATCATCCTCAGGGAGCATACATTGTTCCTTGTTAAAGTTATAATTTAAAACATAAATTGAATTACTTCATTATGTTAACTTTGGTGATGTGGCAGCATGTCGTGTTTTTGTGTGTGTGAGTCGTACGCTGTTTAGAATGAGCCTGGTTATGGTTGTGTGTCATATGCCGTGCACCGTGAGTCTCACGCTGCACAGCATACGACGCACAACCATAACCAGGCTCATTCTAAAAAGCGTACGACTCACACACAAAAACATGACATGCTGCCACAGCACCAAAGTTAACATAACGAAGTAATTCACTGAATGTTTTAAATTATAACTTTAGCAAGGAACAATGTATGCTCCCTGAGGATGATCGCGTGATCGAAACATGTAGGAGCATTTTAAGTGTTTTAATGTAAATTTTGGACTTCTTAAATAATATATATATATATATATATATATATATGGGGCTCCCCCACATTACACTCTACACATGAGAGACAACTTGAATGAATCCTTCCCTAACCGCTGGTTAGGTCGTGGTGGACCCATTCCATGGCCACCGAGGTCGCCAGATCTTACGCCTCTTGATTATTACCTCTGGGGCCACATGAAGACATTAGTGT
>Ga0123355_10016516_pt1 | contig 11635 bp, 3 predicted proteins | sample TergutEmb28metaG_3_FD_89872 | JGI IMG/M metagenome (GOLD analysis project Ga0123355, IMG submission 89872) | Embiratermes neotenicus P1 segment gut microbial communities from Petit-Saut dam, French Guiana - Emb289 P1 | ecosystem: Host-associated > Arthropoda: Insects > Digestive system > Gut ...
ATAATAGGAGAGAAAGAAAAAATAGTGGGCATTTGGTTCCCCTTGAAAAAAGTTGTTTTTAGTTAGCGGGATTCTTCCCCCCCCCCCCCCCCCCCAATGCGTATAACTGCCGTATTCTTCTCGTTCTTTAAATGTGTTGTTTTGCTATTTTGTATCCGTTGTATAAAACAAGCACAATTTGTAATCACTTAATGTTGAAACACGTATAATAAAGATGCATCCCGAAAAAGGGAAATCTAAGCGAATAATCCAACCAACACGTCATTTAAATATTAGTCCCGCAATACAAGCTCTTTATACTCTCATTACTGTTGTATCAAGTGAAATTTAGATCTGATAGTCATAATGTGCTAGGATTAATCCGCATTAAACCAAATGCGCATTGGATATTCCTTCGAGTTAATTAAATACAATCCGGTATTGCAAGCTGACTGCTTTTACTTTCGTATATGAGCTTTGGGCTTTTGAAATAATAGGAGAATTATAAGCAAAATGGCTTGTTTTATTGAATATTAGGCCCACGCTCACAGGGTGTAACTATATTTATATAATTATTTTAGTGTATTATCTGTAATTAAACCTTGCAGATAATTTACACTGGTACAATATACGATTAAAAGTACACTAATTTAATCAGGAATTTTGACACTATATTTCACCTACCTGACACAAAAGTTACAATTAATTTCGGTAGTATTAAATATATGAAACAGAAACATTTATGTAGTCCTGCAATACGTGGATCATTTATCTCGATGGATAACAGAGAACGTATTCAAAAACTTCTTCGAACTGAGATAGAATTAATCGTTACGCTACCCCTATATTTCAAAACTTCTCAGTGTTTAAAATTCTACGTGTGCTTAAGTACAATAACCGATCTCTGTACTTAAATTTCTTCAGTTAAAATTCTATACTATTCTTTCACGTTTTCCATCTTTCTGCATTTCGGAGACACTAAAAACGAAAAATATACTTTTTATTTCCTATTATTCATTCTATCATACGAACTTATAATCCTAAGCATGTCGATTCTCAATGTACAATATCTTTATGTTAGTTCATTAGAGGTATAATACCCCATTACAGGCCGGCAAAGCTCCTTAGGGCTCCAGGAGGTTTATACAATCGGCACATAAAGTGGTGAAGTTGTCAGCCCTATCCACCGGCCATCTTTACGCCCCAGGGGATGCCATAGTGTTCATTTTTGTTAGAGGCTAAATCGGCCCCAGAGAATCCCATCGGTAATCGAACCCGTGACCTGGGGGCTTGCAGGGCAGTGCCTGAAACAACTGCGTAACCGCGTACCCCGGTTAGTTAATTTGGTACTTGAAACCGTCAGTAGCAGGTATGCGACGACATAAGCCGAAATGCTTCTTGAGATGGCTTGTGTAACAGAAGCTGTTCTTCAAATAACTTACTTAACTTCTGTGTATATATTTTGTGCATAACAATGAGCTTCGAAACTTTAACTCTGTGTTCCCTTATCACTAACCATGGCTGGCTCAGCTAGACGGAATTCCATTTGAAGCCGATTACCTAATATATGTAGCAAGTTCAGATCCCTTTGTAACCTCTTTCCACCAAATTCGCGATCGAGCATGAACCTTATATATTTCGGCTAGCGACTCTATTTCTGCAGCCGCACATCAAAGAAGAGCTCTGTTACGTTGTGGGAATAAAACGTATTTCGAAGCGCAGAGAATTCAATCTGCATTACGGACATCTTGGAAATTCCGACAAGTTTACACTGTATCTGTATATCTTGAGTTTTTTCAGTGGACAACAAAGCTGTAAATATTAAAATTGTCTACTTACCGCCATAAATCACAACGAACTTTATTAGTTTCATCAATATATACTGCATGTTTCGGTCGTAATGACATTTAAAGACATGACTTTAAAACTGAACACAAAATGCATATATATTTTTTAAATTTGATAAAAAATGTGGGCAATCGACTGGCCACAAGTGCATAAAGAAACAAAGTACTCTATTTGAAAAGGGATTTTAACAACTTTTAGACAAACAGGAAGACGTAAAATGAAGAAATAACACACGACATATATATATATATATATATATATATATATATAGGTTTATTCAAAATGACTGTCGGGGTACAATTGTCCAGCTGCAATTCCGCACCAAATTCGGGAAACAACCACCATCTGACAATTCCATTCGAAGATGGTACGCACAGTTTCAAGAGACAGGGTGCGTGTGTATCCCGGAACTGAAGGTAACAATCAGAACCGCCATTGAAACCATCACCGCTGACATGCTACAAACAGTTTCGAAAGAACTCTATTATCGTGTTGATGTTTGTAGAATCACAAATGGTGCACATACAGAGCACCTGTAAGGTGTGTAACAAAACCTTGGAGTGTTGTTCTATTAAATAAAAAAAAAACATATACTCCTATCTCAAGTGTATTGTGAATGACAAGTTATTAAAACATAGAAAATCATTTTGAATAAACTTATATATATATATATATATATACGTGTGTGTGTGTGTATTAATGCTACATAAAGATTAATATGGCAAAATTTCTGAGATCTCACAAATATAAAAAAAATATACGCATTCATTTTTATTTCTAAATCCTGTAATTAAACGTCTGAAGATGGTTAGTACGACCGACACATACAACATGTGTTGACACAACTAATAGCATTTGTTGTGGCTGACGGCAGGACCTATGTCAATACCATATACTGCAACAGAATGAATTCCCCATCCCCTAAAAAAAAGCCGTGTATTTTGCAAATTACTGCTAAACATGGCTAGACGTATTGAAATGAAAAGTAAACTGTTCTTCCGAAGATCATAATAAACATACAAGCAACCCATATCCTATAGAGGGTAGAAGAACAGACAGGCAAGCACGTGGATTTTAAATGCGACCAAAAGTGGTGACTGCCCAGTAATTTAACTCACATCTGTGCAATAAAATTACGTCAGTCTACAGCACAACAAATATATGAAGAAACCTACGATTTAAAGAATAATTAGAGTAAAATATTCTCCAACATTTAAGATATCTTGAATTATTTAAAGACCATAATTAGTCATAAGTACGTAACTGACAGTATGTGACAGCTGGGACATGTCTGTCTACATAACAGCTAGATTATCAGATGGATAATCGATATTCTAATCCTGACAGCGGTCAATGTCTTCTCTTCACGAACGCATCCAGACCGAATCTCTTGTCTTCCCATTCTCCTATCTAATGTGTACTGGGTGCTCTTTCGTTTGCTGTTACAAGACCAGACCGTGAAATCCAACTGGTGCCGAGGTTTCGAAAGCTGGACGCTACACGTTATCTCTCACATACAACCTATCTTTTCAAGACGTTGAATTCAATTTAAGTAAGAGGACAACTCTTATTTAAGTTATGTAAATTATTCAGCTGCTTTCAGCTCTCCTGCAAACTTCTGAGCCTTTCGAATTTGATGGGTCTAAAAGTGAGAAAAATGCGCATAAGTCTACATAACAAGGTAAAATAATAAACTGGAAAAATAGTTTCAATTGTACCAAACATCAAGCAGCATACTGTAGTTTTAAGTGCTATATTTAAAGGCGTCGTCAGTTAATGGGATTATATATGTGAAAATGGAGAACTGGGAGAATGATACTGACCCAGCTGGACTGACACCTGTCCAAGAACCACTTTGTCCATTGTAAATCCAACATTGCCTAGATTGGTACTGAATATGATTATTAGCAGTGAGAGGTCGGCTATAAATCGCCTTAACCACGGCACGCCAGAATTCTCGTCGTAAAAGAGGGAAATGCCTTACATAAGGCAAGAATAATTCCACGCACCAGACAGGCACAGAATTCATGAGCTCGGAAACTACAGTGACAAAATTGTTATTCGTTTACAAAGACTCGAATTGATCCCCAGGACATGCTGGAGTGCAGAACACGGAGCACATAAGTAACGCGAAGCGACGGCCAAGCAGACTGAAGGACAAGCAAACGAACATTAATCTGGGTTACAGCGTCACTTGGCAGGAGGCATAAACAAACACCCAGCGCAGATGCGTCGCGAAGGAAGTATTAAAATAAGGGCCGTGTGCTGACTAACTTACATCATCTCTGTAAAGGTTCGCTTCCATTACCATAGGAAGCTTCGGATCTTGGACATGTGTCAACCGCTGAATTTTATGATTCACGTCGAAAATAAATTGTAACTTGAGCGAAGAACGGGATCCCACGAATAGCACACACTGAGAAGGCGGGAAGTTCTCTTACCCATCCAACACACGTGAGACAGAACAAGATCAATAGGGTCATGACGATATTAAATTTACGGCAGGATGGCGGAAACAAAGTGAATGTGCTAGTTCATTCTTTTCTTCAATACTGTAAAAAAATGGAAAATTTGTAAGCGAAAGAAAGGTGACTTAAAGCAGAAACTCCTTAATGGATATCAACTATTAGCTACACGTACTCCGTAGACTGATTACAAAAAAGGGAGAAAGTAAATATGTTTCTCTGGCGTTTTGTAATTGGGTTTTTGAAAGTGTTGAAATGATACTGTCGGGCAGTTTTTAAGCAATAATAATGATTTTGATGGTTACATTCGTCGTCTCTCATTCTTCATACTGCTCACTGCAATGAGTATGTCGCACGTAAATTTAAGACATTTTGTTTCACAATGGCATGGATTTATTATTAACAGACATTTTAAACATAAAACAATATAATGAACGTCAGCACAATCATTTCATTTTTAAGGTAATGCCAGGTTACATGTTTCGACTAAAATTTAGTCATCCTCAGACCTATGTTAATATTTGTGTTACCAGATACCATGCACACTTTGGGATACCATCGTGTTTACATTCGTGGAATACATCTAGTTAAAATGCTTTTCTAAAAGGGTGTGAAATGTGACTATAGTCACATTTCACTTCCATGAATGTACGCACGTAAACACGATGGGATCCTAAAGTGTGCACAGTATCTGATAACACAAATGTTAATATAGGCCTGAGGATGACTAAGTTTAGTCGAAACAAGTAGCCTGATATTACCTTAAATAATAAAGTGATTGTGCTGACGTTCATAATATAGTATTATATTACGTTACAAGCACATCGTGATGCTTCCATTCAAGACATTTTAAAGGTATTATCAAAATTTTCAGTGCCAGAAGATTAAAGAAAGACGTGTACTTTGATAACAATCGAAAAAGGGTCTATCACTTTAGAAAGCATTACATCGTGAGATTAGTACATACAATTCTTCGTATTTGAAAATAGTGTGCTGAGAGAATGGTCGCACGCTATTTGGTAATGCGTAACAATAAATGTGATTTAAGCTTAAAGTTTAAAGTTACTTCATTTCCAAACATAAAATCTAACGGAAGCCGAACCCCCTAATTTAAAATAATGTGCTTTTCTCTGTGTTTGTCAAAACTCGGGAAGTGGGAATGCAATATGACGGCACTGTACTTACAATTAGAACTGGCGAATGCACAGTCAAATAGGGCAGTGAGTCGTGCGGCTGTCGAAGTCAGTACTCCTGTTTAGGTTGAAAATAAATTACTGAAGTGTATGTTCCAAACAACATGTTTCGAATAAGACGCGGCGCTTCAGAATAAACGAATATTTTTAACAGAGTAAAAGCTACACACAAATTTGTATCTTACACATGGTGACTCATTTTGTTGATCTTGCTGTTGGAAGGTAATAAATATATTCCCTGAAGATGACCCTTCAAATGTTCATACATATTGGAGTGACGTGTAATCTTAATAAAGTGGTGACTTAGTAATATACGTATGAGTGAATGGGTCTGTATTTATTTCACATATTTATCTATTTTCTCTTTCAATTTACAGCTTCCTCTCTCTTCTTTAAGGTCATCTGGTAGCTGCTTACGTCTTCTATTTCGTCTTCCCGTCATTCCTATCATTCCCTCTAGCTTTCCTTCAGTACAGTGTTTTAGATGGTAGTTTCTACGAAAGTTGTGACTATCCGCTTAGCTTTCCTTCTTTTTATTGTTTGTGGGATGTACATCTCCTCTGTAATTCTTTGTAACACTTCTTCATTTCCACATATCCATAATTACAGTATACTAATTAAAACATCATTGCATTATTCCACACAGTGACATCTGGTAGTGAATTCAAACCAGTAACCAAAACATAACGAGGTAACGTATCTGGTGGGGTGTTTCGTGTACTTCATGAGATATCGAGATCAGATCTAGTGGGTCTTCGTTTGTAGGCTCATGCTGTACATGAATCTCCACTTTTCTGGATACGCTAACTCAAGTTTCAGATTTCCGCTGCAGACTCCAGATAAAGACTGCAAAGCCTGTAACCCTACATAACGATGTGTAGAACGACAACGGACATTGTATGAAGATGCTAAAAAAGGAACGCTGTCTGTGTAAGCCAAGAAGACAAATTCGAAATGCAAAACTACACAAAGAAGTATTTGTGACTGAAAGTTTAGATATTATCTTTCGTCTTAGGTCAAGGGAACCAAAGACGTTTCGGAGTAGAGATCTGCCATCGCTTTCAGGTGGAATTGGGAAAAGTAAGAGCCTATTCTGAAGGTCAGTTACACGATCGCATTCTAACTGCGCCACCTGTTTAGCTTTTTAACGTTCCTCATTTCACCAATAGAGGCAGATTCAACCTCTGGAAGTTGAAGGTGCATGTTCTGTGATACGACGAGCAACGTCCAGACATTCAAGCAAATTAACATATACTATCTTCAAATCCTCCAAATTTACTTACAGAAAGAGATATTTTCTCATCTCTAAAATGCAACCACCATAAATGGTATCGTATCTCTATTCTTCTGTTTATCTGTCATCAATAAAAATGGATAATCTAAATAAATGTTCGAAATTAATTTTTGAGTACATTCTTGCCTCCAATGGGTTACACCTTTTCACTTCGACAACAATAGGTCCTCTACCAACAAACCACTGTATTTTTTAAATATTTATTACCCGGATTACTACTAATAATACGACAGTGAAAAAATATCATTATTAACTGCACTACATTATAATAATTGCACTTGTACTTAAATTACTTTATTCATTTCTTGTTTTATTCAATGGTAATTTTTTAATTGCATCGAAACAAATTATCGTGAAAGACGAAATGGGTCGAAAGTGGGAGGAGTTACTTGTAGCTTACGCTGAGAAAATACTCCACTACTTTTTTGGAAATTATTGAGATAATTCTCGAAAAATCTCTGTTATGATGATCGACTTTAAGGTTGAAAGTCGGCCTTGGGACCCCTAGAATAGATTCAAACAACCGAAAATTTGAATCGTATACTACCGGAAATGAACAGTCTATACAGTACGATTAAATTACCAGTCGACTTGAGGCACAGTAAGAAGAGGGGATTATATTGTTTTATGTAAAAGGAAAGGAACAGCATCAACTGAGAATAGGTTTTTCTGCACACCGTACAATATTTCCAGCAGTTAAGAGAGTAGAGTCTGTTAGTAATGGGATGTCATATATAGTTCTGAGAGCTCGCTCGTTTAATATCACTGATTCAAGTATGTATGCACAAAGTAAGGAAAAAAGTGATGATTCAAAAGACAGTTTTTATGAGGAATTACTGCAGCTTTTCGATCACTTTCCTAAATACCAAAAAAAATCTGTTGAAAGATTTTAATGTAAAACTGGGAAGAGAGGATATTTTCAAACCGAGAATTGGGAAAGATAGTCTACATCGGGATACTAATGATAATGGTGCTAGAATTGAAGACTTTGCCAAATAAAAAAAATCTGGCTGTGAAGTGCACAATGTTCCTACAGCGAAACATTCATAAATGCATCTGGACCTCTCCTGATGGGAAGACTCAAAGCCAAGTTTATCACATATTGATAGATAGGAGATGGTATTCGAGTATACTTCATGTACGGTTTTAGAGGGGAAATGGCTGCGATACTGATAACTATCTGGTGGTTGAAAAGTTAGGGTAATACTGGCAGTAAGTAAAAAGCAGCACAGAAGTTTGATATTGACAGATTTAATGTTAGGAAGCTAAGTGAGATGGAGGTTAGAGAAAAGTATCAGATTAAGTTCTGAAACAGATTTGCAGCTTTGAAGAATTTAAGTGATAGCGAGGACATAAATAGGACGTGGGAAAAAATTAAAGAGTAAAACAAGATCTCGGCTGAAGGGAGTCTAGTTCTTAATGAACTGAATCAGAATAAACCATAGATTGATGAAGAATGTTTAAGATATTTAGATCTAAAGAAGCATGTTAAAATGCAGTGGTTACAGGATCCAAACCAAAGCAATGAAGAGAATCTAAACAATTTAAGACGTGAAGCTACTAGGCACTTCAGGGGGGAAAAAGGAATATATGAAAGCAACAAATGATGAACTTGAATCTAAATGTAGGATCAAAAACAGCAGAGACTTGTGTAGGGACATCAGTGATTTTAAGAAGTGTTACCAGCCTAAAATTAATAGAGTAAGGGATGAGAAGCATGATTTGGTTAGAGACTCCCACAGTTTTTTGGCTAGGTAGAGGAACCATTTCTCTCAGCTATTGAAGGTACATGGGGTTGATGATATTAGGCAGACATAAATATATACAGCAGAGCCCCTGGTGCCTGAGTCGAGTGCCTTTGAGATTGAGAAGGCTACTAAAACGTTAAAAGACACAGATCAACAGGCATTACCAAATCCCAGCAGAACTGATTAAAGCAGGGGGTAGAACAATTCGCTCTGACATTCACAAACTTATTAATTCTAATTGGAATAAGGAGAAATTGCCTGAGGAGTGGGAGGAGTCGATCACTGTGCCTATTTACAAGAAAGGTGATAAAACAGATTTTAATAATTATAAAGGTATACCATCTTTGCCATCTAAGTACAAAATTTTATCCAACAGCCTGCTGTCATGGTTAACTCCATTTACTGAGGAAATTATTGGGTACTATCAATGTGCGTTTCGAAGCAACAGGTCAGGTACTGATAATATATTGTGAATTCGTCAATTACTTGTGAAATAATGGTAATACAATGAAGCAGTGCATCAGCTATTTATAGAATTTAAGGAAGCCTATGATTCCGTTAGGAAGGAGGTCTTGTATAAAATTCTCAGTGAGTTTGGTGTCCTCAGGAAACTGTAAGGCTAATAAAAACGTGTTTGATTGAAAGCTATTGCAGAGTTAGGCAAGAATTTGTCTGACATGTTTCCTATTAGGAAAGGTTTGAAACAAGGAGATGCTCTATCGCCATTGTTCTTCAACTTTGCTTTAGAGTATGCCACTAGGATGGTTCAGGTGAACCAGGTTGGCTTGAAATTAAATGGAACACATCGACATCTCTTTTAAACTGATAATGCTAATATATCGTGCGGTAGAGAACATACTATAAAGAATAACACGCTTTAATAGTTGCTAGTAAGGAGAGTGGACTAGAAGTAAATTCTGATAAAACTAAGTATATGATCATGTTTCGCGATCAGAACACAGGACGAAGTCACAATATTAAGATTGATAATACTTCCTTTCTAAGGGTGGAAGAGTTCAAATATTTGGGAACTAACCTAAAGAATCAAATTCTATTCAGGAAGGAATTAAGAGCAGATTGAAGTTAGGGAATGCTTGCTATCATTTGGTACAGGATCTTTTGTCTTCCAGTATGATGTCCAAAAATATAAAGATTAAGATACGCAGAACTATAATTTTGCCTGTTGTTCTGTAGGGGTGTGAAACGTGGTCGCTCACACTGAAGGAGACGCATATGTTGAGGGTGTTTGAGACAGGGTCGTGAGGAGAATATTAGGGCCCGAAAGGGACGATGTAACAGGGGAGTGGTAAAACTATATAATGAGAAGCTGAACGATCTGTACTCCTCACGAAATATTATTCGGTTGATCAATCGAGAAGAACACGATGGGCTGGGCATTTAGCACATATCGGGGAGAGGAGAGGTTCATACATAGTTTTATCGGGATACCTGAGCGAAAGAGACCACTTGGGAGACAAATGCGTAGGGGGGGGGGATAATATTAATATGGATCTTCAGGAAGTGGGATGGTGTGCATGGATTGATTTGATGTGGCTCAGGATAGGGAGAGGTGGCGGGTACTTGTAAACGCGGCAATGAATATTCGGGTTCCATAAAATGTAGGGAATTTCTTGATGAATTGAGAACCGGTTAGCTTTTAAAGAAGGTCGCTGCTCCATGGAATAAGTAAGTAAGTAAGCAAACTCCAGGAAGACTCTCGTAATTTATAATATCCCGTCTTATTTTGTTGAACAACTGAAACTCTGGTTCACATTTTACCCGACTCCATTAATGACAACATCAGTAATCCTTCCAACATCAGTTACATTCTACTGTGGGTAATTGGCCGTCTGCTTTATTAATCATAGCTTTCGTTAATATTCTTTTACTAACCTGTAAGAAAATTCCAACAATGGTCCAAAATTTTTCCTCTTCACAGTATTATATAATTCTCACAACTTACATTCCGTTTCACTATAAGTGATGTGCTGAAGGACATACAACGCGCTGAAAGTATACGAACGTAGAAACAAAGCTGGGAGATTAAAAAAACAAACAACTAACAGCAATATTCACAAACCATTAATTACGCCAGACGTACGAGTTGTTAAAACTATGGTAATATGTGTTTAAAATTAATTTACGTATAGAGTTTTCAAATATTGCGGATTGCTCTGTTGAATGTCCTAACTTAACATCTTCACAGAATGCACTAGGCTACTGCACTGTTTTTGTGCTCCTTGATATTGCTAAAAGATGCGGAAGGAATACCTGACATTTTAATTACTCAAACAGACTCAACACCAAACCAATGTGCTTCCCCTTTTCTTAACAAAACTTTGTACCTTACAAATTATGTTGCTTCTTTTTAGTAACGAAATCGCCATTATTTTTTCCATTCTCCGGTGCACAAACTTGTACTCTGGAAAGCCAATTTTCCATCACTTGCCGCATCACATCCATCAGTATTGCTTCAGTTTCTTCTCTGATGTTCTGCTCCAATTCGATGACAGTCCTAGGATGATCGACGCAGGCCAAACCATGCTCGTGAGGTATCCCCAGAGAAAGCAGTCACAAGCGGACAAATCACGACATCTTGCAGACCAATGAGCATCCCCATTCATCGAAATCAGATTTGCAGCAGAAAATTCGACTTCACTGTAGTGTTATACTCCCATCTTGACGGAGAAGAAAAGTTTGAAGGTCAAGGCCGCGCCACCCCAACTCTTGCGCAAGGCCGTTCAGTAGCGATCTGATAAGGTTACATCTTCACCAAACGGGTGGCTCAGCACACCACGCAGTCGACTTTACATTGTGCAGGTACCGGTGGAGCTGGCGAGAATTCTCTTCTGTAAAATAACGGACGTTCTGCCTACCGATGCAGCCGGAGGGATGGAAATGTACAGCGTTTGTTAAAATAAGAGCACTGACAAACTTTTACTCACGATGCAGGTGGTTAATACTTGAGCTGCCACAATTTTGAGTCAGTAATATACAGGGTGTAACAGGAGGAACGGACCAGACTTCGGGAGGGTGTTCCTTATGTTAAACTATACCGAAAAACCCCAAAACACCTATATCCAAAGTTGAACGGTTTGGGAGATAATG
>Ga0123355_10016517_pt1 | contig 11635 bp, 1 predicted proteins | sample TergutEmb28metaG_3_FD_89872 | JGI IMG/M metagenome (GOLD analysis project Ga0123355, IMG submission 89872) | Embiratermes neotenicus P1 segment gut microbial communities from Petit-Saut dam, French Guiana - Emb289 P1 | ecosystem: Host-associated > Arthropoda: Insects > Digestive system > Gut ...
AATTGCCCGCTTCACATAAAGATGTAGTAAATTTTCAATGGAAAGGTGGTGGATATATTAGCAATAGCGACACAAAAAAGCACATCAGCAAACTGCTCCAGTTCTTACTAGACGGCTTATCAGATATGACAAAGAAAGACGAATACCGCATATTTATTAAGCTAAATGAGCATTTCCAATACTCTGATGAGGTAATGGCTAAAATCAAAACCCATAACCCTGCCTATACTAAGCTAACCACATCAAACAAATGGGATAGGTTGTTTGGCAGAAGCGTAAAGGGTAATAACAAAGGCTTTAAGGTGAAGATTGCCCAAAATCAAGAATATTGGCTATATGATATAAGCCAAACCGTGGGCAAAGCAGTACCCACTATTTATCAGAGTTTATCAGGCAAAGTAGAGCATTACCAACCAATCTTTGACTGCCTTGTGAAGTTTTCTAATCAGCCAGTAATGTTTCAAAGTGAAGAAAGCCGTAATCCTAATCCTGGCGTTTGGCAAGATAGCTTTATCGAAAACGACAAGATTGTACTTCGCTCTGGATTAAGTGAACAGCAGATTGTATTTGCCTTGGTGCGTGAGATTATCAAGCATAATCAAACATCATCCATAGCCATTGAAGCAACCAGTTATATAGTCTGCCGTCATTTGAATATAGACACATCCGATTTTTCATTTGGCTACTTACTTGAACTGCTTGATTTTGATGTAAAACTAGAAGCCCTTAAAACCACAGCAATACAGGACGCTATTACTAATGAAGCGGAAGTCTTTATAGGTTATCTAAATGCAAATTTACCATTTTTGCAGGAATCCGCATCTGGCAGTAATTCAAATAGTGATTCCCTAGAAATAAGTGAAAACGGAACAATGCAAGGCACTAATATCAAAGACAACATCAAGCAACCAAATATCAATGCACCAAACAAAAATCCTTACACCAAAGAACCACGAACCGAAGTTGTGGAAGGCATAGACTTTCGCATCATCAAAATAATCCGTAATTTTATGAACAATCTGCCCGACAAGGGCATTGATATGGAAGCCGTAAGACAGTATGGCTATCGTGATGAAAATATGATACCCATATGCAATAGCGTAGCAACACAGCTATTTTCAAAGGGCAGGGAAATATACAAGCTACACCAAAACAATAGCGAAGAAAGAATTGATTCTCTCGAAGAAATCAGCAAACATAGCGGATTCTTTGGCATTTCAAAAGAAGATTGGGAGATAATGCAGATTCAAATGGCGCAAAGTGGTTTGGGCAACGAAGTTATCAAATGGAATAGATTGGCGAGTGCTACTGCTAAGGAGATTAAAGAGGGAAGCAAGGCTATTTCAGCAAGCCCAACAAACACAACAAAAGCAACGCCAAATGCGAACACTTCAAACATCAGGCAAAACACGAGCAGAACTAATACAGAATCAGCAAATATAATGAAAATGCTTGATTATACCGCAGACGGTAGCATAATCGTATTAGCAGATGATATTAGCCACGAAGAAATAGAAAACGAAGTCTGGCTTGATACAGCATTACAACATTTCTTTGATGATACTGGCAACAAGCCAAGTGTTATGCCTTATTTCGTAAATAGAAAAGATTATGTAATCAGCCGTGAAATGAAGAAAATAAACGTATTTATGCTTCATTACTGTGCTTACAGCATATCAACCTTTCTCAACAAAGATAGAGCAAAAGACCCCGACACAGGCAAGCCTATATACAAAGTGAAAAAAGCTGTTTCTGATATGCGTAGCTATTTTAGCGATAGGCATATATCCGAAGCCCTTGATAAAAATAGGGTGGAAATAAAAGTGCCGAAATCAGTTAAAAAAGCCTTTGAGGATTGTTTTGAACAACTTCGCAAAAGTCCAAAAGTTGCACCAAAGAAGCCAACACCAGACGAAAGCATTAAGCGAGTGACTGCAAAAGCAGAATCAACTGCCCCAAATAATGTAGACCAAACGGCAACAACAGAGCAATCAAACCAAAATACAATGAACGAACATTACGCTGAGATTTTCCACATCATAGATATTTACAACAATAGCTTAAAAACAAAACCTAAAAAACAATCACAGGGTATGCCTAAAGTACCACCATTACAGCCAAAGACTGTAACACGGTAAAATCGTCAATACAGTAAATTCACCAACAAACGAAGGGAGTTGATTTATGTCAACAACAAAATATTATCAATACGTAGATTTATTGAAAGAAGAAACCCTAAAATCTACGCAAAGCATGGAAAATTGGGTAAAGTTCATAGATGGTGCAAGCCGAAACTTCAAATATAACTTTAGTGAACAACTTCTCATAAACGCACAAAAGCCTACCGCTACAGCCATTGCCGATTATGACACATGGAACGGAAAACTTGATAGAGTTGTAAAAACAGGCACAGCTATGTACATTCCCGTAAATGAAAATGGCAAGCTAACCGTAAAAAATTATTTCGACGTAGCAGACACCATCACCAAAGCAACTTCTCCACCTGTACCCCAGTGGGGTTTAAGTTCGGAGAATGAAAAATCCGTAATGGAGCATATCTCCAGTCAGTATGATTTAACCGAAACACTCGAATCAGATACCAACATTGGTGATGTCCTGGATTCTGTATATGACAAAGTATCGCCCAAATATCTACATGAAAATTTGGAAGCCATTAACAAGGCATTAGAGGGTAGTGGTTTAGATAGCAATATTGCCGACCTTGATGATAAATACGAGCGCGAATTGGCACTTGAATCAATTGTTTATGCAAGCATAACATTAATCGTAAACAAACGATTAGGCATTAGAGCAAACTATGAAGAAGCCTATAAAAACATGATTGAGCCATATCTGCACCTATTTAACACGGAATCAAGCATAAATGCCCTTGGCAATATTGTAAGCAGTCTAACTGAGGAATGTCTGCGTAGTGTAGAGGTTGCCATAAAAACTTATGATAGGCAACAACTCAAAGTGCAACAGACACAAATACAGCAAAAGCAACAAGAGCAACAACAAATCCAAAAGGAGCGTGAATTAAATGAGGAAAGAGTACATTCCAGTAGCAACGAGCGAAACGGTTTATTTCGAGCCACAAACCCAGCAAGAGATGGAGGAAATGACCGAAAAGATGAAAGTGGGCGACATGATATTCAATCAATGGGTATTCAGCGGGATGTGGTACGTGATGGGGTTGATGGACGAGAACGACCTGACAACCAAGATGCTGTTTCCCAACATCCTAATGGAAGAACCTCTGCCAACATTGAAGAAATGGGGCATGGCGAGGATGGATTACTTGAAGGAACACAACAAGTTCTTAGCGGCACAGATGGGAACGATAGGACTACACAAACATTGTCTGGAGATACAGGAACAGGCAGAAACACGGAAGAAATCAATGATGGAAGCCATTCGGAAAGACCCAGCGAACAAAGTAACCGAGAAGGACAAAGCACAAGACCCGATGGGCTGGGTGGGCAGAATGAACAACTTCCAAACGAGAGTACACGAAACGATTTACAGCGACCTAATATACGCTTAGACAACAATAGCACACAACTTCAACTTGATTTATCTAAATCTGCTAACATAACAAATGAAACACCAGACCAAGCACCTATTGATATGGGTGCTTTTTCTATGCGGGAAAACACTGAATCAGAAATTGACAATAACGCTGATACGCCCCCAGTTTCCACAAACGATAACGCAACAAACCTTATAGAAGCATATGCCCGCCACGCAGAAGTAGCAGACCCACAGCGTGTTGGTGCAGGTGCTTTAATGACCCCTGTGTTTCACGACATGAATTTTAACCGCACAGGCAAGAAAATCCGAGTAATGGTTGAAGAACCCGCAGGCAAATATAAACTATACAGCCGTGAAGAACACGGACATACAAACTTGTATTTACTCACCGCAAGCGGAATGATTACCCGCACATCAGATTACTTCCCCAACGAGTGGAGCGATGAAAAGGAAGCGTGGGTAGCTGTACGCCCTACAGAAGCCCAGCTAGACGAACTTCTGCCCCAAATAGCCACGCAATTTGAGCAAGATATGGCAAGCCCCTCTACATGGGCGAAGTATCAGCACGCAGCAGTAGTAAACCGCATAGACGATTGCGAAGCCCACAATGTACCAGTCCGTGAATTGCGAGAAGTCCAAAGAGTACAACGTCGTTTGGTGGCAGAACAAGAAAAACAAGAGAGGGAGAAACAGTTTCAACAAAAATATGAAGCTCGTATAGACACAATCGCAAAAGCCATTGAGAAAGGTGAGGATATTTCTGTTGGTTATAATGAATACTCTTTTGGCGGTAAAAATCCAATTCTTGACCTGTTTAAGCTATATGATGTTTCATTGCCCCTTCGGACACAAGGTTGGGTAAATACTGGGCTTGCGTCAATAACAGAAAATAGTTACCGCTATTACAAGGGTAAAAATCAGCGTGATTCAACCGTTTTCATGGGTTATCTAACTAAGCTAAAAAATGCAATCAAGGAAACACCCATAGAGCAAAAGCGGAATCCTATTGTTGATATGGAAAATAAAGCTGTAGCAGAAATACCAGAGATTGCGGAAATGGCAACAGCAATGGAAAACTTACCTTCAAACCCAACAAATGAATCCGCAGATAACACAAATAACGTGGACAATAGACTGGTTGAAACCCCCGAAGATGTACTAGGTGCGTTCTCTGGGCAGAAAATCCCGCCTATGTTTGTGGTTGACTGGGAAGAAGTAAAATACGATTTTGACCTTAATCTTTACGAAGATGGGGATATGGTTGCCTATAATAAAGAGGGCGTATCATTCAAGGTTGGAAAATCTGGCAGTTTTACTTATATCACCACAACGACAAGCCTTACCCCTATGGGTGACATACTGGGTGATAAAGACATTCCAAGTTATATTCGCCAACAAATGCGAGAGTATCTAAACGGCGATATTACTGCCGAGCAGGTGCGTGAGCAGACATTGGAGAGGTTGGAAGCATACACAAAACAACCAGCGGACGAAATAACCCAATCAGAGCAACTAAAGCAAGTTGCACCTACCATTGAATATCCCATAAGCATATCTCACAGCCCATTGCTAAAAGGTTGGTATGATGTTTTGGGGCAAAATGAAGAATTAACGTTTGCCCTTGCTCGTAAATGCAATGAAGAAGCGTTCTTGCCTATGTCAATAACGCAACAAAGACGGAAACTTGAGCCATTTTTTGAAAGAGTGACTGCCCCCGTCTTAGGGCAGTCAAAATTATCAGATTCAGCCTTTGAGGTATTCTATAAGGAATTGGAAAAAGTGCATAAAGTTGAAAGGCAGGTGTCATTACTATACGCGCATTTGGGCAATGGGCTTTCTGTTTCAAATAGGCTCTATGAAAGTGATGATAGAGATTATGAAAAACTTGCCCACATTGATTCTGACCGCAATATCACATGGCATTCAAAAGAATTACCAGAAGAATTAAGGACGCAAATTATCAATACTGCGGAAACCAGTACCGCAGATTATTTTGTAAGCCTTGATATTCATGCTGAACGCAAAGAATGGCTATCCATGATTGACGATATGGTACGCACCAATGGCTTTATCGCAAAAGAGGATTTTTCGTATACGCCTTTTGATAGACATGGTGGACTTGCCAAGTTTGTAGAGTTATATGGCATTGACGATTACGAGCGCGTAATAAACCGCATAAATAAAGAAACTCTGCCCCAAGGATTAGATAATTTACATGAGCTTTTCAAAAAGCAATACCCCAACAGTGTAATAGCCGTAGCAGCACAAGCAGGTTTTGTTGATGTTCGGAATATCCCCGCAGATACAGGACTTTCACTTTCTGTAAAAGAGGGTTATTTCAGAAGACGTGTATCTGGGCAAGAATACGGCAAGTTGCTTAAAAGCCTAAGAAATAAGGGTGTGGCTGTAGTTTCTGTCTATCCCGAAAGCGGAGAAATATTTGCCGATAGACCTGACGAAGCTATCGCCAGGGAAGTTGAACAAATAAAAGCATCCGAAACTCATAATCAGTCCAACGAGCATATAGAAAATGTTGATGGCATAGATTTTGTTTTCACAACGGTTAGGGGTGAGCAACAGGCATTAGAAGATGTGCAAAATAACGAACCGCCAACATGGTATTCCAAAGACAAAAACATACCATACAAACAAGGGGATATTGTAAGCACTCGCAACATGAGCGTTGAAATTCTGCGGTTAAATGACGAGGGGGTGCATTATAGATTTATTGGTGATACCTCGGCATCTGCAACCCCCGTTGACACTACGGAAATTAAAAATATGCCCCGTAGCCAGTTTGAAACAAACCTTGATAGTGGCAGATACCAAACAATCACATCAGGGGAAGTTGAAGTATATGTAGGCATTGATTTAGGGAAATCAAGCACACTACCAACACAAAAACTTGATGCACCACGCTATACAATTACGCCATTTTCTCCTACTGAGCAAGTTGTAGGTAACGACCAAACCATATCTTTAGTTAAAAATGAAGATGCTCCTAAAAAATATGTTATCATAGACAATTTATTGGCTCGTTATTTAACTGATACCAATGGTTTCAGCCTTACATTTGATAGCATAGCAGAAGCAATGGCGTATACCGTAGAAGATGAAGAACACACAGAACGATTTGAAGTCACGCAAACATCTGATGCGTTCGCTGACCCCGAAGATGCCTATGCTATATGGGATAATGAATACGACAAATACTACGAGGACAGCGACAGGTTATACACTTTTGCAACCGCAGAAGAAGCGGAAAGTTTCCTTGCTAAACTTACAGGAAAGGTTATCCAAACTGAAATATCCGATACAGAACCCCGCACTAATGACAAAGAAGCCGATATAAAAGCCATTGTTGAAGCAATTGGAGCAGATGAAAACTTGCTTAGATGGTTAATAGAACAACAGGTAAACGAAAGAACAATAAACGAATTTGGCAGATTTGATAAACTCCATGATTCCGTTGATATTGAAAAAGCAAGGACTTTCTTTGAAAAGCGCGAAGGTGTGGAGTTATCTCATCTTAAAATAAGAATTAAATCCTACGAGTTACTGCGTGAATTTGTTCTAAATGGCAAGTTTGAAATAACAACAGAACCACCGCAACAACCCAAATCCCCGACATATCAAGGCACTCCGATGTGGCAAGACTACCAAGCTATCGTAGCCCAATACAACGGACAACTGTTATTTTATAGGCTTGATGGTTATTATGAGGTGTTGGGCGATAAGGCGCATACAGTAGCAGATGCCCTTGATATTGCCGTTACTGCTCGTGATGTAGGGCTTGCAGAGCGTGTGCTGTTTGCAAGCGTTCCTCATCACATGCTTGAAAACTATCTGCAAATACTTAATGAAAAAGGTTTTGATGTGGTTGTTAGGCATGGGCAAGACGAAATTGTATCATATCCTTCCATTCAGCCAAGTATTGATGAAAACAGCCAACATGAGCCAGCCGAACCAAACAGAACCCCACAAGTTGGTGACGAACTCTACCACAACGGCGAATTGTACCGCTTGGATGGCATAAACGACATTATAATTAAGCTGTACAACCTTGAAGAAAACCACGCTACAGACATTATCACCACACAAGAACGATTTTTTGAAGGTTTGCAAAAGGACGAACGTAATCGACATTTGTTCTATGAAAAAGCACAGGACGGATTGCCAGTCACACTAAATGCTGGTAATGATATAAGCCCTTTGAAATATGACGTGGACAAAATTTACGATTACGTCAAGTCAAAAAACCTTGATAACAGAGGACAAAACAGACTACTGAGAGAGATTCAGCAAAAGCTGAACACAGCACGATTCATAGGTGGTATTAGGCGCGACCCTACAGCGGAAGAAGCAAAAGAAGCTGATTTATGGCTACGTGAACGGCATCCGCATTTGTACGAAGCATTATCAGAGGAACAAACTAATACTTCTATTGACTTACAAGAAACCGCACAAACAACGCAGTATAATCCTGATACAGCAACCGCTAAAATTGATAACCTAGCAACATTAAAGGCAGACCCTCACGAAACTGTATCAGGCAACGAGGTTCAGCCACTTTCTAAATTTTCAACACTTGAAGCCATAGAATCTGAACTTGACCGCAAAATTGATTTAATGTTAGGAAGTCCTGACTATGAGAAAATCAAGGAAGCGACTAGTTACTGGAAAAATTGGCGCAACATATCCCATCGAGTAGGCATTGCAACAAAGGTACTTGTAGACCAGATTAATGAATTGGATGATACACAAGCAGTTGACTGGTTCTCTGGTATATCGTGGGAAAATTGGCGTGAAGCGTTGGATATAGGTGATTTTGAGCCGTTAAGTGCAAAAATACATCGTGATGAAATGGGAGAATCTGAACAAACAGAAGAAAATGCAAAAACGCCAGTCCCTCAAAACTTCCGCATGGATAACATAGATTATGCCGACATAGCAGCAGGTGGGGCAAAATCCAAATTCAAAAGAAATATTGAAGCTATCCGTACTTTGCAAGCCATTGAAGCCGAAAAAAGAGTAGCGACAGCAGAGGAACAAAAAATATTGGCTCATTATGTTGGTTGGGGTGGTGTTTCGGAAGCATTTCAGTTTAACAGCCAGCAATGGCGTGAAGAAGCGAAAGAGTTACAAGCATTATTAACCCCAGAAGAATATCAAGCCGCCAGAGCATCCGTATTAACCGCCTATTATACCGAACCTACCATAATGAACGCTATGTGGGATAAGGTAGAAGAATTGGGCGGTTTTCGTAATTACGGGGATAATCTAAAAAGTGTTTCGGTATTGGAACCCTCAATGGGTGTTGGGAATTTCTATAGTGTTATCCCTGAACATTTGGGTAATAATGCAACTATGCACGGCGTAGAATTGGATTCCATTAGTGGGCGTATTGCAAAATTACTATACCCTGATGCAAAAGTACAAATAAAAGGCTTTGAAAGAACAGCATTTAGAGATGATTTCTTTGATGTTGTTATTGGTAATGTGCCGTTTTCAGAATCAATCAAGCCTGTAGATTGGAAATATGATAAGGAAAAATTCCTTGTGCATGATTATTTCTTTAATAAGGCTCTGGACAAGGTACGCCCAGGCGGTGTGGTTGCATTTATCACATCAGCAGGTACGCTTGATAAAGTTGATGATAAGGCGCGTATTGCAATGGCAGAAAAAGCGGAGTTATTAGGTGCTATCCGTTTACCAAACAATGTTTTTAAGCAAAACGCAGGCACAGAAGTTGTGTCCGATATAATTTTCTTGCAAAAGCGTGAAGAACCGTTAGACTTATCAAAGAGCGACATAATCCCCAATGAGCTTGATTGGGTACATTCTGTGGTGACACGAGAAGCAATCAATGACCGTGTAAACAACATATGGCGTAAAGAGCAACGAATGAGTAAGTATTTTGCCGACAATCCACATATGATTATTGGCGAATATAAAGAAGTTAGTGGTCGCTATGGACCCATGGAAACTGTTTTGCCAATTGAAGGGGCAAACCTTGGGGAACAATTGCGTGAAGCAATGGCACATATAGTCGGCTCTATTCCAGTTCGTGAGATTCCAGAAGTTGAGCAAGACGATGAAATAGCCACAAAATATATCTCATATGACCATACTCTTAATGGTTTTTACGATAACGAGGGTAAACACATTGAAGTTAAAGATAGTTCATATACCCTTGTAGATGGTGAAGTATATTTTCGCAATCATTATCGTCTAAAACTTGTAAACGAAAATGCTACCACCCTAGAACGAATAAAGGGCATGGTATCGCTTCGTAATGTTCTCCGTGATTTAATTCAAGCCCAAGTAGATGATAGACCGTTCATAGAAATTCAACATCTACAAGACGAACTTAACACAGCCTATGATAATTTCAGCAAGAAATACGGCTTAATTACTTCAAAAACCAATGAGAACGCATTTGACGATGATGATTCATATTATCTACTCTCGTCATTAGAAATGTTAAATGACGAGTTGGAGTTTGAGGGCAAATCTGACATCTTTACAAAAAGAACCATCAAGCCCCACATAGAAATAACCTCTTGCAATTCATCAGTCGAAGCCTTTGGGGTGTCCATTGGTTATCGTGGTTATGTTGACCTTGACTACATGGGGGAACTAACAGGCTTTGATAAACAACGAATCATTAACGACCTAGAGGGCGTTATTTTTTATTGTCCTCAAGAGGGCGATTATCTCCCTGCTGATGAATATTTATCAGGCAATGTACGCAAAAAACTTGAAATTGCCAAAGCATACGCAGAAGAACACCCAGATTATGCTGAACAATATAAAATCAACATAAATATAAATGCTCTCGAAAAAGCCCAACCAAAAGACCTTGAAGCCCATGAGATATATGTACGCCTTGGCACAACATGGATTGACCGCAAATATATACAGCAGTTTATGTATGAAATCTTGGAAACGCCAAGCCTTTATAAAGGACTATTCAAAGACGGCGACATTTCTTCTAAATGGAATAGCGAAAAAAGAGATGAAAAAGACCGCATAACCGTCCAATACTCCCCAACGAGCAATGAATGGCGTGTTACAAACAAAAATGCAATCTCTGGTCAAAATATAAAAGCTGACATTGAATACGGCACAGGCCGTATTAACGCTTATCACATTTTAGAGCAAACACTTAATCTTAAAGATATTGTAATCAAAGATAAGATTATTGATGATGAGGGTAAAGAACGTGAGGTAGTAAATGAAGAAGAAACCGTACTGGCCAAGCAGAAACAGGAAGATTTGAAAGCCACTTTTAGAGATTGGATTTTCAAAGACCCTGAACGCCGAGAAACCCTTGTTGGTATATATAATAAGAAGTTCAACACTATTCGTCCTCGTGAATACGATGGCAAGCATATAATTTTTGGTGGAATGAACGCAGAAATTACTTTGGAAGAACATCAAGTAAATGCTGTAGCGCGTGTAATGTATGGCGGTAATACTCTCCTTGCACATGAGGTAGGAGCAGGCAAGAGTTTTGAAATGATAGCGGCCGCTATGGAATCTAAGCGTATCGGGCAATGCTCCAAATCGCTTATAGTTGTGCCAAAACACCTAACAGGGCAAATGGCAAGCGAGTTTTTGCGCCTGTACCCAAACGCCAATATCCTTGTTGCGACAGACAAAACCTTCGAGCCTAAGAATCGTAAGCGGTTTTGCTCAAAAATCGTGACGGGCAACTATGATGCTATCATCATGGGGCATACCCAGTTTGAAATGATTCCGCTATCCAAGGAAAATCAAGAAAAATACTACACGGAGCAGTTTGATTTACTTGTTGATGCAATAAACGAAGCAAAGGCTGCTGATAGTGGCTATTTTACTGTCAAGCAAATGGAAAACACCAAAAACAAGGTAAAGACAAAACTTGAAAATCTCTACAAAGAGGATAGGAAAGATGATGTAATAACTTTCGAGCAATTAGGGATAGACAAACTGTTTGTTGATGAAGCACACTCGTTCAAAGATTTATAATATAGAGGGAGTTTCAAAAAAGGAACTCTACACTATAACGCAACTGCCCTGTTTGCGGTACATTCAGACAATTGCGTAAAATAAATCT
>Ga0123355_10016518_pt1 | contig 11635 bp, 8 predicted proteins | sample TergutEmb28metaG_3_FD_89872 | JGI IMG/M metagenome (GOLD analysis project Ga0123355, IMG submission 89872) | Embiratermes neotenicus P1 segment gut microbial communities from Petit-Saut dam, French Guiana - Emb289 P1 | ecosystem: Host-associated > Arthropoda: Insects > Digestive system > Gut ...
ACAGATGTGAAAAGTGTGTTGAAGTAAAGGGAGATTATATTGAAAAATAGCAAAGTTGTTTCATTTCTGTCACCTTTCAAAGTTGGTCAGGCCGGAAACTTATGGACCCTACCACGTACTTAACTTAGGTCACCGTGTACCATCCTGTCTCGACTCCCTTTTGTGAATCAAACTTAAGACAAAGGAAATAAAACATGAACTAATTTGTAAAGTGAAACTGCAACACATGTTTACCCTTAAAAACTGACCTAAAACAGTGGTAATGTTTATTCACTTTCTAAAAACGCATCAGAACCATAAGCAAAAGGTAAATATTGTAAATATTTAACAAATTTAATAATTCCTAATCTGAAAATTAAAGCATGAACATAAAAGTGATAATAAAGTTACTATTAAAAATAATAATATTTCAGAAAATAGTTACATCAAGACTTTTAAATCCTTTTCAAAAATCATTCCGTGCTGATTTTCCAATATTTTTCAGCGAGCGTTTGATTTTCCATAAATTTTATGATAAAACTCTTTAAAATTTATATGAATAATAAAAAATATGGGTTTTGAACAATTTTAGTAGCATTGTTTTTACCTTCAATTTGAACAGAAACAGTTTTTTCACTTGTAATGTTTAATGGTCAGTCTTCACCCTTACTTTCAATAAAGTAACAGTCTTTTTATTTTTTGATAATAATTATGAATATAGAATGATATCAACAATTTTGTGTGCTTCATTACATGTAGTGGAATGCTAGACAAATGGATCTATATTCACTACTACAGCTATAATTTTATGGTCACTGTCCCATTATTTCAGAATTCAATTTGCCTCTGTTCAGTGGCCAAATTCAGAACCACGAAATGGGATTTCCCAGTCCAAGGAAAAAATAAGAGCATACAACTTCTTTCAGTTCTAGATGATGTTTTCTCATTTGTATTAAAGAAAACATCAGTGCTTCAAACACAAAAAAGCAAATACCTGCAGCATCAGAACCCTCTGACTTTTGAAATAATATTGGTGATGCAGCTCGTTTCTGTCTCTGCACCCCTTCACTCCTGTTTACATCCTTTTCTTTGTGTTCAACCAATGATGATTCAGAACCCATGTTAGGACTATTCACACTGACAGAATATGTTTGCTGCTTCTTTCGAGAATGTACCTCAAATACTGAAGGGTCTAAGCCATCAAGCGTCACTACAAATTGAGGACTTTCCATCCGTGAAACTTCAGGAAAGCTGAAATAAAGATAAAAATAAGCAATAAGGCCCAAAGAACAATAACACACTTTCAAAGTGACTTTGTCAACAAAAGCTCATGTTGTCCCATGTCACATACTGCTGGCACTAAGATCTAAATGAAATGAACACAATTTAAAGAACTGAGAAATTGATTTGTACGAGCAATAAACGGATATTAAGGCCAAACACAAGGCAAATTAATATAGAAAATACCTGTGAACGTGGTTTTGTCAGAGAAAGTCAGATTTCATATGGAACATGAACTGTATATGGCAAAACAATACTGTCAGTGGATTTCTGCGAAGAACCCAGGGGTTAAAATGTCCGCCTTGGAAGTTTGCCGTCCCAGGCACTTGCTTGCTTTGCTAGAGCAGGTCCTGTGTGTGTGTGTGTGTGTGGATTTGCCCTCTTACAACAACCTGTTCTACAAGAGTATCTGTTGTGCAGATCACTTTAGGAAAGGAATGATATTGATGCATATATGATGGCAGGACCTGTGTCTTTATACTTCACTTTTCTTGTGTCCAGTGACCCAAACTAGTGTAGTTGGTTTGCAACTATGCTATAGACTGGACGGCTTGGAATTGAAACTTCAGCAGGGACAAGACATTTTTCTCTTCTCCAAAAGCATCCAGACCAGCTCTGGGGCCCATCCAGCCTTCTGTTCTATGGGTACTGGGATTCTCTGCCATAGGTAAAGCAACCAGGGCATGAAGTTTACCGCACAGCTCCATCAAATGCCAATGTTTGAATGAGTTACGCTACACCTCTACTCCATCCTGTATGCCTTCATGATATGGACAGAGTAAACTTTACCTTCTCTTGTGTGCCACTGTAGAAAAAATAGGATTATTTTTCTACAATGGCACACAAGAGAAGATAAAGTCAAGAAGTTATCTATAAATCTAGTGAGAACAAAATAAATATATGTGCTAAGCTGTAATGCTGTTGCATATGACTATGCAGGCCATTTTAGTGGGACTGAGGGCTACATGTTACACTTCAAACCCCTGGGATTTCTTCCAGTGCCCCAGAGCTGCTTTAAACTACTCCCAGAAAAATCCTACAGATAAAAATCTCAACTTCTGCTTTTCCATACTTTTGGTGGTGGTTGGTCTGATCAATAAATACTTTAGGTACACCACTGAGCATTAATGACAGGGTGGGGTGGCAGGTAGGGGGGAGGGAAAGATTCAAATTTCTACAGGCATGTGTTCATATCATAACAACAATGGATTTTATTGAAAGCAACAACAAGCATATCCCAAGTAACTTGGCATGCCAGCTGACAATCTACACAGTACAAATGTTGCGAAATCTTATTCAGAGTAGAAGAGGAGAGACAGAACCATACTTGCTGAGGTTGGGGGGCATTGAAGAAATGTTACCAGCTATACATGAATGGCCATAATTGGCCGACACGTATGCCATATCGCATGGCTCCAGAACGTTAACTGTAGTTTCCTGTCTTGCAATATATTCAGACATAGAATGGTCTGTATAAAAGTGTCAGTATTCTACAACACAACAAAATACTGCACTAACTTGGATAGAATTTTACTGTGAAAATAAAAAAAAAAAAATTATGTAAAGACTAAATTGAAATTTGGGGTTTTGTGGTGGCATAATTTAAGATCATAGTCTTCTGAGGTATGACCCTGTGTATTATCATAGGTGGCTACCAATGTCTAAGTGGAAAATGACACATGTATCTTCAGAGCAGAAGTGGCAGTCCCCTGCTAACAATTTGTGATCACAGTTTCATGCTATGTGCAATTTCTGCTTTTGGAAAAATACCATTCAAAAAAAGAGAGAGAGAGAGATAAACATTTACAGTCACATTCCATGTGAAACTAAGTAAATCTTCATGTCACACTGCGTTACCTGACTAACTCTGTTTGTGATGATTCTGACTCATATGCATTTGCTCTCTGACATTCACTCATTTCTTCTCTTTCCCTTCGTACAATGGCAGCCACTTCCATTAAGTTTTTATTTCCTTCCTCATAATCAGAACTTATATTTTCAGTGACATTTTCCTCTGGAACATTACAACTCGTTACTCTTGGTGGAGAAACAGCTGCAATAAAGGACAGTATATGAGTTTAAAATTACAACATACAAAAGAAGATATACTAATAGCTTTAAAACTGCGCAAAATTCACTTACTATCCTGTGATGCAGGTTTATCTGAAGAAACTTGTATAACAATTTTCTGCTGCAAATTGACACTTGAAATGGATCTAGATGCATCCAATTTGACTGGAATCACTATTCGTTCAACATCTGATTGCTTTTCTGAAATTCACATCATATGAACACTATTACATCCATTTATTACCATAATCAGAATGAACCTACATAACACTCCATAATATTTCACATGACAAGCACTTAATATCACTGATAATGACAGTATACCAACTGTTGAGGCTCTGTAATGATGGTCCATTCTTAAACTCACCTGTCACAGGAGACACTTTATGTGGCTGCATTCTTCTGTTAGGTAGGGTGACAGCAATCTTATTACTGCCTTTGTTATCTCGAAACTTCCTCGTATACAGACCATCCAGACGCTGAAGCAAATTATGAATACAAATGAATGTTCACAATGTGTGGTTTTCTGTGTTATGTCACCATGACAGGGTGTGGCAGATATGCACTGACATTAAAAAGGAAATTGCTACCTTCATCTTCAGACGAATTTTAACTGCCACAAAAATCTCAAATCATACGCAAATTGATGTTCCTGTCCTAGCATTTAGATTAAAATACCCACACATCAGTACCTAGAAACATGAGTCAAATGACTTCTGCCAACTTGAAGTACATGTATTTTTCATATGTATATTCCTGTTTTGCATCTCATTGAACAAGGTCTAATGATTACATAACTAAACTGATTCTATCAATAAATTACGCCATTATAGTACTCACCATTTGACATATCTAGGAATTATCTTCCCATTTAACAGTATCACACTGGAGTGATTGGAAATGAAATTCTTTTCAAGGTACTGTTTTACTTCAACATAGTAGTAACACAAGGGACAAAACTAGGGAGTAAAGTTTGTGCTCTGCCATTTAATCCCTGGTGCCATTCAAAAGTGGTCTTTCATTCTGTGGAGAAAAGAATTTCCCTCTTCCTTGGTTTGGGCAATGCCCAGTCTAATAGGAACACATTTACAATTTGGCATAGCATATTTCTCATTCTCTTCAGTATATAATAAACCTTCACATTCTGGTTTTACTAGACCACTAATCACTACCATGGCATTACATTTTGTTAGAAATATACCTGTTTTGTATATTCCATTTTGATAGTTTATTGTTTTGTTATACTGTAACAGAGGGCAACAGTGCCTAGTAGTGTGGCGACCGGCGAAGCCTTTGACATCAAGGCTGCCAGAACCTTCCCATGCAAGGACAGAGAACATTCTAGGGATATTCAGCACTGACTAGAACAGAGATGTAAGCTCAAGGTGTGCAATAAGCACTATATAAGGCCATTGGATAGCATGAATTGGACAGTCTTGTTATGGTGATTCAGCATGTGTGGCATACAGCAGGGAGTAAAGTGGATTCAGTTGAGGTACTGTATAGTGGGGAGTAAGGGATGTGAATCTGTGAAGTACTGTGATACCTCGGCTAATGAAGATAATTCGTTCCGGAATCACATTCGTTAGCCGAAACATGCTCATTTCAGCTCCTAGAATGGCCCGACCGTTCATGTTTGCTGCTTTATGTTAGCGCGCGCATCCATTAAAACATTCGTTAGCTGAGTCCGAAAAACGGCGAAAAAAAATTTGTTAGCCGAAAAATTCGTTAGCAGGGTCACTCGTTAGCCGAGGTATCACTGTACTGTGTTCAAGACCAATGTCAGGGCAATGAGCCCAGAGTACTGAAGGTAAGAGTGCAGAGTAATCTGTTGACAGTGATTCTTGAAATTATTGTGAGTGTTCTGTTTGCATTACTAACAGTGTTAATTGTTTTATCTGTATTGTCAGTAAATGCTGTTATTTGTTAAACCCAGGGTCTATCAGTTACAAAATCATTCTTTCTACCTTGATTGGGTTAGTTTCAAGCATTGACATGACATTCCAGTTAAAACAATGTAATTAAATAATCCAAGAATGAAAAAAACCATGACAGAATTCATTCTGAGATGACAGCAGATCATAGGATTTGATGCCATGTAGTCTGATAAACCTACTGCCTCCAGCTTACAGGTAGAAATGTGATATATATGGGAATGCATCTACCAAAATACATGTCATCACATCGCAGCAGACCATAATCTTATACTCATTCCTATAAGCCCCTATGATCTCACAAGCAGTTTATATTCACTGTTCTTACCAGTGTGACAGCAGGTCACAAACTTACCTCATATGGTTCAACACGTTTTGGTGCACTTGCAACAGACTTCTGGGCCTCTGCCATAGCCTTGAGGATTAGATTCTTATTGGCTTGCAGAGCTGCAGGAACTTTTGGGCGAGGTTTCACACGCACAACTGATGCTACTGATCCAACAGCAGGGTTTGCAGGATCATATTCTTCTTCTTCTTCAGCTTCCCTGTGCATGGCTACTACTCTTGACAACAACAGTCGTTTTCGAGGCATCTACAATAAAATCAAACAATTATTCAATCACCTAAGAAACTTTATGCTTAGTGACTGATGGGTAGAAAACATTAAAATGGATCTCACAAAAACAGGATTGGACAGTGCTGACTTCATTCATTTGGCTCAACACAAGAACAAGTTGTGAGCTCTAGTGAATAGAGCAATGGGCCTTCAGTTTCCACAAAACACAGTGCATTTCTTGATTAGCTGAGGAAATGTTAGCTTCTCAAGAACTATGCTTTATGGAGCTGGGTTAATACAGTTGGTAAATGTGTTAGCAAATGTGTCAGTGGATGCAATATCAGGCACTTTCCAAGCAGTTCATCTCCCCCACAATACACTTCTCTGAGATAACTGTTCATATTATCTATCACAACTTTAAAGGCTTCCCAAATAGTCTGTTTTCTTCAGTTTTTGACCACAATTTAACATTCTTGTGTGTCCCTTGTATATGCTACAAGTGCCACACAACTCAGTCTCCTTGATGTAATCAGCCTAACAGTATTAGGTGAACAGTGCAAACTATGAAGCTGCTAAATACATAAGTTTCTCAACTTTTGTATTTATTCAGTTCTCACAGATCTAAATATTAGCGACAGTACCTTACATCCTCTTACCTGATCTTTCCCAGCAGTCTCTTCCTCATCAAGTGGCCTCTGCGTCATTTTTGGTCCAAACTGTTCTGTCTCTGTGTCAACATTCATCATCCTGGACACTGTTCTTACTGTTGTGGGTATAACTTGTGCCACAGATACACTGTGTTGTTCTGGCTGTGACAACACTGAAATACTTCTTCTGCTGGCACTTTGGTTTGAGTCTGTCACATCATCACATTTCATTTTCTTACCACCAAGTCTATCTGATACTGGGGCAATTATTTTATCACTTAAACGATCAGTAATACGAAGCAAGGGTGAATTGCTTTCATTTGTAATTTTCTTCACACCAAGCCTGTCTAAAACAGAACCAGATGTAACTTTTGCACCAAGCCTGTCTGATAACTGAAACCACTGTGCACTGGATATGTTTTGTTCATCTTTAGCTGATGAAGACACAACACCACCATCTTTGCTGCATAATGCTGCAGTACTGGTCTTTACAATTCCATGGCTTGTTTCTTGAGGAGTTTCTTTTGGAAGCTCAGCATCAAGCAACTCTTCTGAAATGACATGAGCAGGCTGATTGACATGAGTGAACAAGGAAACACAGGTGTAACAATGACCTAGACAATTGACAGCCAATGTCTGCACATTAAGTCTTTTGAAATACCCCAAATATGTGAGTGATTTGAGTGAAAAGATTACAAGTGCAATGAAAATTAAGCTGAACTTCAAAGACTGTTCTGTAGCAGACATCTGTATCTTTATCACATAAAAAGGATGACTTATTCACCTTTTTTCCCTTTGTCAAAAACACTTTGCATATATGTTAGACATTTCATTGCAGTGATTGAGTCTGCATGGACTAACTTTCAATGTTTGAAATTCTGTGTCTATATAATCTATCAATGATAATATATACTGGCAAAGGTTAAAACACAGTAAAGTTGTCCCTGTACACCATGGAGGCATATGGCTGACAAAAATGTATAGCCACTCACCACACTAACTTTAATGGAGGCAAATGGTTGGCTTTACATCCTACCTGCTCTATTCCATGGCACAGCCTGCAGTATCCACTGAAAAGCAATTTTATGCACCCCAGAGTCAGTCTGGATATTTTAAAAAGAGAAAGATCTTGCCCATGCCGGTAATCTTACCAATTCCTTGGTCTCTATCCTGACTATACTAAATGAGCTCACAATGAAGGCTGTTACAATTTCATATTCGGAACATGCTGTAATCTAAAAAGCTTGAGGTCTGTGTGTGATCGACATTCACTCACAAGACATAATACAGACCAGCTAAGAGGTTTGATTGGAAAATAAAAATACATGGTGAATATTTGCTTATTTGACAACTTTTTGTTCAAAATAACATTTCTTATAAGGTAAGAGAACAATATATTCTCTCGACATGTTCATGCATTTGTCAAAACCAGTTTTCAGGAAACATATGCCTGCAACACAGAATTCTGTAATTTGTGAATAGAACCATTGTCAGACAGCTTCTTAAAATTGTGCATCAGTTTGGTATGTGTGACCATGAAGACGCTTCTTCAGAGAGACGAAAAGATTAAAGTCACTTGGTGCCAAAATGCCACAGCCCGCCATACAGCAATTATGGTAGGATTGTCAGAATATCTGGCATACAGCCTCGACTTCATACCAAGTGACTTAAAATCTGAGAGATGCAACCTCATGGTGTGTGGGCAGTTTACAAGGAAGGTGAAGAAGTGTTGCTTTAACTGAGTAAATTGTGACTGTATAACTATTCTACTTTAGTTTCAACACTTGGAAGTATTCTGTATGCAAAATGTATATACATTTTGTGTTCACTTTATACTATGTAATCATGTCCTGTAGAATAATTAACTATTGAACATGTGACCAGCATGGCCACAAATTCAGAAACTGACATACTACATTAAAATGCTGTCAATTCAAGCAAGGCGGATGTCCTAAACAAGGTAGACGCTACTTCAAATATTCCTTGGGCAGAGGGTGGAAAACCATTTATGACTTTTGCATTTCTGTACCACTTTGAAATATGACACACACTGTTCCATCAGTAAGTAAACAGCTACACCAGAAACAGATGAAAGCGGGAACCATGGATAGGTACAGCCAGTCCTTATGGAATTGTTCTGGCAAAAAATGGTTATTCATCTAGTAGTTGTGCTTTGAAAAAAAGTACTGTGTTCAAGAATGTGTCAAAATTACTGAAGAAGGTAAACTGCCAAATGTGGTTTGATACCAAGAAAGAATCATTTAATATATAATTTAATGGTACAATTATTCCAATAAAGTGAACATTAGTTTCTCAGGCTTATAAGACATTTTCCCAATTAGTAAGCCCAATTTGTTAATTTTTTTCAAAAATGCCTTACGAGGGTTTCACTGTAGTTTGAATGAACTGGGTAACTTGATATACTACTTCCACATCAGGATGAGCAATATCATAAAACCTAATGTGCTGAGTCTCCTACATTAAGCCTGTGGATATAGATTACTATATTACTTTTACCTGATGTTGGACCCAGAGCCAGCTTCCAAAATGCCATGTAAATAAATTAAATCACAGGCAACTGACAATGTCCAGCAAAATATTCTTACAACAAATGTATTGTGTGTACTCAATTTACCTGCTTCGGCATCAGCTTTGATGTTGATGAAGTCTTCATCATCATCATCATCACTCTGCATCAAGATGATCTTGGGTTTGGACACTGACTGCAAGTGCATGGCTGCATCAGCAGTCTCCTCTCTGCTTCTCACATCATCATGCCTTGTGACATCTGTCTCACTCTCACTGCCTGTCCCTTGCTTTAATGGATTCAATAATAAACTTTCACGCACATTACAAGATTCTTCCACTGAACTACATAAAATCTTACCAGAAGCACTATTTTTCCCACCTAAAATAATTTTCCTGTAACCAGATATTCCTGAATATGTTTCATCAGACTTTTGTGAGGATTTGAGATTTCCCTGATCCCCATGCAACTTACTGGAATCCTTCCCCACAATGTGTGATAATTCAGAATCACTATTAATTTGTGTATCAACTGCCTTCGTACTGCCCAAATTATGTGACAATGAAATGATTTCGTCATTATGTTCTCTTCCAGTTCTTACTTCTTCTTTCCCTATACATTCATTAGTGACTGTACCATTAATCTCATCGTTTGAAACACTTTGATCTAAACAACTCTTAGCAAGTTTTTCTAATTCCATATGCTTTCCTGAATGTTGGTTTACAGTTTCTGAATCACCCTTGGCATCTTTTCCTCTTGTCTGTTCACTAGCACATCGAACTTTCTTCCTTTCTGAAGACTTCCTTCGCTTCTCCTTCTTCATATTTTCTCCTTCACTGTCTCCAGTTGAAGCTTTCCGTTTCCTTTCTGAAATTAATTGGAAATTAAAATACTGTTTCCATGTTTCATAAGAATGCAACTTCACTTTCATATGATGATTAACTTCAAGACTGTACAAATCTGCAGAAGTGTTCCAATGGTCCCAGCATTGGTGAGTCAATGCAAAGTGGCCACGTATACATCATACAAATTTTAGTCCAGCTGAACATCTAAAATCTGTATACACTCTGCAGTCTCTGATAAATTAAAGAATGAGGCTGTGGCTTGTTTCAGATGACACAACAGGATACAGAAGCATTCAATACATAGTCTGTGTAAATGAAAATGCACCAAGTGCCAGGGTGTACATTCTACAAAGGGCAATAAACAAGAGACTTAAAGACATGAAAATTTCAGAGGGTTAACAACTGGAAGAAACTAATTATATCAACCAACAGTGCAGTGAAATCTGCAGGAAAGTGTAAATCACAACATCCCTAAATTTTATAATTTCTATGTCACTGTATTTATCAATCTGACACCTCAACAGCTATGTTGCACAACTTCAGACAGAGAAATAGCATCTACAGATCACCACATGTTATCATTCTGTCATCGGCCCAAACTAAAAAACTCTTTCTTATCGTGATAAAATTTCCATTTACCCTAATAAATATAACATTCGAAACAGCACTCTCAGTTTGAACTGTGATAAATATAAATTACAAACAGATTTCACTTCCTAACTCCTCTACACAGTGCAATGTGCTTCAGCTGTTTATACCAAATTCCAAAGCCCCCCCCCCCCACAATGTTGCAGGCCCATTGTTAAGTTTCTTGTTACTGAGTCCCAAGTGGATGCCACATGATATCACAGCTCTTCTAGAGATTCTCAATATGCCCTGTGCTCCAAGAAGTTAATACTGCATTAGTGTACATAATAACCAGTAATCCAAGACCTCTCATGCAACTCAAAAGTTTTCTACAAAAGTGCCTTTTTTGATCGTAGAGGCAGGTCTTGTGTTACGCCAAGGTTACATTCCTAAAAAATGCCACACAAAACGAAATCATGGAAATCGAACACAAAATTCCCATTACAACAATGTATTTCCTGGGGTTAGGGGATTGACCTCATCCTAAATAGTGTGTGACTATACCACTGGTGCATATATGGACCTGTAGGGTACATATGTACTGTATAAACAGTATATATATATATATATATACTATTTATTTTATTAATTCATTTCTACTGCAATAAAATGTAAGCGACTTGCAACCATACCTTTAGTATGGTTCAATCAGACAGAACTGTGGTATTCCTGCTACCCAAACCATTCAGACAGAACTGTGGTAGTCTTGCTACGCAAACCATTCAGACAGAACTGTGGTAGTCTTACTACCCAAACCATTCAGACAGAACTGTGGTAGTCTTACTACCCAAACCATTCAGACAGAACTGTGGTAGTCCTGCTACCCAAACCATTCAAACAGAACTGTGGTAGTCCTGCTACCCAAACCATTCAGACAGAACTGTGGTAGTCTTGCTACCCAAACCATTCAGACAGAACTGTGGTAGTCCTGATACCCAAACCATTCAGACAGAACTGTGGTAGTCCTGCTACCCAACCCATTCAGACAGAACTGTGGTAGTCCTGCTACCCAGACCATTCAGACAGAACTATGGCAGTCCTGCTACCCAAACAATTCAAACAGAACTGTGGTAGTCCTGCTACCCAAACCATTCAGACAGAACTGTGGTAGTCTTGCTACCCAAACCATTCAGACAGAACTGTGGTAGTCTTGCTACCCAAACCATTCA
>Ga0123355_10016519_pt1 | contig 11635 bp, 11 predicted proteins | sample TergutEmb28metaG_3_FD_89872 | JGI IMG/M metagenome (GOLD analysis project Ga0123355, IMG submission 89872) | Embiratermes neotenicus P1 segment gut microbial communities from Petit-Saut dam, French Guiana - Emb289 P1 | ecosystem: Host-associated > Arthropoda: Insects > Digestive system > Gut ...
CTTAAACTCCAGATAGAAGTCACCGCTCAACCTTTGTGCGGCTGCTTTATCAAGTGGTATCCTATTGGCTCTCGATCTTCCTATATACTCCATGGAATAATTGCTCCTCAAAATTATATTTTAATGGCCACCATCTAAAGTAGGAGTAGAGATACAGGGTTGTATGTTCGAAATGAACGTCAAAAAAGGGTCAGTTGTTCAAAATCATCACTTACCGGCTCAGGAACCTCACATGGCTCTCCCATACAATCGAAGCCCAATGACACCAGCACCTCTATAGGCATCTGTCCACGTAACCATGTCTCAACCTGATCGACTGTAGATCAACAAATAATGCAACACTCTTGACTGCCTATGTAATGCGAATGTATAAATGCCGCATGGATTCAATTGAATCCACGCAGCCAATCGCGAAGGAGAATAAGAGTATGAATTTTCAAAAGGAAATATCCGCTTATTTGCATTATTGTGAGTACCAAAAGAAACTTAGCAGTAAATCAATCAAGGCATATAACATTGATCTTCGGCAGTTTATGGAATACCTGATTGCGACACAAGGGCGATGCATAACTAAAACTGCTATCTCCGAATATATTCAAAAACTTCACTTAGACTACAAGCCGCGAACGGCAAAACGTAAGCTGGCAAGTCTTCGTGCATTTCTTAATCATCTTGAGTTCGAAGAAACGTTAGAAATTAACCCTATTCATAAAATAAAAACGAAGTTCCAAGAACCAAAGGAATTGCCAAAAACTATTCCCCTAAAGTCAATAGAAATGCTATTGATTTCTGCTCATAATGAGCAATCATACGCAACAACTGCATTTGGCGCATTCGCTGCTTTACGTGATGCTGCCATGTTAGAGACATTATTCGCCACAGGGATGCGTGTGTCTGAATTATGCTCATTAAAAGTGAATGATGTCAATTTGGACGATGGCACAATCCGTATACTTGGGAAAGGTGCCAAGGAGCGTGTTATCCAGGTGGGAAATACAGAGGTTCTGAACATATTACGCAGATATAGGGAAAAAGCTATATGTAAATCAGATTTTTTTTTACCAATCGGCTGTCAACAAGGATATCAGAGCAATCCATTCGCTTCATGATTCGCAAATTCAGTGGCAAAGCTGGGATACCATTCCATATAACTCCCCATATGTTTAGACATTCATTCGCCACTCTCTTACTGGAGGAAGATGTTGATATACGTTATATACAGAAGATGCTAGGGCATAGTTCCATCCAGACAACCCAAATATATACACAGGTATCAACAGAGAAGCAACGCCAGATTCTCACTACAAAGCACCCCCGCAATAAAATACAAATAGAATAATGGTGCTTTCTGTTGACCCTGAAGGAAAAGTGTGGCATTATTAACACAGGATAATTGCTGATTATATCCGATTGAAATGAACTATGATCGGTCGTCGGAGATGACTTCCCAATCGTTAGATGCCCCGTAAATAGCTTGAAACCGTTCGCAATTCATATAAAATACATATGAATAAACCGTCAGCGAACGATCACTATATGGGGATTGATATTATTTATGAGCTTACCAACACTAATTTTTGACTTAGGTGGTGTCTACTTCACCGATGGCACTGCACGGGCAATCTCAATCATATGCGAAAGTTATGTGCTTGATGAGCATGTTGTTGCAGATATATTTTCCGGTGACGTAGGTACGGCGTATCGAGAAAATAAAATAACAAACGAAATTTTTTGGGAAATGGCTAAAAGCAAGTGGGGTATTAAGTATGTGAGTTCACATGAGTTATCCCAAATATGGTTTGATGGCTACGTGCCAATTATAGAAGTTGTCGAAATCATTCAGAGTCTAAGGAATGAAGGATATGAAACCCTCTTTTTATCTGGAAGCACAAGCGACCGCGCTTCATATTTGGAAAAAAAATATCGCTTCTCCAGACACTTTGATGATGGTGTTTTCTCATTTGACATAGGGGTTCGCAAGCCAGCACTTTTACCATACTTAGCCATATTGAAGAGAGCTTCAAATGCACCGCATAATTGCATTCTAATCGAAAATAGTGAAGAGAATTTATTACCAGCCAAAAGTCTTGGGATGCAGACGATACTATTCTCAAACCCTGGCAAATTACGAATGGACCTTGAAGAACTGGGGCTGCATTTTTAGACCTTTAATGCACATATCAAAAATAGATTCGCTCTTGTTTAAAGGAGAGATAAGCAATGAGTAGCAGCATTAACGCCTTTACAGATAAAGCTGACTTATATTCCAAGTATAGACCAGGATATGCTCCTGATTTTATACGCTATTTATACTCAAATATTGGCTTTAATACGGAGTCATGCATAGCAGATATTGGTTCAGGAACAGGGATTTTCAGCAGATTACTTCTTGAGCAAAATAGCACCGTCCATGCAGTTGAGCCGAACTGTTCTATGAGAGTAGTAGCAGAACAGGATTTATCTGTATTTAGCACGTTTTATTCTGTAAATGCAACAGGAGAGAGGACTTCACTACCAGACAAAAGCATGGATTATATAACCGTTGTACAAGCATTTCATTGGTTGGATACGGATCTATTCAAGGCTGAGTGCAAAAGGATTTTAAAGCCAGACGGTAAAGTTATTGTTGTATACAATAGGAAGAAAAGAGATTCTTTAATTAACAGAAAGCAGGCTGACTTAGTAAAGATATATTACCCTAGCCACAACGACATAATCAACCATTGGAATCTTCGAGAAGACCCTGTTAAGAACTTCTTTGATAACAACTATGAATTTGTAACATTTGAAAACGACATTATTAATAACATTGAAGAATTTGTTGGCCGCATTCTTTCAGCTTCGTTTTCAAAAAATGATGAGCAATTTATTAGCAAGGTTAAAGACATATTTAATGAACATGCAAGAGAAGGTGTTGTTAAAATTCCAAATGACACAATTGCCTATATTGGGAACATACACTAACGAGCATATCATTAGCGTGTTTATGGACCAGTGGAAAGTATTAATTGCCTTAGTGACCTACGGTATCAAGAATCCTCGTGTCTTTTAGAGGATTATTTGATTCTAGGGGTTGGTTAGAAGCCGTGGCTATTTTTTTCCGAAGTATGTCACAGAATATGCTTTTTACATGTTCGCACATACGCTTGTCCATCTTTAACGCATCACCATCATGTATGCAATATGCATCATACGCACAGCCACCGCCACATATAGAAATAGCGGGGCAACCTAAACAAACTTCGTGCTTGAGTGGTGTCCTCTCTGCCCATGCATTAAAGCATTCGTTATAGATTGGATTGAAACTAGACAAAGGAAAGGCTATTTTTTTTGAAACTAGCAATGATTTACAAGGTCCAATATTGCCGCTTGAGTCAACGGTAATACCCCGACCGCAAGCTTGGCATTCCCGCCATCGGATTGTGCCGTCATTATATGGTTTGGAAAAGCGCTCGTAATTTTCAAGAAGGATGCCATTTTTATTAAGTGCTTCATTTGCTGTAAGTACGAGATTTGTGTATGCATTAAAATCAACTTCGATTGCTTCGTTATTTAATAGCTGATGTTGATAATTAAGACCAACACTAAGCGGCTTTAAGCTAATAAGCCAACTTAACCAGTCATTGATATTAGCGATGTTTAAGTCGGCTACAGCAGATATTGAGCAATTGCACCCGATTTTTTGCGCTAATAGATACCCATGTAATGCTTGTTGGTAGGTTGACTTGCCGTTCCTGAACTTTCGTCGTGGACCATGTATATCATCTGCCCCATCAAGAGATACAATAACAAGAAAATTGTTATCCCTAAAAAACTCTGCACGCTCCTGATTTAGCAATGTACCGTTAGTGAATACGACAAGCCTAGAGTTTTTAAGAACGTCACTTGATTTAATTAGCTGTACCGAAGAACGGATTTTATCAAAGTTTAATAGTGGCTCTCCCCCAGTAAAATTTATTGTTAGCTTGTTGTCAGTATCGCATAAGGACTCAAATAACGATAGAGCCGTAATTACAGTATTAGCGGACATGTTCTTGTTAAAGTCAGCAGATGAAAGATTCCTTTCAATTTGACAATAGGAGCAGTCCATATTGCAATCAAGAGAGATGAGAAATCTAAGATTACAAATATCAAATTTTTTGTGACCAGACAATACCTTATATAAAAGAGCATCGTCTTCATCTGGTGAGTTTATGAGTATACCACCTTCCTCTAGCAGCACAAGCAGCTCTGAGGAAAATAACGCTATTTCATCTCTTGTTAAAGCAACGTGTGGTTTTGGGGTTACTGAAAACTCCATGCAAACCAAAGAGAAGTTTAATGAATTGATTATACATTTGGTTGTACCAACATAAATAAAATGGGCAAAGCGTGACCATATACGTTCCATATTAGTCCTCCAGCCCGAAAATGATAGTGCAGAGGTACGTCGAATGAACTAGATCAAAGCTTTTTTTAGAGTATGTTGCTGTTAGTTTGGGTACCTCAAGACCATAGACAATGGGACAAAAGTTGTCCGGGGAATCTATATTTCCAGCCAACATGCGTCGGGCGGCACATCCTCCACGGCAAACTTCAACATATACACAACCGGAACAGAAAGAGGGAATGGTGCTAACTTTTTTAAACTCAACTGAACCCATGACTTCCAATGGATTAAAGTGGCTATCTCGTATGCTACCTGCGCTATTTGGCCAGTAAACACATGGGAGGACTGATCCATCTGGCTGTATCCTCATTGCGTGTTGTCCGCAGGGCGACCCTTTTATTCCAGAATCATGTCCAAGAGCAACGCATAATATTGGTTCAGAACAAGAAATAAGTACAAAATTATTAAACAGATGGGTAAAGACACTCCAAAAGGTATCGTAACTTAGAGTATACACCCACTCATGCTCATGAACTATTTTTCCGTGCTTGATTACATTGATTCGGAGAGAAGAGTTGAAGTCACTCATGAGTGTGCGAAAATCAGCAATTGACTCAGCATTACAGTTCATCATTGCGCACGCTATGCTAGTGTCAATGCCCAATGATTTGCACTTAGCCAAACCAGCGACAACTGAATCCCAAGAACCTGGGCCCCTAAAAGCATCTTGGCGTTCTTTATCAGGATACTCAAGTGAGAAATCAATATCATTAAACATTAAAAGGTACTCATCTTCTAACTGTGAAACAGAATACCCATTTGTTGTAAGTGACATCTTAACATTATTATCGTGAAAAAGACGCATTATCGCCCTAAAGTCTGGGTTTAGTATATTTTCACCAGTACCAAAGTTTACTGACTCGACATCAGTGAGCTCAAGAACCCTTTTAGCATCGTTTATACTAATAAAGCATCCATCAAATTTACGAGAATAACAATGCGGGCATTTTAAGTTACACATACCTGTTGTACCTACACCAATTTTCACTTTGTCACACCCTTTTCGTAGTTTATGTTAGTCGAAGTAGCACACTCGTTTTAATATGGAAGCGGGAATTTTGGGAAATGCGAGGGGCATAGGACATGGATAGAATCAGAGAACTTATCCGTACTCTTGCATTAAGTATTATCTCTTCGATAGTGTTAATGCTTTTAACATGGTACTGGGAACTTCTAACACCTAGATTAGCGGTGGTTATCGCTATTCCTTTTGTTGCAATCGTTACTATTATCTATGTCTTAAAGAGCTATTCTCGCATTGGTATAGCAAGCTGGTCCAAAAGTAGAAGCACATCTAAGAACTTCAGAAATATTCTGACCAGAGCCGAATCAAGCGTTGATTTTCTTGTTGCGTGGGGTGGTGGTTCAATTCCTGGTGCAATATCAACTGGTTACTGGGAGGACCAACTAACGGCTATGGCTGAAAAAGGGGTTAGTATAAGGATATTACTTATTAAGCCTGGTTCCTATGCCGAAGAAAAAAGGCTTTCAGATAAACCAAAATGGATACCTGGTGAAAACGAAATATTCATCCGAGCCCTGCTGTCTATAAAGAATGGAAGAATCGGCTCTGCTTATAGGTCAAACTTGAACATTAAGTTATATTCCGTAGAAGCGATATGGGCGATGTGTTTTGTTGATAACAAGCTTGCATCAATCGGCTTTTATGGAAAGGGAAATGGGCGTGACCTTCCCTCAATCGAACTTAAGCGCATCAAAGATAAACAGACATTCTTCGATGCACATAAAAACCAATATGAAGCGATTTGGAGAGAGGCGAGTCCTTTACATACCACTGATGAGTTTGAAAGCATACTCGCACAGATCAATAAATGATTCCAAAAGCTTCTGGTTCCCTTGGTGCGCAAATCCGAATTTTATGTGCATTGGATAATCAGCAATTATCCTGTGTTCACTTTCATGCCATTCGAAATAAATATGTTGGAGATTTATTGTGTGCAAAAAATAAGGACATTGATTGCTATCCTTATTCGGTGTGCAAATTTTTAAGGTTTCGATATAGAGTGTCTTTTTTAACACCAGTCATGTCTTCAATTTCCTTAATGGAATATTGCTGAGTATGATAAAGTTTTAATGCCTTTTTTAATCGCTCTTCGTTTGTCTTGGGTCTACCACCTGTTCGGCCTCTGGCGCGAGCCGACTTTAAACCCTCGCGTGTACGGTCAGCAATTACATCACGCTCAAATTGGGATATGGCACTCATAAGAGTAAATAGCAATTTTCCTGTAGGACTGCTAGTGTCGATGGATTCTTTAAGAGAAACCAGATTTACGCCCCTGCTTTGGAACAACTCGACCAATTCGATAAGGTCTTTGGTGCTACGGCCCAGACGGGATAATGATTCCACTACAACGGTATCCCCTTCGGTCATGCGGTCAAGCATTTTTTCAAGCTCTGGCCGGTCGCGCTTAGCGCCTGTCATTTTTTCATTGTAGATATGATCTACCCCATGCTTTTTTAAGGCGTCCAGTTGGCGATTCAGATTTTGAGCCTCGGTACTAACCCGTGCATACCCGAATACATATGTTTTCATTTTAACCTCCGTTGTGTCGCAAAAACGTATGAGTTACGCAACATAGATTTTGCGATAAGTTTTGAGACGAAAAACCCCTCAAAACCACCAGATTTCGAGGGGTAAATTTTCGCATATCAAGCCATCGCAATAACGACCGTTTTTGAGATAACGCTGTATAGTTACCGGTGTCAGTATTCTGAAGGAAGCAGTATAATTCCATCCATCAAATACAACTTCAAGTCGTCTAGCGGAAAATCTGTGAATGGTATATCCTGTGTGATAATCAGCGTTTTGTCGTTGTACCCATAAACGACAGCTTTACTGTTGTCGTGGTTAACAACTAATTTCCATACTTGGAAATATGGATCCAACCGTTCGTCTATCTGATAACTGCCTATGATATCAAGAAGCCAATAGCATCCAGCCGATTCGGCTACTGCTATAACTCCGTCTGTAGCGACAGGATAGTCTTTAAACGGTGAGAATTTATGATAGGCTTCCGTACTATGGGCATTGTTAATGATGTCGAGTATTTCCTTTTTTGACTTCATGGCCAACTACCGGCTCCTTTCTTTGCGTCCCAAATTAATGCAAAGCATGGTATGGAAGATACACGCTAATATAATCGGAGAGACAATGATAATCCCAATAATTATTCCTACTGCTAACATATTAAAACCCTCCTTCTGTTTGGATAACTCAAAACAACTGCCCCAGCTTTTCAAAGGCATCCCGAATCTTCGAGCTATTTGCCTTGAACTGCGAGTCGAATTCATTGAGGTATCGTAAAGCTTTTTGAAGTTCATGTAATGATTTCACAATTTTCATGGCACAGAAAAAGCCCGCAGCTTTTGCCACGGACTTCTGTTTAAGATTATAATGTTTCGATGTTACACAACTACATATTTTAGTTTGTCCAGCATAAATATTGGAATGGTTGCCTGTCTGTCTTGAATCGAGCCATACGTATCCTGCACCCTAATTAGGAAATCAAGTCTTCCTTCAAATAGTGCAGTGTCTGCTGACTTTGTTTCACCCTTACCAAACTTGACCTCAATGCCATAGCGTTTTCTTTGTTTGTTGTGCATTACGAAGTCAATCTGGCTTAAAGCGCCGCTGAAGCTATACACATCTTTTTCAGCAAACAATCGCCCGGCATCTTCAAGTAGTTGAAGATATACGAAGTTTTCAGCGTACATACCTGCAAGGTCAGAAGGTAAAACCTGCATAGAAGTTTCACACAACTGAGTCATTAACCCCATATCACGGAAGTAGAAGAGAAGTTTATTACTGACAGATACCACTTTTTCCAGTTTATCGTATACCGGAACGGTGCCGATTATGCAACACTCGTCAAGCCATTTTAGCACATTGATTTTATCCTTTCGCCGAACGCTTAATCCCCCTGAACTATCATCGCGGAATGTTTGTTTCGCTATGGTTATATCCAAATCACCTGATTTAGTTATCATGTGCGCCGCCACTTTTTCAAGTGTGCTGACCCAAAGGGTACGTCCAATGACTTCTGTAAAATACTCGCTGCTTTCATCGTAAAAAGAGTCTAGCAGGTTTGCTGTTAGCATTTTGCACCTGTCTATACTACCAGTTTCGACCCAACTACGTACAACTTCTGGATAGCCGCCAATTTGCGTGTATGCACGATAAAATTCACGCACACGCTCACATATGAATTTTTCTTCATCGGTCATTTGTGCCAAGTCAAATGTAGCTATTGGCTCGTAGCGCTCCCATATGCCATTGGCCTTGATAAACTCTGTAAAGGTCATACTAGACATCTCTACGAAATGCAAGTCGCCTGCTGGGATTTTATACCCGCGATAGTTGCTGATGATTCCCAAGTAGCTACCTGTGACAGCTAGGCAACTTTTAAGACTACGGCGAATTTGACGGATATAATTGTAGAAAAGAGATGATTCTTGAATCTCGTCAAGGACAACCAATGTCCCACGGTCATTTGTATAGCTAGGGTCGAATTCGCTAAAAACATCCACCCATAAAGGGCCATGTTTTTCATCTGTTTTCCCAGTTCCATGAATGTCTCTATGTTTGCGATAGATATTCTCTAACTTCTCAAACACGCCTTCATCGCGAAGGTTGATGTATACATATCTCTCGAAATGCTCTTCAGCCAATTTATCCAAGATACTCGTCTTTCCAACTTGACGCGGGCCTCTTAGATATAAAGCTAAATCGGATAAATTAGTTGCCCATCTTACTAGGTGTTGATAAATATCTCTCTCGAAAAACATGTTCCTGCTCCCTTCGGCTTGCTTATACAGTATACCACGTCTTAGGTGCTACATGGTATGTTTATCCATAATCTTGAAAACGGCACGACAACGGAAGGATACGAATAGCTATATTTCCGTAGCCGCAGGCGGAGGAAACATGGCGGTTCGTATCATGTAGTTGGCGGGTCGGTTTGGTAAGGAGCAAAACAGTTGTGATCCCGCAGGGCCGTAGGCCCGGAGTGGATCTCAACTGGGCTTGCGAAAACGCTCCCAAGGTCACAACTTCGGATAAAACCGCGAAGCACCCTATCAAAGCAGATAAGATTATACATTATGGATATTGATTTTCATTATACATTTGCAATCTACAAAGGATAGAATCGTCGAAGCAGGAGGCGCCTCAAGTTTCCGAGGCAGATGGTTGAGGTAATTGCTCGCCGGAATCAGCAATTGGGATTTCCAAGAAAGCTGATAAATTCAAGAACTTCAACAACCTATCCTACAGAAAACCAGCCAACATAGTCCTCACAAAGAGCTCTGCGGCCGTGAAGGGACATCCCAGACGCACACCTGCCACCCTAACTTTTATAAACTTTGGATGAAACCTCAAAGCGCCTTATCTAAAAGATAAAGCTATACATTGCAAAATGCGGTGTTCCCTTTTGTAATCTGCACGAGGAAAGAGGAGGCGACCAGAGATGGCGAGCCTGGGGCAGACTCGTGTGAAGGTCATCCAAAACTGTGGATAATCCGGCTGTTTCGAAATCACAAACCTTGGAATTATCAACATCCTTGGCACATCACCCCGAACCCAATATTGATTAAGTAAGCCCAGAATACCTGGGATACCGGGCCGCAGCTCCAGCCTACACCTCCACCACTCTTACATTGTGATACTTCAGCGAATCGCTTGAAGCGTTTGTTTTTCAACAAATCAATCCATTACAAAAGGTATTGCTTATAAATTTGCTATAATCGTCTCCTATACGGAAACGTCCGCTTTGATGCATTTTTCTACATCAGCCCTATGCTTTTCGCTATACTGTCGTAGTAAGTAGTTGATATAATCCTTTTCCACCATACGATAGTAGCTGATTAGGCCGTTTAATACTTGGATATCGTGGCGGTTCCAAGCGTTACTGGATTGCCTGTCACGCATGTAATTGTCTAGCATGGCTTTAAACTCCTTCTTCCGCTTATGGCCTATGGTGATTTGATTTTCCTTGTTAAGCATCAAGCCGAGATTCCAATTGCGGCCGGCGGATGAACCGTATCGTGTTTTCTCCGGCTTTATGGAAAATGGCGCGTTAAATCCAGACAAGGTATCAATCACCAGGTTCTGCACTACATCCTTATCAAAATCAATCTTGCAGGAGATGAGCAGGTCATCGGCATAGCGCGTATACACAAAACGCCGGCTATCAAACTGCCGTAGAGTGTTGCTGATTTTGTGGTCTATGGCTATCATCATCACGTTGGTTATAAATGGCGAGATAGGTGTCCCTTGGGGCAGACCGCCATTGAGAAAGCATAAGCTAATAGCCTTGGTGAGTTCTTCTCTACCGGCCCGATACTTAACAATCTCGCTAAACGGAAATATAAGTGATAGCATGTCCAGTACAAATGCCGGTGTTGTGCTACCGAAGAAATCAGCAAAGTCCAGTTTGAGAAACCATTTACTTTCATTGCGCTGGTGGCGCTTGATGGCATCAATGGTGCTGCGCCCGCGGACATATGCAAAGGCTGCTGTGTGATATAGGGCAAACATGTGATTCTCAAACAGCATCTTCAATTCCCGCAAGGCACCCATCAATTCCGGCAGCGGCGCATCTATACGACGTAAACCGCCAGAACTTTTAGGGATATGGAAGGTATGATATAAAGAGGCCCTGTCCTTTGCGAACAGAGCCTCTTTCGATTTATTAAATGCGCTGAGCAGCCCAATCATGCCTGGGATATCCGTATTCCGTAATAACTTTGCATTTGGATGGTCTACCCAATAAGTCCGGGTATTGGTTACATTGGGCATTACATACCTGCTTAAATCATTTACCCCCGCCATAATATCTTCAAAGGTCATCTGATAGTAAACGGGCGGTTGTTTTATTGTGATATATGGCATAACTGCACCCTTTCATAATTAGTACACTTGTAATCCATATGGGTTAAAGGAGTCCGGCTGCATCTCATGAGATCTGTATGCCTGCGCACCTGGGAGAAGTCAAGACCTGCCCGCAAATCATTTGTAAACAGAAACCCAGTAAAACAGCTAACTCCTTAGCCGTTTGTCAAGGACTTTTTCACCGCTTGAACGCAAAAATCCCCCAAAGCGTGTTGATTGCCTTGGGGGATTGAGGTCTGTTGTACATAATCTTGATAATTACGATATGGGGCTTTTAGGTTCGTTATACGGCGTTA
>Ga0123355_10016520_pt1 | contig 11635 bp, 6 predicted proteins | sample TergutEmb28metaG_3_FD_89872 | JGI IMG/M metagenome (GOLD analysis project Ga0123355, IMG submission 89872) | Embiratermes neotenicus P1 segment gut microbial communities from Petit-Saut dam, French Guiana - Emb289 P1 | ecosystem: Host-associated > Arthropoda: Insects > Digestive system > Gut ...
ATAGATTTTAGCAACTTCATTTAGGAAATATTTTTTAAAAGACTCCCTGATGATGGTCATATGGTGACTGAAACATGTAGGAGTGAATAATTTTAATTTTAATTGAGGTTATGTGTTTTTAAGTTATTCTATGTGAGGTATTTTAGAAAAGACATAATAAAAGTGCAAGTAGTTGGCTCTCTTTATAAAAATAAAAGTGAAAATTTGTTATTACGATGTTTCTGGGATTCGTCGATCGTCTCACCTACAAAAGACCAGACCACACCAGAGACCGAGAACGGCTCATTCTGTCAGGCCCAACACTAAAGGCTCCTTCAGTCCTTCCCTTCGAACGGGAAGTTTCCAATAGCGGTACTTTGTATTGATTTGAATAAGAAGATAATTTATCGGTCTCGAAAAGTCGGAAAGGAATTGCCACTGCACGCTCCTTAATATCCCACAAGAGCGAAGATCTCATCTACTGCAAGGTGGAAGCCTGAAATCACGCGAAGCTTCATTATAGTTAATGAATGAAGCAGTACGTATGGCCGTACAACTTGGTATCCCATTTAGCAAAAGAAGATACACGGTTTCAAGACCAGGTGCTGGGAAGAACGTTTCGACTCAAAAGAAAAGACGGAACCGGAGGCTGGAGAAATTTACTTGATAAACGAAGTACAATTTTCACCACATTAGGATGACCAAAGTAAAAAGTAAAGTTCACCCTAGAACAGGCCACGAAGACCCAGAGGGGGAGCAGATGTATAGCTCTACTCTTCCTTCAGCCTCAGCACTTGATGTGGGTGGGTGGTCAACGCCACGCCTCGGCCGCTTTACCCCCGGGAAAGACGTGGTACCCATTGTATAGGAGGCTGGGTGGGTCCCAGGGCCGGTCTAGAGGGGTGCGGAAAATCTCGTACATACCGGGATTTGATCCCCGGACTGTCCAACCCGTAGCGAGTCGCTATACCGACTGAGCTCTTCCGGTCACTAGGATGACCAAAACAAGGACGATAAGCTGTGCGCGAAAAATGAGAAATATATAAAAACGTAGTTGGATAACCTAAAGGAAGAAATACCATTTGAAAGAACTAACTGTGGAAGGGAGGGTTAAAACAAAACGGATCTTAAAGAAATGGATAAGAGGATACAGAGTGCATCATTTGGTTCTGAGTGCAAAAGCGTGGCGGGACCTTGTCGAACACAGTGGACCTTATCAAATAATCTGACTCCATATGCGATGCGAAATTTTTTGACTAGCTGAGCGTCTGTTAGTTCGCCAAGAAGGAATTTCCTCGGTAAAGCAATTACTTAATCAGCCATTACGTACACAAAAAAAGTTACGTAGGCCTAATACAATACGATTAAACATTTTAAGAATGAATGAAAGTGTTAAAAGTACTTTTATGTCCAGTGCTCCCTGAAATCTGGAAGAATAATGTTTTGTTTGAAGGTTCCTAGGCTTCTCCCGCTTGTCTTTCTCCTGACGCCAGTGTTACGGTGAAGATTAAAATTCTCTTACAGACATTTGTTACAGGGATCGAATCTGTAGCTTCTCCGCACTTCCTAAGTTTAAATACATATTTCGGTACATTTTCATTAACAAAAGTACATGAGTGTTACGCGACTGCTATACCTCTTCTTACTTCTTAATTTTTTTACATAGGCTGCTGGGTCGGTAGCCAAACATCCAGACCAAAGTTCCTCGCCTCGGGGTGTTCCGGGCCGGGGGTTTAACCCAAGGGCAACCGAATACAAGAATAATCACAATGACACGGGAAATCCGAAGTACTCGTAGAAAATCCAGTCTCGGTTTCACTTTATCCACCACGGTCCCATACGGATTGGCCCCTAATTGAACCCAGACCTCCGCAGTGGGCGGTAAATAAACTTTTTTAAGTATAAAACTATTCAAACAACGACCAAAAATTCAATTCTTATCTCACGGAGAGAACAATGCGTCTTCATAACAAATAAAAATCAATTAATTTTAGGTAAATAATGGTTGTTTTACATGAAAACATACTACATAAACATACAAACATACTACATACACATACAAACATAATACATACACATACAAACATACCACATACACATACAAACATACTACATGCACATACAAACATACTACATGCACATACAAACATACTACATGCACATACAAACATACTACATGCACATACAAACATACTACATAAACATACAAACATACTACATACACACACAAACATACTACATACACACAAACACACTACATGCACATACAAACGTACTACATACACACACAAACATACTACATACACATACAAACATACTACATACACACACAAACATACTACATACACACAAACACACTACATGCATATACAAACATACTACATACACCTACAAACATACTACATACACATACAAACATACTACATACACACAAACATACTACATATACACAAACACACTACATGCACATACAAACACACTACATACACACACAAACACATTCTTAAAAAAAGTGTTTCATTAATATTAAAGCAGGCAGTAAACATTGGAGTAACAAATAAACGTGAGAATTTTAAAATAATCGCTGGTAGTTGCGGGTGTGAAACTGGAAAGAGAAACGAGCCTGCCAAAGAAAAAGTAAATAAAGGTTTGTAATTAGTGAAACGTTTACAAAATCGTTTTTTTAAATGTATGGTAGGAATACGAGTGACACACATAATGGTGATTTGGCTATACGGCAGCCGACGATAACAAAGCATGAAGTAACTACACGACAAGGAGCGTATTATTTTACGAGGTTCTAATGGATGGTTATGAATACCGGATATCAGATACGGCTGTTGTATTATATTTACTGTCAGCGTGACGAGAGTGTAGAATTTCGCATTTATTTTTTCGGACACTGTCACTCGGCCTATCCAGCAGTCACACACAGTTGATGTAACTGAGAGCTGCAGTCAACCGAACCAGATCAGCGACCCGTATATAATGATCTTTTTGGCGTCCACGCCCCATTCTCTTGCCTGTTTTTCAAACATTCATGAAAACAATACAATTAAACGTTTCCTTGTACACGCCATTAAGATTTGCGTGGCGGAGTGTAGGTATATCTCCACTCATTCTGAACCTCGGCACTAGATGGATAATGTGATAATCAGCTTCATGCCTCGGCCCCTTGACACCTTGGAAGAGTCTCCGGTGCCAAATTAGTAGGACGCAGGTTAGGCCACGTTGGGGAGATAAGAATAATTTATTGCTCTCGCAGGGAATCAAACCATGATTCCTCGGTCTTCCAACACGTAGCCTACTAACTGTATCGACTAAGCCATTCCCAGTAGAACTCAAGACAATAAGCACAAGACGTTCTTGGCATGATCTTGGGAAACAGATTGTTGCATGCGATAGACAGTGTTGGTTTCCACAGAATGTGTATGCCATGATTCACTTACATAATTACAGTTACCATACCATGCTATGCTATTATATGACACTTACATGGTAAAGCTGTTTGAATCACATTGTGATTAAAGATATAAATCCCGTTAATGCTTCAACGGAAAACTGCTGAGTTTATGAATGTTATAAAGAAATCTAAAGCAAAAATTATTTATAAAATATTGTGTCACGTGCAACATTTAGTGCCGTGAAGATTGGTACAGGTGTTGGTGTCATAAGAAACCGAACTTGACAGAACACTAATACGCATGAAGCGATGGTTCTGTCTGGAAATTCCCTAGGAGAATATTAGGAAATAGGTGCAAGCTGCAATACCGACTGAGGCATATCTTCCACTGCTGCTTATTACTGTTACCTGCTTCTACAAGCATTTACTTTCGAACGTAGACAACGACAGAAATTCAAGCGTCAGACTTTCACAGACAGGCGCAACGATCATCGGTTTGTACGTAAAAAAAAAAAAAAATACTTTCAGTTTCAAAAACCTTTGCTTTTGTGTTCAGTCATTTAATGGTCATTTAACGAAGGTCAGACTGTCTAGTGCCGAATGATGGGCTGCAGCGGCCTAGATAAGGCTTCGTGGGTCTGTAGACAAACAGACTACTAAAATTTGTTGCGTGTTCTTTCAGACTGGATTGGTACAATCTGACAAGACAACGGTCGTATGAATCTGTGTTGTGAGATTTAGGAGTAAATTCTCTAATAAATACATGGATCCGCAATTATTGAACGGCGGAGATCCCCGATTATAGAGAGGCGGAGAGGAAGACAAACGACAGCTTGTCTACACAACTGAAGAATGACAAATTAATTGGGAAGAATGAAGAAGGAAATGGTCGTGGCTAATCGTAGGATTTAAATAGTAATTTTCCCTTAAGTACGGAGGAAACATCGAAGAACCTTTATCGGGATTGCAGGATACTTGGCCGAGACTTGAACCCAAGATCCTTTGAATACGAAGCAGAATTGCTAACCAGTCAAGGGCAAATTTCGTTTAGTGATATTAGGAAAATAAACGCTGTTTGTTCCGAAAACAAAACAAGCACAATACAAAAATTCTGCGATTTAAGTTTTGAATTACAAACGTCGGTTCAAACTTTAGCCGCACGCATATTTAACTCTGGGTTAACTCTGGTCTGCACAGTGATGGGACGTCAAAGGGTTTACTTTATCTTCATTTCTTTGGTGTAAACCATAAATTATCACCAATTACATGGACAAGAGCCACTTCTTCTTTCTCCAAACATATGTGAGACAGCAATATCACGCACATTTCATTAGCACAGCAGTTTATGTACACACAGGTACATGGACTCCGCAGGAATACAAGAAGAACAAAAACAACCAAGTGTCTTGCACATCGTAAAGTACGAGATGAAAGAGAAATCATAGTCACTTATGCTTCCCACTAAATGACACCAGGACAAAATGCAGGCCCTCATGTTGACTGAACCTACAAACATCCCTTTGATGTATACATCTGTAGGTTTTCACAAATACTGGTAAAGTATTATTTCACACAAATATATAAATTACGATTGCCGATCCCAGTAACCGCGCGGTCTAAGATGTGGATCTGCGGCCGCTCGCCTGCTGAGATTGTGGGTTCGAATCCCACCGGGAGCATGGGTGTCTGTCTGTTGTGAGTGTTTTGTGTTGTTAGGTAGAGGTCTCTGCGACGATCTGATCGCTCGTCCAATGGGGTCCAACCGACTGTCTTGCGTCGTTGTGTGTGATCTAGATACCTCGTGAATGAGGAGGCCCTGGCCTGCGGGGGGGCTGTTGCACCAGAAACAAACACATAAAATATTATTTGAAACACTTAAATTGTGTCTTGTATGAAAATGTGGGAGATGAAAAACGCACACAGAATTCTTGGGCCTTGAAGATGCAACGGATAGATTGTCCCGAAACATCGGTAAGAATTTACCACTACTCGCTGCGTAGTAAAATACGTGTTGGCTATCTAATTAGCTTCTCAAAATGCGTTCTCTACCGTGCAGTTGAGGGCCGTGTAGAACAGTCGGTATAGCGACTGACTACGGGCTGGACAGTCTGGGATCGAATCCCGGTGGGGACGAGATTTTCTGCCCGTCCAGACTGGCCTTGGGGTCCACCCAGCCTCCTGTGCAATGGGTACCGGGTCTTTCCCGGGGGTAATGAGCGGCCGGGGCGTGCTGTTGACCACTCACCCCTTCTAGTGCCGCGGTCATGGAAGAGTAGAGCTATATCTCTACCCACCGTCTGGGCCACACCAGGCCTGTAACGGGAACACTTTAACTTTACCCTACCGTACAGGTACTGCGCGCAGTTGTAACTTAATGTTGAGATGTTAGCGACACGATCGCGAACAAGGAATCAGGATTCATCGAGAGTGATAAATTTGAAGTTACAGTTTGTCAACGTAACGTGAAATATTAGAAACCTACAAATTTACTCCCTCAAACAAACATTAAACTTCTATTCTGAATCCAGAGTGTGTTTGGTTTCCCGTGCCAAGTGTAGGTAGAACATGTCATAAGGTTGTCAGACTATCAGTGTAACTGTGTGTGGGTTAGATTGTGGGAAACAGAGACACAAAACTTGCGGGAAAGAGATGGCATGAGTAGTAAATTGTCAGGATTCATATCTTACTTCCTTACGCTGTAAATTTTGGGAACAATTGCGCAGTCTGCACATGACGCGACGCTCCCCCTCCCACCCCACCGTAACCCCCGACCATTATTACTTGGCTCTTTGCTCCTTCTCGCCTTTCTGTACAATCCACTGATTTCATTTCTCTCCCTGTCTCCTTTCCACTCATTGTTTGAACCGTCCATTATTTTCCACTGATAATATCAAAAATCGCATGATTAATATTTCGCCCGTCTCCTATAGATTTGTCGCATATCTATATACTTAGCTACATTCCATCCTTATACTTTAACAGAATATTTAGAATATTCGTAGCACATGAGAAATTACTGACGTCTAGCCTGGTTTCAGAAAAGTGAGAGCAGTTTGAACGAGAGGCATATTTCGAGCAATTTCTAAAGCAAAGTAAATTTCGGGGTGAGTTCCTCGCATCATTACAGTGGGGAAAAATACATGTTATCAAGTTATGTCCGCAAATACTTGGTTTTCGATGTATCGTCCAACAGCGTGTTGTCCTCAAAACTTAAGATTTTTGTCTGTGGGTATACTAAAATCATCGGTGCATTCACTTCCAATTACAAACAAAGACAGTTCATCATCGCATTTTTGATACCCGTCAAACCATTTCTAACCGCTCCGGGTCTTGAAACGGTGCGACAGTCCATGACCAGATGTGTCCATGCTGACGTTCATTAAGGTGGATGACATTTTGGGTATGTTTTGGACCGTGACATGAAAACAATAATAAATCTATTGTTATTTATTTGGGGACATATGTTATAAACGTATTATGTGAGATGCAAATAAAATTTTACAGAGTTAAGGTATTTATGGCTGAATACAATCTTCCGTTAAATTAAAAAAAAACCGCTCATATCTGACATATGTCTATATCAGATGTTCTTTGTTTTAATGTGCAGAACAATATCTTAAAAACTGTCCAGACATTTGAGATACATCCTGTATATACATAAAAAAATAAATTGTGTAAACAAAACACAGTATATGAGTAAAAAGTAATTACAAAGCTAATGTTTATTTATAACGGCTTCTACTATCCGGTACAAAGCATAGATTAATTTATATCATCATACAATCACAAAAATGACAATTCTTGATCAGAGGCCACGTTTATTTTTCGTCGCCTTTCATATTTGACGGCAAAAATGTGCAGCCTTGTTTTGACACCATAAGCTCCTCGTTTTCGTCAAAGACATTAAGAGGCAAATAAGGTAACAATAAAAGCAAGAAGGAATGTATTTCCTAAACTACTAAAAAGTACGTTAAAGTTTCGATGGAAAGCTGCTGAGTTATGAAAATTAATGAATTGGGAGCATCACACCAATTAGTGAACAGTTTCTCTGCATGTGTAACGTCTTTTGTATATAAAAAGAAAAGTCCGTTTAAAAATATCTAACCTCAACATCAACTCGATTAAATTGTATAAAATTATATGAATTCTCTTTATTATCAATGAAAACACCAACTTTCAGTTTCTCACTAAAGAACTCCAAACTTTTATAACATGTATTCACGATACAGCTAATTATTAAAACAAAGTTCTGAATATAAGAGGAAGCACACGAATAAAATGTTTGAACATCTACAACAGTCCGAGTGAATAGAATCAAATAACGCTTATTTACTCAGTAAAACACCAGTTACCAACAGCATCAACAGCATCCAACATATTATCACAATTTAACAATTCACTTAAACTTACTGGCTTAAATAAACACCAAATGTCAATCGCATCCAGACGTTCTAATTTATCAAACAAAGTGAAATGCCAACGTGATGCAACTAGTTAAATTTATTGATGTATTCTTAGCTCGTCATGTTTCGGGTACATACGCCCATCATCAGGAGCATTAGATGTTGAGTTGCAGCATATAGTTTTCTGTACCGAGTTTGTGGATCAGTGGTGGTCTTGAGAGCCGCTGCGTGGGTCGTGTTTACGGTGTGGATGGTGTCGTGCCACGCACGGCACCATCCGCACTGTAAACACGACCCACGCAGCGGCTCTCAAGACCACCACTGATCCACAAACTCGGTACAGAAAACCATATGCTGCAACTCAACATCTAATGCTCCTGCTGATGGGCGTATGTACCCGAAACATGTCGAGCTAAGAATACATCAAGAAAATTACCTAGTTGCATCAAGTTGGCATTTCACTTTATTTCATGAGGAAAATGCAAGGTCAAACAGCCCTCAAGTTCTAACTTATCATCAAAATTAAATATTTCACGGAGGCTTACTCCAACGACATTGTCAAAGGAATACGGAAGTAATCGAATAAGACTTTCTAAACAAGAGACGCGCAATATAAATCGAAGCAATATAACAACCAAACCCTACTGTAACCACAGACACGGTGCCTGTGACGTGGCCATCTTTATATCGATATATTCCCATATCCCCATTCACTCAGAAACAAACTTTTATAGTAACCATGGAAACCGGTGGCTGTGATGTTTCCGGTGTGTTACTCCCAAATCAAGAGTCTTCATTTACGGTAAGTGGCAGAAAGTTATCCAGTCGCAGACTGGACAGGGATGGTATGCTGGAAGGATGTTTACTGGATCAAAATCAATACGAAATATATGAACCGGCATTAAAACAAGAAAGTAAATGTACCTGCAATATAACAAAGAGACCCATTCTGAACTTGGCTACTTGGATTCTTCTCGGATGGTCATACCATTTACACTACTGGGGTCACACTTCTGGTTGTTGCAGAGAAAATTTCAGTTTAAGTTTAAATCTGGCAAAAATATCAGGAAATATACATGAAGACCTATACACGTTTACGATCAAATTTCGCTGAATCCTTCCTGGAATGAGAAGAATTTCAGGTAAAATTTGTGGAGAAAATGAGAAAAAAATATTTCATGTTAAACTCATTTTATATCCGAACACCGTTCCTTTCATGGGATAATTACGACAAACACGCCATACCCAGACAAGTCATAGATAATCGAATATAATATGGCAGGTAGAATATTCAATTTGAAAGTGAATTCGTAAAAAGTCTAAAAAGCGTCTAATATTGTTAACAGTTACGTAATAAAAAAGAACTCACTCAATGTTGCATTTCAGTCGCAACACATTTAATTCTTGGTCCGCATTACAGAGGTACAAACAACTGTCTACAGCAAACTGACATGACAACGCAAAACACTCACTAGGAGAAACCAGCATAACGTATCGATTACATATGTCAAAGGCAAAAATTATTTTTATCTTTTTCTTTGGTGAAGGGGGGGGGGGGCCGTAAACTCCAGTGATGCATTTCCTCGTCTTCCTCACTTCCTCCCTTTCTCTCTCCCAAACGAGGCTAAGACATTAATTATGATCTTAACGACTTTCACACTTACTTACTCTTATTCACTTTAATGGAGAATACACAAAAAAAAATAAATATTTTCCATTCATAAGACCCAGAAAATAAATAGGATAGTGTAAACTAAGTGTATAAAACAGGATGTGAAGATTAGAATGTGACACAGAGTTACGTTATACCTTACGTAGTATATATTCTAATGTCTTCTACTAACTTTCATAATTTCCAACCGACTGACAAAATTGATCGCTGTAATTTTATGGATGAAAGTGACAGGAACATTTATCGCAGTAATTAACCAACCTGATGCACAACAGTTTTGTTTTACAATAAGTTCATTTCATGCCTCTACATGTTTCGAGCACATGTGCTCGAAACATGTAGAGGCATGAAATAAACTTATTGTAAAACAAAAATGTGTGCATCAAGTTCGTTAATTACTAAGATAAATGTACTGAGATGCACGGTCAGCAGAACGTAAAAAAATGACAGGAACATAGTTATTATTCAGCCCGTACCGCGCAGTAAACCCACCCCGTCTCGTTTATAAAAGTTAAACAGGTAACGTTGCGCGGGAAAATAATCGCTGTTTGTTCTGAGATCGATATAAAACAGGTAAATGCACTATGTCTTCAGGTGTAGAATTTGTTAGCGCTAAACCTGGTAGTACAAAAAGCAACCACTAGCTTTCCAAGAATTGGCGCATACCTTGAACATTTTGAACAAATGAAGTACTTCCACAAGTAGGAATCTGGAAACAATTACGTCAATCAATTGTGATAATCCGATTATGCCACAAAAGGAAAGGGAACCCAATTTGTAACCACTACAAAACACCAAGTACCAATCTATTAAAAGGCTTCCAAATTGTTATCATAAATATTTAGTTTTAAAACAAAGCTCAATTAGTCAAATGGCACTGCGAAAAAGAGTTGGCAAACACTCGAATAACATGTTCGATATAAATCGATAGCCGTAGCCTCAACAAGCTAAAACGTCATCAGACACCGATCTCCATTCACAGCCATTGGAACTGGTATTTTGGGAAATCAAAACTGCGACGTCATTCGACTATAAATTCTGCTCGCTTAACCTTTAAAAGACGAAGCGCAGACCGCTCTATTTAAAGGCCCAGTTCGTACCGCGCTGTAAACACTTTTCATCTCGGTTATGAAAACCAATCAGTTTACGCTGTAAGTGGCACTAGTCGCTGTTTGTTTTGAGATAAATACAAAACACACCAATACAGTGTGGGCAGAGCATACAGTTGTTGAATGTTAAACTGGTTGGTGCGTCACGTGACCAGTAGGCTTTAAAAGGTTAATGGAAACAGGTATTTTAAATAAAGCATTATTTTAATTGAGTTGTGGTGAATGTAGTTTTACGTTAACGACAGTCAGCTGGATGAGCGTTTCATTGATGTGCGCAGCCGTTACATCCACTGAAGGCAAAAACAGAGAATAAAACAGTGAACAGCTGTTCAGCAAAATTGAGTCAAAAGCAAGAAAAGTCTCTGAGAAGACGAATCGGAAAAGGAAAAGAAATGAATATCCCAACAACACGCTATAAAATGTAAGAGAAGTCGTAAAATATATAGGTAAAATATAGTCAAACACAACTTGTTTGAACAAGTTAAACAAGTTGTGTTTGACTATATTTTACCTACATATTTTATGATTCTGTTCAACACAACAGGGATGTCTCGCCTTAAAAGAAACATAAGTCGCTGAGAACATGATCGAAAAACGGGAAATTGCCGAATTTTCCAGCAACGCACCGTTAAACGTTAGAAAAGTCACTGAAAGGATAAGTGAAACGCCACAACCTGAAGCTTATAACATACGTACAACCGAAGATCAAGTGGCGGTCAGCATAGTAGACCTTTCTCCAGAACTTCTGTTGCATATATTCTCGTGGCTTAACGAGACAGATATGTATCAGAGTGTATCTCGAGTCTTTAGAAAATTGTCCCTTCTAGCTATATATCTTTAAAAGATGTTTCTTACATCCAGAAGAAGACAGCCCGATTTCCATTACAAATATCAGTCTTTTAATGGTGCTTAGATAAGATATTCAAAACCAGACCGGAAGGAACAAAAGTGTAGGAAGACCAAAATTGCGATGGGAGGATGGTGTTGTTCAAGACACACGAATATTAGGGGTCAACAGTTGGAAGAAAGTAGCCCTCGACAGAGACCAATGGGCGAAGCTCCTCAAGAA
>Ga0123355_10016521_pt1 | contig 11635 bp, 9 predicted proteins | sample TergutEmb28metaG_3_FD_89872 | JGI IMG/M metagenome (GOLD analysis project Ga0123355, IMG submission 89872) | Embiratermes neotenicus P1 segment gut microbial communities from Petit-Saut dam, French Guiana - Emb289 P1 | ecosystem: Host-associated > Arthropoda: Insects > Digestive system > Gut ...
AATTAACATGAGCATTCCTGCCCCTTTTAAACACAGCCTGTTCTTTATCTGTCAAAACATCACTTATCTTTAAAAAAGCCGCCGCCTGAGCCTTAGCGGAAACAAAAGTAACAGCTCTCCCATGAAGCCCCTTTGCCGTTGAAGTGCCCAAGCTTAGAAGCCAAGTCCGCACCATAAGCTCATAAACAGCATCACCGACATGTGCCAAACCTAGAACCGAAATGCTATGCATATCTTGCTCTGAAATCTCAGACCTTAAATAATCACTCAATTTGATCTCCCATCAGCCGTTTTCTTTTATGAGCAACAATAGTGATATTGAGCACATCGCCCATGATTAGAATTATTCCGCATGTGTATAACCACACCATGAGTATTATAAACGACGCAAGCGAACCATAGAGTATCGCGTATCGCAAAGAAGCTGTGATCATATGTGAATATACCATACTCGCACCAACCAAAACAATCGCTGCCGTAACCGCCCCCGGCAAACATGCACGTTTTCTCGTACCCTTTGGAGCGGAAAATATGTATATTAGAAGAATTATACAAAACAGCAGCAAAAGCAAAAATACAAACCGCAGCCAGTTCCAAATTTCAAAAATTTCAATGACAGTCAATTGCTCACCAATAACTTCAATTATCCATTCCCCGGTTAAAATTACAAGACCGGAAATATAAATCGACAGTAAAAACACAATAGAACTGACAAAACTGAAAATTCCGCGCCAAATCCCTGTATGACGTGCACTGCCCTGAATATCACTGATTGTACCCGTAAAAGAACGAAATGCCGCAGACGATGTCGTCAGCATGGCAATAACACCGAAAACAAGCATCACATCTGACCTGAATCTGCTTACATATCTTAAAAACTCATAGATAACATAAAAAGCACTGTCAGGAAGAAACTCCCTCAGAGAATCACCCAAATCCGAGTCAACTATCCATGTATTGCCGAGTATTGCACTTACGCAAATCAGCAAAGGAAATATAGAAAGCGTCAGATAGTACGAAAGCGCCGCCGCACCGCGGGTGACGTTTTTTTTGACAAATATTTCTGCCATGTCTTTTATAATCAAAAAAAGATAGCTCTGCACTACCAAACTCTTCATACAAAAATTTCCTTTATCACGATTCCGAATAACTATTTTGCGGCATCTGTAAAGCAGACAACTATTTCGGAAATATCTATGAAAGCGGCGGGGGGTACATTCCTCCCCTCGCCGCCTTATAAATATACCTAAATCTATTTTGAATTAAAAATCTTAAAAATCGTATCAAACGGATCTTCTTCAGGCGGCGGAGGAGGAGGCGGAGCAGGCTCCGGAATCTCAGCAGTAGTGCTGAGAACAGACTCCACTGTAGGAGCAGTAGGAGCAGTAGGAGCAGCAGCAGCCGTAGTAGCCGCAGCAACACCACCTGTCAGCTTACCTGAAGAGAAAATATCAGGTTTCTTTTCGGTAGTTCCGATACCCGGCAAAACAGCCTTGTCACCGAAACGAGTGGCAATGACAACAACACGGATCTCATCTTCCATATCCTCATCAAATGACGCACCGAAGATAATATTCGCCTCCGGATGTGCAGCTTCCTGTACAAGACTTGCAGCAAGCTCTACATCATCAAGACCCATATCGAGTGACCCGGTGATATTGATAAGAACACCTCTTGCACCATCTATGGAAGTTTCCATAAGAGGGCTTGTAACAGCGGTACGGGCAGCCTCTTCAGCCTTACCCTTACCCGCAGCATGACCCACTCCATATGCGCATATCCGGCATCTTTCATGATTGAAGTCACATCGGCAAAGTCTAGGTTAATAAACCCGGTGCTTTTTATGAGTTCTGAAATACTGACAACAGCTTGATGCAGCACAGAATCAGCAATCTCAAAAGCATTTGCAAATGTAAGCTTCTGCTCTGAAACATTCTTCAGACGGTCATTAGGGATAACAAGCAGAGAGTCTACCTTACCTAACAGGTTCTTTATACCCTCTTCGGCCTGCTCCATTCTGCGCCTGCCTTCGAAACTAAACGGCTTTGTAACAACGCCGACAGTAAGCGCACCTGCTTCACGCGCTATATCAGCTACAACGGGAGATGCGCCCGTTCCTGTTCCGCCGCCCATTCCGCCGGCAATAAACACCATATCAGTGCTCTCAATTGCCTTTGCAATGTTGTTGCGGCTCTCCTCGGCTGCTTTCTTCCCGATTTCAGGATTAGCGCCGGCACCTTGACCCGCAGTAAGTTTTTCGCCTATCTGGACCTTAATGTCCGCATTTGAAACAGCCAGTGCAGGCTTGTCCGTGTTTACCGCAATAAACTCAACACCCTGTGTTCCTGCGGAGACCATCCTGTTGACAACGTTATTACCCGCGCCGCCAACTCCGGCAACTTTTATTACGACAACATTGTCGGGACCGCTTTCTAATGAAAACGCCATGCTTAAATCCCTCCGTACTTAAAGTGAAATTATTCTTATACCTCCGCATACTTCATGACATTTTAACGTTTTTTTGCTCTCAGGTCAATAGTAAATGCGGTTTTTTCCAAAAAGTGCCATTTTTTATTCGCAATTGATTCAATCGTCAGATGCTTTTTTTCGTGTAAATTGCTTACGGTGTCACAAGAAATCCGACCTCGGACGGATTGCTCACATTGATCTCTCCTATTGCATCTGCGCCAAATTCGCGATTGATTCGAACGACCGTATCAGGATTTAAAATCCAATTTATTTTCTGCTGCAAATTATTCGGCTCACCTAAAATCACTCGAAACCTTTCAGTATATCCAAAACTGATTCTGCCTATATTTGTAAAATCAATGTCAGAAACATCATTTAATATGTTTCCTCTTTCCATCATCGTAAGAATCTCACGTAAGTGCTGCGCTTCATTAGTAATTTCGGTTCGCAGCGGCTGCCCCACTGTAGTCGAAACCGGAGTAACTCCTATAACATCGATAAGACCCGGTGCTGCCACACCCACCATTTCAAGCACTCTGCCGTCCGAATCAATTATTATTATACCATAATTTGTTCTGATTGCCGCAACCGGAACACTTTCTTCAATTTCAATAACAATTCCGTCCGGAAGCACACGCGATATAGCAGCAGAACTTACAAAGGGCATCGCCGAAACTATTCTTTCTTCAATACTCTCCGTATCGAGAAACAACAGATTATCTCCTTTAGATACTCCCGATGCCATAATTATATCTTCCGGCGAATATCTGGCAGTCCCCTCTACATCTATCACCATTATCCGCAAAAAGCCGCTCACTCCTAAAACCGTGAGTATGACTATGACCAGAGCACTGATCGATATATACATTGTTGCACTTCTACTGCTTCGCTTTCGTCTTCTCTTTTCCACTTCAGCACTCCCCCTCTCTGCGGATAATATTTATTCCAAAATCAAATACTTTATACAACACAACTCTTTGCCCCTAATTATTTACAGTCCTAAAACTATATCCACAATCTTCCCTGCTGCATCCGGTGCAGCCAGTGATCTTTGGGCAAAAGACATTCTTAAGAGCTTATCCTTATCATTTAATATGGACGAAACCACTTCGAACATTTTCTCCCCGGAACAATCCCTCTCAAGCAACATCACAGCCCCGCCGGCTTTTTGTAATTGCTTAGCATTTTCCTCTTGATGATTGTTAGTCACATATGGTGACGGAACTAAAACCGCAGGCTTTCCCATCACCGTGAGCTCCGCAATAGTTGAAGCTCCTGCACGGCACACCACCAAGTCGGCTGATGCCATAACTTTAGGCATATCATTTATATACTCTCTGACTTCTATGCCATTCGGAAGATTTTCCGGCACATCCAAACGCTTGAGCCGGTCTTTCATAATGAGAAAACCATTTTTCCCTGTAGCGTGGATGTGATCAAACTTTCCCTCTTCCAGATTCAGCCTTATAAACTCTGCTATAGTTTCATTCATCCGCTCCGCCCCCAATGATCCCCAAAACGAAACTACAAGCGGTTTTTCTCTATTTTCACTCATCCGAGCCGCCTCATCAGACGGCACATCAAATCCCGATCTAATCGGCGTGCCGGTAAAAACAACTCTATCGGGTCTCCTATATAGATTTTCCACACCGGGAAATGATACCAAAACTTTATCTACAGTGGCGCTCAACATTTTTGTCGTAAGACCGGGTACAGCATCAGAGCCATGGACAACTGTTGGGATTTTCATCTGCGCCGCTTTTTTGAGTACAGGATAGCAGATATATCCGCCTGTTCCAATCACAGCATCAGGTTTGAAGCGCTTCATCAGCTTCTCAGCTTTAATCCCTGCCGTTGTCAAGTTTTTCAAAGTTCCGAAATTGTGGAGAAGATTTTCAGGAGAAATACTGCGTCTCAGTCCGCTCATTCGGATGTTGACTATATGAAAACCTGCTTTTGGTATGAGCTTATTTTCCAGATCTTTGCCTGCTCCTACAAAAAGAATCTTCGCTTCGGGATTTCTGCTTCTAATCTCTGAAGCAATCGCAATCGCGGGGTTTATATGCCCGGCTGTACCTCCGCAGACAAGCAGAAAATTCATATCGGATTCTCCACTTTCTCATACTCTTCTCTGCCTCGGCGCTCATGCTTTTCAACCGGGATTTCTCTTGAAACAGAAAGGATAATACCTATCTGTGCAAGCTGCATTACAAGCGCCGTGCCGCCGTAACTAAATAACGGTAACGCTATCCCCGTAGGCGGAAACATACCGATGGCAACCGCTACATTCAAAAACACATGAATCGCTAAAAGTGTCGTTATTCCGATCACAAGCAAAGAACCAAATCTATTATCAACATGCATCGCAAGCCAATATCCTCTGATAATCAGCAGTGCAAACAGTGACAAAATCAGCATCGCCCCGACGAAACCAAGCTCCTCAGCAATAATTGCAAAGATAAAATCATTATGCTCTTCAGGAAGCAGATGTTTCTGCCTGCTTTGTCCCAGCCCTTGACCCAGCCAGCCACCCGAACCTACAGCATTGAGTGATTGATTTGTTTGGAAACCTGTACCCAGCGGATTAGCACCGGGATTGAGCCATGTGTCAATTCTCACACCCCAGTGTCCGAGAGAGGCAAAGTCAATACCTGAATTTTCTGCTTCTTGTGCGATTGCATCCACACCGCCTTGCATCCCACCTTCTCTAACAGACGACAACAGTGAAGGCACCATCATCAGCCCGAGAACCAAAATGCCTGCAACAAAGGGCACTACGAAATATCTTAGTTGAGTTCCGCCCATAAACATCATTACAACTGCAATCATAGCGATAATTATCAGCGCCGACACATGCGGTTGCATCCAAAGAAGTCCGCCTATCACCGCAGTTATTACCGCAAAAGGCAAAACCCCGTACTTAAATGTCCTCATGCGTTTCGGACCGAATTTGCACGACATCTGCGCGAACGAAAGAACCACCGCAATCTTTGCTATTTCAGACGGTTGAAACTGAAGACTAAACGCAGAATCAGGACTTCCGAATCCCAGCCATCTCGTTGCACCGTTGATTCTTGTGCCTGATATGAGCACAAGAACCAACAGTCCAACTGAAAAAAGGAGAACTACTGTAGACCAACGACTGAAGAAATTAACACTAAATCTTGAAATGAGTATCATCGCACAAATACCGATAATGGCAAACATCACCTGATTGCGAAACAGTGCGAGCGGACGCCCCATCATGTATGTAGATGCGGAAAAGCTTGCCGACATGAGCATAATTAAGCCTATCACAAGTAATATAAGCGTTATAATCAGAAAAGGCTTATCCACACCGGGGCTTTTTTGCTCATCTTCTACAAATTCAGTCGTAAGCTCACGCGCTGCCCAGCTCGGCATTCCGATAACTCTGTCATCAGCAGCCGCTTCGGCTTCCGCTTGTGCAGCTTGCGCAGCAGCAAGAGCTTCCGCCTCCGCCTCAGCACGCGCACGAGCACGTGCTCGCGACTGGATTCTCTGAAATTCTAATACATTGTCATTTATATCCATAATTCTCTCTCTAACTGTTAATTGTTAACTATTTAGCTGTCAACTATCAACTATCAACTATCAACTATCAACTATCAACTATCAACTATCAACTGTTATTCGTATCTATAAGCTACGCCAAAAAATGAAATGACCGCAAACACTACCGACACCGCGGTAAATACTGAGAAAAGTTTATATTCACTCCATCCGATCATTTCAAAATGATGATGGATAGGCGCCATTTTAAACACCCGCTTACCCTTTGTAAGCTTAAAGTAAGCTATCTGAATTAAGTCTGATAAAGTCTCAACAAAATAAACAATTCCCAAAGGAATAAGTATTAGCGGCATATCCATCGCAAATGCCATAGCGCAAACCGCCCCTCCGAGAAAAAGCGAGCCTGTATCTCCCATAAAAACCTTTGCAGGATGAAAGTTAAAAAACAAAAATCCAACAAGCCCAAAGGCAAGTGCCGCGGCGAATATTCCGACCGAAGTAATCGACCACATAGCTGCAATAATCACAAACCAAACTGCCACAGGAATCGTCACACCGGTTGCAAGACCATCAACACCATCTGTGATATTAACAGAATTCACAGTTCCCACTACTACAAAAATCGCGAAAATATAATATAGCGGTTCGGGAATGTTCCATGTAACATTAACAAACGGAATGTAAAGGCTTGGATTTAAATTCCCGGTCACTCTCATAAGAATAACAAATGCCAGAGCAACAACAGCTTGCAGAACAAATTTGTGCCTTGCTTTTAATCCGAGATTTTGCTTCTTTCTTAGCTTCTCATAGTCATCAAAGAAGCCAATCGCTGCAAAAATCAATGCAAATACCAGAATATACAAGTGGCGTACATCACCGTCACGCACAGCGGCAAAGCCGATTGTGAGACATGCAACGGTAATTCCTGAAATAAACATCAGACCGCCCATTATCGGAGTGCCTTGTTTATTACTGTGCCAAACCGGGCCATCCTCGCGGATTGATTGACCGGCCTTTAAACGGCGCAAAGCAGGTATCAAAAAATACCCGACTACGGCTGTCACCGCTAGCGATATTAAACTGGCAATCACAAGCTGCACAATCATAACTTAACGTTCCTTAATAATTAGTTCTGTAAGACATTTGTAAACCGGGGCTATTTAAAATACTCCGCTACAATTTCCCGTTCATCGAGATGGAATTTTTCTTTGCCGATAATTTGATAATCCTCATGCCCTTTTCCGGCTAAAATCACCACATCACCCGGCTGCGCATTCTCCAGTGCCCAAAATATTGCCTCTTTCCTGTTTTCTATCACTTTATAAGGCACTTTAGCTGTCTTAACACCCTCAAGAATGTCAGCAATTATCGCACTCGGCTCTTCCGTCCGAGGATTGTCAGATGTAACAATGACAAAATCAGAATACTTACCCGCCATCTCTCCCATGAGCGGCCTCTTCGTGCTGTCACGATCACCGCCGCATCCAAACAAAGTAATCACTTTACTTGCCGTACTGCCCCTCATGGCAGTTATTATCTTCTCAAGAGCGTCCGGCGTGTGCGCATAGTCAATGATAACAGTATATTCACTGTCCGTCGGCACTACCTCTGCCCTGCCCTTAACACCCTCGCACATCGGCAGCGCTTCCGAAACTTGCTTCATATCAAGCCCAATCAAAAATGCCGCAGACACCACCGCTAAAGCATTATAAACAGAAAACATTCCCGGTATCGGAAGCCCGAATCTTACAAGATCCCCAATCATCAGAGCGCAGAATGAGATTCCGTCAGAAAGCAACTTCACATTCTTCCCGACCAAATCTGCCGAATCATTATTTATTGCATATGTAAATCTTGACCCTGCTGCTTTTTCGAGCATGACAGCAGCGTAATCATCATCTATATTGATTGCTGATTTTTGGCTGATTGCGAAAAGCTTTGATTTCGCCCTCGCGTATGCTTCCATCGTGCCATGAAAATCAAGATGGTCTTGCGACAGGTTAGTATAAACTCCAACCTCAAATTCGATTCCATGAACCCTGCTCAGCTCAAGCGCATGTGATGACACTTCCATGACCGCATATTCACAGCCCTTATCCACCATCATCGCGAGCAGTTTTTGGAGTTCAAGCGATTCAGGAGTCGTGTGTACAGCCGGAATTTCATCATTTCCTATCATGATACCGCTCGTACCGATAAGTCCTGATTTTGCACCGGTGCATTTTTCTATAACAGATTTGAGCAGACTCGTCACGGTTGTCTTTCCGTTTGTTCCTGTGACTCCGATGATTCTGAGTTTTTCCGCCGGATAATCAAACCAAGCAGCGGATATCAGAGCAAGAGCCTGTCTTGAATCCTCTACCAAGATATATGATATCTCTTCAAATGGAGCTATTTCACATATAACACAAGCTGCGCCGCTCTTCACTGCGGCATCAATATACTTATGTCCATCGGTCTCAAAGCCCTTAATCGCAACGAAAACATTTCCGGGCAAAAGGGCTCTGGTGTCATAGCAAACACCGGATATTTCCATATCCAAATCCGAAGCCACACTTACGATATTCACTTTTTCAAGTAAATTTCTCAGCTTCAAAACCGTATTCTCCCTTTCCCCATTTATTTTAACTTTTTAGTTCCGACCACCGTATATCCTGCATTTTATGGCCTTTACTCAATAATATCCCTATCAATAAGCGTGACCTGAATCACAGTTCCGAACGGCACTTCTTCACCTGCATGGACAGACTGTACCGAAACCCTGGCTCTGACATCTGATTGCGGCACACCGTTGGTCCTGATGAACAATCCGCGGCTTTCAAGAGCATGCCGCGCCCCCTCGAATGTCATTGCCGACATATTAGGAACATCTACATAACCATATGGAACCTCAGCGTCAGTAATGAGCATCACTGATGTTCCCGGTGCTACCTGTGCATTCTGAGCCGGAAACTGTGCTGTAACAGTTAACTGATCGTCACCTACAACAGTGTATTCTAACCCGGCCTCTCCAAGCAGCCTTACTGCACTCTCAACATCTCTTTCAGTCACCCGCGGCACATATGTGTTTAAATCACGCAGCTCTTCCTCAGTGTATTGCGGCATGATACCCATTGCAAGCGGAAGAATATCTGCAAGCATATTGCCGACTACAGGAGCTGCCATCGACCCGCCGAATATCGGAATCCCGGTGCTGTGGCACGGCGTATCAAGCAGAAGCAAAATCACGATTTCCGGATCATCCGCAGGAGCAAAGCCGATAAAAGAGGGCGTAAGATCTTTCCGCGCTCCATCTCCGGCCAGAGCAAGCTGAACGACGTTTTCCGATGTTCCTGTTTTTCCACCCACTCTATATCCTTTGACTTGAGCGTTCTGACCTGTTCCGCTCTCTACGGTATTTTCAAGCATAATACGCATTGCAGCGGATGTGCTATTACTTACTACTTGGCGTATTAAGGTCGGCTCATTAGTGCTGACGATATTTCCGTCACCGTCTGTAATATGTGAGACCAACAACGGCTGCATAAGATAACCGCCGTTTATAGTCGCCGTAGCTGCCGATATCATCTGGATAGGGGTAATCGTAAATGTCTGTCCGATAGATGCCGCAGCGAGTTGAGATTGATTATGCCTATTGAAAAATGTTCTCTCATCCCACCAGAAGCTTCGCGCTTCCGATGCATTATCCAGTCCTGATCTTTCAAACAAACCAAATGCTTCAATATATTCGTAGAATGTCCTTGCACCCAATCTCACAGCAAGCTCAACACAAACAACATTACACGAATGCATCATTGCTTGATTCAGAGTCAGAGCACCATGCCCCCATCTGCGCGAACAATTCATCGGAAGTGGATTTTGGTTACGGTCCACACGCCCTACAACATGTATGTTACCGTGGCAGTGAAACATCGTGTCAAGATTTGCAATATTTTCTTCAAGAGCCATTGCCATCGTCACCATTTTAAAAACTGAACCCGGCTCATAAGTGTCCGTCAGTGCTCTGTTTCTCCACTGACGGAATTGTGCTTCACGAAGCGCAGCTCTTCTCTCATCTTCATCTTCCATCGCATCAAGCCGTGCCATATCCCTGTCGCTGACACGCAAGAAATCATTAGGATTAAAATTCGGATAGCTCGCCATCGCAAGTATTTCACCGGTTCTTGCGTTCATTGCAATACAAACCGCTCCATTTAGCACCCTATATTGATCTATCGCTGCTGCAAGATGCTTTTCAACGAAATATTGTATCGTCGAGTCAATCGTCAGATGAATATTATAACCATCTTGCGCTTCGAATTTATCTTCAAAATCTTGGAAACTGAGAGCCGTACCTCTGGCACTGGTCATCCTAACTTTTCTGCCGCTCACGCCGGTAAGATAGTTTTCATACCGCATTTCGATTCCATCAAGCCCTGTGTGCTCAGTTCCGACGAATCCAATAATCTGGCTTGCAAGATAATCATTCGGAAAGTAACGTCTTGAAGCAGGCTCCAAGTGAACTCCTCTCAGCCTGTGTTCTCTGATAAATTCTCTTACTTGCCCGGCTTCGTCATACTCAACATTGTGCTTTATAACCTCATATTGAGAATGTGTACGGCTCGCCCTGTCGATAATCATATCGCGGTCAACACCCAATATCTCACTTAGTCCGTTTGCTATCAACAAAACATCCTGATCTTCTATTGAAATCACAAGCGGACTTAAAAATACGTTTTCAACAGCAGCACTGACCGCCAATATATTCCCGTTGGCATCATAGATAGTTCCTCTTGATGCAGTCAGAGTTGAGTGGCTAAGCTGCCCGCGGAGTGCCCGCGCTTGAAAATAGCTATGCTGCGTGACCTGCACATCATAAAGCCTGAATGCCAAGACCGCAAAAGCCGCTATACCGCATACAGCCAAAAGGAAAACTGTCCTGAACAACAGTCCCCTTTTGGAAGCATTTTTACGTTTTTTTCTCGGTTGCATATTTTCCATAATGTTCCTTTGTCACAAATATACTCTTAATCTATATCAGTAGGTGCTGTAAAAAGTATTACAAACTACCGCAAAATATCTAACAAGGATGAAATAAATGTGCCGAACTCTCTGATCGAATTTTGCTCCGGCGGTGCTAACACCATTGCCCTGTCAGGTTCCGGGGCGGTGAGGATAATTGATTGACCTGCGCGCGGTCTGGTCATACCCAAGACATTTCTCGCATAAGCTTCGATCTCACCCATATCCATCACCGACTCAAATGTTATCTCAAGCCGCCTGTTTTGCTCATTCAGTGCAGAAAGCTGAGCGCCCAATCTTGCATTTTCCGCCGCGATTTGAGCGTAACTTATTTGTGCCAGAATGACAAAAAACATAAGTGCTACTACAATAATAGTTCCGACGATAGCAAATAGTGAAACGCCGGGTACATTCTGCATTTGCTCTGCTGTTCCGGCTTTTTTCCTTTGCCGAGTCCGCTCTTCTGACAGCGGAGTTTCCACAGGTCCGGGTGCCGCTCCGGGAACATATTCCCTGGCAGGCGCGGCAGATCCATGATTATATTTTTCATAATCGAGTACTCTTGCTGCTTCAGCCATTTGCCTACCTCTTTCCTTAAACTGTCGGGATAATCCCCGCGGTTTAAATTCTCTCT
>Ga0123355_10016522_pt1 | contig 11634 bp, 5 predicted proteins | sample TergutEmb28metaG_3_FD_89872 | JGI IMG/M metagenome (GOLD analysis project Ga0123355, IMG submission 89872) | Embiratermes neotenicus P1 segment gut microbial communities from Petit-Saut dam, French Guiana - Emb289 P1 | ecosystem: Host-associated > Arthropoda: Insects > Digestive system > Gut ...
AACCTATAACATGCCAGAAAAAAACGCAGCTGCCAATGTCAATAAAATTGATAAGCACCGCGCCAACCATTACAAGCTTTATACCAAGCAGCAATGGGGCGCAACAGATAATTACGACTTGGTTATAAACACATCGTATACAGGCATCCCCGGTGCCGTTGACGTGATAAAAACTATGCTGGAGACTAAAGCAAATTAAACTAAATCATCATCTAGCAAGATTTTTATGTCGTCCATGAGACCTCCGACATTTCGTCATTAATGACTTTATTATATCGTAGTAACCCGTAGTTTTTCTGTAGCTTGTCATATATATGCACAATTTTTGCCAAATCTATTGTTGTATAATTAACGTACCAATTATGACATGAAGGTGAGTTAAATGGATTACACAAACAAGCATGCTATCGTAACGGGTGGTGCTAATGGTATAGGGAGGTGTATCTCCGAGACTCTGCTTAATGCAGGAGCTGCTGTTACGATTATTGATACCGATGAACAAAACGGCGCTATCTTAGCAAGCCGCTACGACAGGCTTCGTTTTTTTACTGGTGATGTTGCAGACAAGGTAACCATCGAAACCTTCGTTGATAATCTTATTCAGCCTGTAGATTTCCTTATAAATAACGCATGTATAAGCCGGAAAGGGCTGCTTTCTAACTGCTCATGGGAAGATTTTGAGTATGTGCAACGGATAGGCTTGATAGCACCTTACTATTTAACTAACAAAATCATGCAACACGGACTGTTGGCTCATGGTGCCTCTATAATAAACATAGCATCCACCAGGGCACATCAATCCCAACCAGATACCGAGAGTTATTCTGCGGCCAAAGGCGGCATCCTTGCCCTTACCCACTCCATGAGTGTGAGCCTTGCGGGTAAGGCACGGGTTAACGCCATTAGTCCTGGCTGGATTGAAACCGCAGCTTATCATCGTGATGGCATGACAATGGCTGCAGAGCATAGTGACGAGGATAGGCAGCAACATCCCGCAATGCGCGTTGGCACCCCAGAGGATATCGCCAATATGGTGATGTTCTTATGTGACAATGATAAAGCCGGGTTTATCACAGGTGAAAATATTGTCATTGACGGCGGTATGAGCAAACTCATGATTTACCACAACGATAATGGTTGGCGGATGATTAAACCTTTGCTATAAAGTGGTATTGCTTGACATCAGAGTAAGAAGCCATGTTCATAGCTTCTAAGGCAATAACTTTTAAGGGGTAAAACATATGAAAAAAGCTACTACCAGCAAAATAGAGTGGTACGAGCCAGACGATAACCGCCGTAGACCGGCAGCAACATTAAAGGAAAGCGGAGTAAAAAGTATTGGAAGCAGATGGGAGACATTTAGACAGGATAGCGCGTAATATTTTTTCCATTATCAAAGGAATAAAAAATGGGAGGAATAAGATATGGTAATCTCAGACTTCATTTTTAACGATTCTGATGAGCGGTACAGATGCTTTTGCAGAGTACGCATATGTGCAAATAGCACTGGAGATGTGTGTGCAGTACTTACAGATATAAGCGAATATATTTCTACGACTTCTGTCACTAATAGTGTTGAGAGTATACACGAAGCATTGCTTCTTAAGGGACTGCTTCCCGAAAATGCAGAAATATTCGAACATTATGGGAGCCGAGGGTTTGAATCCTTTCAGCGAGTAGCTCTTTCACAGGCTGCTCAAACAAAGTGGATACGTTATAGCAGGGAGTTATTCTGCAAAAAATACGAAGTTGATACCAATGGATTTTTTGCTAAGACTGAGTCAAACATACGGCTTATGCCGCAAATTACCATGTTGGCTCATAGGCAGAACCCTTTTAGACATTTTCCAAATTCGCCTGACCCGCGAATGATTAAACGCAAGTTAGAAATCGAAAAAAATATGATAACTAAATCCGATCTTCTATGTATGGTCGAAAAAAACGCAACAGAACAAGAGTTGTTAAAGCTACTAAAAACTGATTTATCAATTATAGCCGAACAATATGCCCATCATGGGGATGAGTATATATGCTTTTCAGAATTTCCTATTGGAGATGCGGGTAACGCGGACTTTGTACTTTTTTCGGGCAGATCATGGATGTGCGTAACTCTGATAGAGATAAAAGGGGCAAATTTTGAGCTATTGGCTAACCGTAGCGGATACAAAGCCTTTTCGTCCAAAATTGATATTGCGCAAAAGCAGGTGTACGAAAAAAATGGCTACATATACCGTAACTATGAAACCTTCCGAAAAAAGATGCATAAAATCCGCAAAGAAGTTGAAAGCGGGAAACGCCGTTATAATTCCCTGCTTGGGCCACAGGGCCATTTAAATGTCGACCCAGAAAAAGATATAACAATACGCTATGTTATCATCGGCGGCAGAACCGTAGACGAACTTGATGAAAGCGGAAAACGATATGACTTTGAAAACATAACAAATCCCCCTATACATTTGGAGACATGGGATAGCTGGCTAAAAAAATTGTCGCGCAAATAACTAGGATGTGTTCGGCAATACGATTTCGGCAGATTTTCGCGCAAATTCTTCGTCAATCGAGGAGATATTGACGCGGCTCGCCCGAAGGCAAGCGAGGAAATGCCGACGAAGAGTGGCGAAAAATTTGCCGAAAAGATGCTAGAAACGAATTACCGAACACATCCTAAATCAAACGCTACGGTATTTCCGCACTGCATCAAACAAAGCGGCTACATTGGCTATTGGGACGTCATAGCTTATCTCCAGTTTTAGCCCCAAGCCTCCTTGGGGTAAATACAATGCTTCAACACACTCCCGCACATGGTCATCTAGTTGTGAGGGCGTAGCAAAGGGATATAGCTGTCTATCTAAATCCAGGTCTATTGGGATTTTGCCCTTGCACATTCTAGCAAGGTTTTCTATGCCATTTGCGCGATATTGGGGGTTAATCATGTCCACACCACATTCGACTAAATCTGGAATGATATCAATAATTTGCCCGTCTGTATGCATGTAGACATAGCAGCCTTTTGATTTTAAGGGCACATATATTTTGGCAAAAGCCGGCTTTAAATACTTCCGCCATTTTTCCGCGCCTATGGCAAGGCCATGCTGCATGCCTAAATCATCGCCAAAATACGCAATGCTGCCCTGCGGATGCATGTGCATTATTGCTTCTACTTGGCGGCAATTGTACTTTGTTACCTTATCTATGAGGATTTGCAGCTCGTCGCATTCCTCCGCAAAATCTATCATAGCCTCTTCAAAACCGCGCAAGTCTAACAGCCGCAGGTACATAAAACCATGAGGCAATCGCCCGTCTTTGTTTGGTGGGATAGCAAGGGTTAAAATATCCTCCCGATTGGGCACGGGGTGGCCTGTTACTATTGCTTCAAGCCCTTCGTCAATGTTTTCCCATATACAACCCCATTCATCTACATGAGTGCCGTTGCGATAGGTTGGAGGGAGAATATTCTCGATATTTTCTAAATCAGGGACTTGGGTGATAAACTCCGGGTATTCCTTTGCAAGCTCAGCAAGGGGTATGCCGTTTTTCTTCCAAGCTGCTGGTGTTACCCAGCAACTTACCGGGATTTCATCTGGATTTTGATATGTTATGGCTTGTAGCAATCGCTTTTGATATGCATCCACTTTACACCTTCTCCACTATTATCATTATTTGCGAATAGTCTATATTCTTAGAAAACAAAAATCAACCATGATTATGTGTCATTATGTCGTATTAAATACAAGTATCAATGCAGCTTACCATCTCAATATTACAACTTAACGCCCCAGACAAGCATGATAGCAAAACCCTTATAGACTTTGTGCGAAAACTTGTATATGTTATGCTAAATAACATGATATTTTGCCCAACAGTATATAGGAGGGAGTTCCATGCATTATATACGACAGCGTAAGGAGAATAGATTTGTTAAAGTGATACGCGCAAGAGTCAGATACATAGTCGCGATTTTTTTGCTTATGGCAATAACGACTTTTGCGGTTTTTGCGATACCCAACATATATGACAATGGCGGTTTGAGCGGGTCTGACAGCGGCCTGTATGCGGCCCCGCCGGTTTATGAAGACACGACATGGGATACTTACGAAGGATATACATATGGTAGCGATTACATGTACAACGGATACAATTATGCGTATGCGTATAGCCACGACAATGGCGGCTATATTGGATATGCCCCTGGATATTATGAGGCCTATGGCTACCCAAGCCAAGACTACACATATCCGTATTATGCTTACCCCTATGATGGATATAGTGGGCAAATAAACATAACCGTAGACTATGACTACAGCGTTGATGTTTGGCCTTCGCATCTTGAATATACTACCAGCGTCGTAATTTGTAGCGATATTACCATACCGGTTAAGCTTATGGGCGTGGATTATACCGCAGATATCGGGATATACCTGCCCTATGGGTGGACATATACCATTAGCCATGGGGTAACTGATGTTGCGACACCCCTTGAAATTTGCCCGGATGGTGAAATTATTCATGAAATGATAGTTGCAAAACCCTACGTATATGTACGCATATTGCCGTTAGTACAATCACCACCTACAACAGGGATTATGCCGTTTATAGCTGGGGCAGATCGTGTCGTAACGGTGTTTTCAAACCCTGGCGGCACTGATGGGCTTTTGGAGGCAATTAACGCTGCGCCTATGAATGCGTTACCGGGCGATGATTTTATTATCTCGGTCAATGCCGATATTACATTTACGCAAGGCTTAACTATTGCCGGGGGGCGCAGGATTATACTGGCAAGCCATGATACGGACTTAGCAACCAATACAGGTGGTATACGGCGCACATTAACCAACGCAACGGCTGTCCGCCATTTCACTGTTTCCGGTAGCTCTACACTAACCCTTAGCAATATTGTGCTTGACGGCGTTAACAGGTACAACTATGGCGGAGGTGTAACCGTAACAGGTGTAGGCAGCAATTTGTTCGTGGAGCATAATACAATTATCCAAGAAAATAGGTTTGGTGGCCCATCCGGAAGCGGCGCGGCCGTGGATGTTGCGGAGGGTGCGACGTTTACGATGAACGGCGGTATTATCAGATACAACAGAGCCAGTGTCGCAAACCACTCTGGCGGTGTGGGTGTTAGAACCGGGACATCAGTTAATAACAGCCGCTTTATAATGAACGGCGGTGAAATCTCTCACAACCTGGCTATGGGAGGCACAGGTGCATACCACGTACCCGGTCCCCATGTAGGTAGTGCTATTGGCGGCGGGGTGACTGTGAATGGCCTTTCTGCTCGTTTTTATATGTTTGGCGGCGATATAATCCACAATACAAGTGTTTCACGTATGAGCGGCGGTGTAGATATACGTGCCGGTGGCAGATTTTATATGCACTATGGCACGATTGCCTACAATGTGAGCTCGTCTATATTTATCGGTGGAACCGGTGGAGGCGGCGGCGTTGCTTTATTAAATGATACTAGTGTATTTACAATGTATGGCGGCTATATACGCAATAATATTGCGTGGGGCCAGGGTGGCGGCATCCGTATCAGACAGGGTACCGTAAATATGCGAGGCGGTGTAGTACACGACAATTTTGCAGGTTGGCGTGGCGGCGGTGGTGTAGCCAACACACGAGTTGGTACAGAAAACATGCCTACATTCAACTTTTACGGTGGCATTATTAGAGACAATAGGGCCGCAAATGTAAACAGGCATTTGCAAGGTGCTAATGTTGAGCCAAATATTTTCCCCCATGGCGGCGGAGTACAGGTAGATACAGGGCATTTTAATGTGCGCGGGCCGGATCCAAAATATATTATCGATAACCACACCACGCACAACGGTGGCGGCATCAATTGGAATGTTGGCACGATGACTATAGCTGCAAACGTAGACACCTTGCATGTTACAGGCAATTCGGCAGGTATACACGGTGGCGGTATATATATAGGCGGGCACGGGTTTGTTGTGCAAGAAGGCTTCTTTATAAACAATAATACCTCCAGGCAAAATGGTGGAGGCATCTTCCTAAGGGGCGGTAATTTTAACATGACCGGCGGCCAAGTTAACAATAACGGCCAGCTTGGGGACGGTATCATTGTTGCACCAAACAACAGAGACTATATTTTTGTTCCAAACTCTGTGGAGACGCAAAGGGGCGGCGGGGTACATGTATCCGGCGGTAACTTCATCATGACCAACGGCTCCATCGGGAGTAATAACGCGACCATTAGTGGCGGCGGTGCGTATGTAACCGGCGGCAGCTTTACCATGCATACAGGTAGCATCAACGGGAATCAAGCATTTGGCACAACAATTGCCCAAGGCGGCGGAGGTGTTTTCGTCTCCGGTGGTAATTTTACTATGGTCGGCCTTGCAGTTAAAAATATAAACAATAATACTGCATTAAACGGCGGCGGCATATTTGTTAGCGCGGGCGGCAATTTTACCATAGGCCCCGGCGGTAATGTAAACAATAACAATACCCCGACCACAGGCACCGCCCGAGGTGTAGGCGTGTTTATGGGTGGCGGTATAATCAATATGACCGGCGGCAATATAAGTGGCAATACAGCCAATACAAGCCCAAGCTATGGAGGCGGTGTATTTATATCAGGCCCGACATCGGTCTTTAACATGTCCAGCGGTATAATAGGCGGCACAGGCGTTGCAGGCAATTCTGCTACCATCGGCGGTGGTGTATGGGTCGGCGGCGGAGCAACTTTCAACATGCGAGACTACACCCCGTCTGGCGGTGGTCAAGCTATCCCTGGCACAGGCCAAGTAATTGGCAACACCGCTACCGGCACTGCCACAATGGGCGAAGGTGGTGGGGGCGTTTTCATAATAGGCGGCTTCGGAACCGGAGTTGGGTTTAGCCCTACTGTTTTCAACTTAACAGCCGGTATAGTAGAAAACAACCAAGCTGACCGTGGTGGTGGAGTAAAGCTTGCCGGCGGCGCACGTTTAAACATGGCGCCTGGCACGAGCATCAGTGGAAACCGCGCTTATGGTATAACTACCAATGCCTTCGACGATAGCACTGGCGGCGGCGGCGGGGTATTTGCAATTGGCGCTCATGACAGTTTAAATCCTACGACTTTTACTATGACCGGTGGCCAAATTGCCCGCAACCGTAGCAGAACCTCTGGTGGGATTGGCGGCGGCGCAGGTGTGCATCTGGTTAACGACGGAAATAATAGGCCCGTATTTAACATGAGCGGTGGCGTCATAGGCGGCGACAGTCCCGCAGACAGGAATTATTTTACTACCTCAAGCAGTACAGGTGCCGGTGTGCATATGCGCCATGCTACCTTTAATATGAGCGGCACTGCGCGCATTTCTTTTAATGACACTAACCAAGACCAAACCCCGGCCAACAACCAGGGGGGAGGCGGGATATCTATATCCGGTACACTTACGGAAGGCCCAGGCGAGACGTTTACCTCCACTGCCAATCTTAACATCAGCGAGAATGCCATAATCGAGCGCAACGGCTCCGGCCATGGCGGCGGCATTCATATGTTGGGCAGCGGCGCTATAGTCAACATGACCGGCGGTACAATTGCGTACAACATGACCAACCCCTCCGGTGCGGGCGGCGGCGGGGTGTATATGTCCAATGGGCGCTTCTATATGTCCGGTGGCGTGATACGCGATCATGCCTTGCCAAGGTTTATCGGTGCTAGCCCACCTGCCGGCAACCCTTTTATACCACACGGCGCTGGCGTAAGGATGAATAGCGGCAGGTTTATCATGTCCGGATCCGCCGAAATAAAAGACAACACCGCAGGCAGGCGCGGCGGCGGCATATTGGTTATGGGCGGGACACTTGAAATGCGAAGCGGCACTATCACTCGAAATACGGCTTCCGGTGTGCCGGATGGCTTTGGTAATGGCGGTGGTGTGCATGTAGAAGGCTCAACTGCAAACTTTATTATGGGTGCCCCACCCTTAACACCGGGCGGCCCCGGCAACCCGCTAATAGATGATAATACAAGTGCCGCAAGCGGCGGTGGTGTACATCTCCAAAGCGGTGCAAGTTTTACTATGTATTACGGCATAATAAGCAATAACACAACCACCCAGCAAAATGTTGTTACAAGCGGCGGCGGTGGTGTGTATCTGGTTGACAACAATACGACATTTGTTATGCGCGGAGGCGAAATCCATAATAATATAACTGGCGATGAAATCCTTCCAGGCAATAATGTCTTGCCCAATGTTACCAGCCGCGGAGCTGGTGTGCACGTGGCCAGAGAAGCACAGTTTGATATGCACAATGGTGCAATAAGGCATAACAATACCCGTGGCATGGGTGGCGGCGTAAATGTAAGCGAAGATGGCGTATTTTACATGCACAATGGCTTTATCCACCACAACCGCAGCCGCAGTGGGGCCGGTGTATATCTTGAGGGCACATCTACGCGAGCAGGCACATTTGTTATGCACAATGGTGAGATTCATAATAACTGGGCTATCGGGCGTTATGATATAGCAGGCGATTTTGTTGCCTATGGTGTGGGTGGCGGCGTACACATACAAGACGGCGTTTTTACTATGCATAATGGTGTAATCCACAGCAATGACGCAAACTGGCATGGCGGCGGTGTGTTTGTAAGAAACGAGGAGTCGTCTTCTGAATTAATTATGTATGGCGGCACTATTGGTGGCGATACTGGCTATGCCAACACAGCCGTATATGGCGGTGGTGTGTATCTTGCCGCCGGCGATGTAACCTTTAACTTACGCGGAGAAGCGCCAAAGCACATAACAGGCAATATAGCCGAATACGATGGCGGGGGAGTGTGGATAGCCACTAATGCCCATATGCAGATGGAAACCACTTCAGAGGAACCTGTTGCAGGCAATCTCCACATCACCAATAATATAGCAGGCTACATGGGCGGTGGTATCTTTACAGATGACCATGGCAATTACCCAAACCCGTTGTTATATAACCCCATCACAGACATTGCCCTACATTTCCAAAACCTTATTTTGATGTCTGACACGGTATTCACGGGCAACACAGCAAGCTTTAGCGCAACACCTCCGGTAAATGCCTTGCCACCAAATGACTATACAATAATACTGCCTAATATCGGCTTTGATTCCACATCACCATCACTGCCAAATTTGGGTTATTACCATCCGCTAAACAACCATGATATCAATTTCCGCACGGTCAACACTCGATTTGAGTTCCTTAAAACCGACCACCGGTTATATAATAATCCGCCCATTATTCATTTGCTGGAAGGCGCGCATTTTAAGCTCTTCCGCGCCCCGATAGCAAGTGTAAACGCAGGCACTGGCCTTGTGATAACCGATGCCTCCGGTGCACCCAATGCTCCCTGGCAAGAAGTCCCGGCCGCCAGCCTGGTAAGGATGATAAGTACAGGCAACGCAAACCAGCCTATAACCTTTTATATGACTCCGGGCTTTGTGTATCAGCTGGTAGAATATTTGGCGCCGGTAGGCTTTATGCATCCGGGTGGGCAATGGCGGCTACAGCAGGCTGTAGTAGGCGTTGTTACTGTCGAAACCATCGCAGGCGTTATTCCTACACCTGGTTTTGTTAATATCCCATGCACCTGCCCAAACAGTGATACAGAGGATTGTCAAAGGCCCGTTAGCTGGCTAGTGGGCAATATGCCGGAATTTGAACTGCCATTGGCCGGTGGCACAGGATCTGGGGTGTTTACGGCACTTGGCGTAAGTATTTTGGCCGTAGCGGTAGTAGCACTGGCCCTGATAATCGCTAAGAAAAGAATTGCTGTTTAGAAGCTATGTAGTAATAAAAGTATTACGTTAAGTAGCAGTTTCCTAGTATATCAACAAACACCCCGCCAGCAGCAAAGCTGCAAAACAGGGTGTTTTATAATGTCGCTTTGGCTAGAGGGGGTAGTCAAAGATGCGCAACAAATGCCGCCAAATTAAAAGCAACACATCGAGCGGCACAAGCAATATCTCTACATTGCCATCCAGTGCATCATCTACCAAAATGTTATCAAAGGCAAAAATCAGATCGTAATAGTTATATTCTAAACAACTCATTCCATGTTATGATGCCGACGATTCCATCTACATTCAAATTGTGTTGTTCTTGAAAAGCCGCTACAGCTACTTCAGTCAAAGGACCAAAAACACCATCATTTGCAAGCTGCGGGTTAGCACCTAAGGCATTTAATCTTTCTTGCACTTGCTTGATACTTGGCCCCTGCATGCCTCGACGCAATACAACTCCGGGATACGGCGGCCATATATTTTCGGGCGGTTGAGGGGGTGGCGGAGGTGGCGGTAACGGTGGTTGTGTAATGACCGGCGGCGGTGTGTTTACAGGGTCCGTTGCCGACAAATCAGGAAACGCTGTATAAGTCCCTGAAATTCGAATTTCGGTAAGGATCCCATGGGTGGATGGCCGTAAATCTTGAATAGACAAATCAGATGCAAGTGGTATTCGATTAACGCTGTTTATATTTCTTGTTATGACACGTTCGTTAAAAAATACACGCATCCGTGGGCTACCCCAGATACTCCTTGCGCCTATCGACAAGACATCGATTTCTCCCGGGGTTACATTTCGGACAAAAGGGGTGTTTGATACAACTAGATTGAAAACTGATGCACTACTGTTGGCTTCATATGGTAAATTGCCAATTCGTATTTCTTGGACTGTCGTATTTATTCGCAACGCGTCTTCGACTTGCGTTTCATTATAGTTCAGCCTAAAAAATCCATTAATGTAAACCTGATGTCCAATTCTTGTCCAGTGCCCAACCTGGTCTATGTATTGACCTCGAATAATACCATTCCCAATTTGTAAAGAAGGTGTCCAAGTGCCATACTGGAAATCAGAATATAAGTCAGCATTCATAAAATCTTGCCTCCATCTAAGAAGCTATATTCATAGGAGACGACACTGAATTGGTACAACAGTTTTACGCCAATTGAGGCGGTGTTGAATCCTATAAACATAGCTTCTAAATATAACTCTATGGAAAATAATATTCTTAGACGGATATTTAGGTGAATCAAAAAAATAACTTTTCCACCACCCAAACGCCCCTATTGACGGCAACTTTGATACAATTGTAAGAAGTCGTGAGTAGCCTATACTCTGGCTTTCTGCGTTGCAGGAGTGTAACCATATGATAAATCCGCATCACATAATGGTATGTTAGCAAAATATCTTGTTATTGCTTGCATCCCTGCTTGGTACTTGAACACGAACCCAGAACCTTAACACGGTTGCGTAGGTTTCGTGTTAAGGGTCTGGGTTCTGAAGAAAATACGTATCTTATGCGTTAGCTTCCATTTTTACAGTTCCTTTATTTCGAATCCCCGATAGTAACTTACTTCGCAAAATCCAATTGCTTCGGATTCTTCGTATTGTGTGTCACTACCACGTTCAACCATGCGAAGGATATATTCTTTTCCGACTTTGAAAGCTTCTTCTACAGCAGCGGTCAACAAAGTCTTTCTCACTTGAGGAGTTGGAGCTTCAACAGCATAAAACTCCCCCTAGTATGATAATGATCAAGCCAAGCTTGACGGCCCCCCGATAGCAAAGCAGTCCGAAAATAGTGTATGCTTCACAGGATAGGACAAAAAATGGAATTCCTCCTGGGAGGCAGTA
>Ga0123355_10016523_pt1 | contig 11634 bp, 1 predicted proteins | sample TergutEmb28metaG_3_FD_89872 | JGI IMG/M metagenome (GOLD analysis project Ga0123355, IMG submission 89872) | Embiratermes neotenicus P1 segment gut microbial communities from Petit-Saut dam, French Guiana - Emb289 P1 | ecosystem: Host-associated > Arthropoda: Insects > Digestive system > Gut ...
AAGGACCGAAACATGTAGGAGTAACGACGAATTTTAAACAAAGTGATATGTTTTAAAGTGTTAATTGTAAATAAATATTTTAAAAATATATAACAGTGCAATTAGTTGGTCAATATCCAATCATTAGACTATTGCACGGAATAAAAATGAAAATACATTACGGAATTTAGTGCCGAAAAAAGAGGATTAGAAGTCACAATGTAAGGAATTAAACACGCCTCTTAAACATACTACTAACATGCGTCCATCGCTCACGCCTTGTGTAGTTACATTTACACTAATGGTGTGCACTTACTAACATTTAACAATAGCTTGACGCTTATGATTTATTATTTTTACTTAAAATAATTTTGGTCTGGGAAAAACAATGATTTCCTATGCTGTTCACAACGACGATTCTTATCGTCACGCTAATCCGAAATATTCTCTTAAATAAGCGACTTGCTTGTACTGAAGACAGTCGTTTTGCCATGCAAAAAGCATTTCATGAATAATGTAGAGTATCGATTATTACATTCTCAAGTTTCTATAACAGCACTGTTACTCGTTCTGCTTGGAAATCGTTGAGTCGATTAACGCCGAGGGCGAAACAGAAGAACCAACATGGTCGCTTGGAACGTAACCATCATCACTACCAACATAAGCACGGACGCTTGTATCATATTTGATATGTCATACGAATATCTATACAAGTATGATTTTCAAGAAGTATAGAATATATACCGTTGTTGGCTCTGTGAATCTCGTAATTATAGAAACTTGGATTGAAATAATTACAGTGGTGTATATGTTGTTGTAGACTTTATTTTGGGGCTCATAAAATTGTGGACTTAATTTGTGTCAAAAAGATACATGCACCTGTCTGTGGCATCCCAACTCGTCACAGGTGCTCGAAAATACTGGAGGTTAAAACTGGTTCAGGCGTTTAGGATAATTATGGGCTATGCCGTGCCAAAAATTATAGCATTCTGTCTATGGCATTGGGCTTAGGGGCACAGAGTTTTTATTCCATGGAATGATGATTTAACATTTAGGCCTCATTCATTAGTATTCAGCCTTGAAGGCCGGGCTTGGCAGGAACTAGAGCCCAGTCATGTGACAGGTATGGCTCTGGCACACTGCATCCTGGGAAAGTTCTTGGGGGTAGTTTTCAATTGCTTTCCTGGGCCTATGTTAAACAAAGTCCTTCGAAAGGTCTCGTTCTAGCGAATACAAGAAAGCATATACTCGTATAAACGGGATACTGCAATATGTCAAGAACTGAGAGGACAAAGAAGAAACGATTCATGAAAAGATTAGTCAGAGGTGAATATCATTGCAAGTGGCTCGCTCGAACAGTTATTACATGCATGTTAAAAGAGCCTGGAATATAAAATCAAGGACTAAAACGGAAAAAGAAAGGAGAGAAACAGTTTCATTTAATTTTTTTCTTCTTTTTTCCAAGGCCTCGTTTTAGCAAGTATCAAGTTACCCCATCTGGTTACGTGTGTGTATTGCGTAGTTCCACCCTACTGCAGTTTTCACACAGATTAACTGTGCCACATGAAGAATAAAGATATAAATTAATTATCGGTTTTAAGGGAGAAAGGAGATGAAGTTATGAAAGGGGAAAGAATGAGAAGACAAAAGATGAAGGTGAAAGTAAAACGAAATTATTACCTTTGATTGCATCATTAGGCTGAAATATATTAAACAAAAGTGATATATGACTTCTTACACGTTTGTAATCAGAAAATGTTAATTTTTATACAGTCCCAAATAATAATGCAATAAGAATTTAAAATACACAACTTGAACTTTTAGAAATGAAATATGTTTTACATTTCTTTCATCAAATATTAATTCATAATAGTGCGTGATGTTTCTTGTAGGAAGTGGGGTCTAAATTTGAAAGTTTATTTGAACGAGCTTGAGGCATCAGGTGGCTAAATAAACAGAGAGTAAGAGATTGAATGTATAACCGTTGCACGGAAAGTGGCTATATTGTATCGAAATGTATTTTATAAGATAGATGTGTTGAGATAGATTGACGTATTAGGCAAATATGTATGGCAGATAATTAGGACATCGGGTCAGTAAGAGAGCAGTGTTACAGCAGAGTAGATGAAGGGTGACAGGGATATTTAGAAGGAGTTAGACTAGGCGTAGAGGGTAACAAGACAGACTTGGTAGTTCTTGCAGTTTGTCAATGTCAAAATTAATAGCGTTCGTTCATCCTTGAGTAGTTGAAATTTTAAACTTTGACAATTTTGGACCTCTTCAATCTTGCGGGGGAGGATGCATGCTAGTCAGGCTTACATATTAAGAAAGACAGGTAGGACGTTCAGGAGTTCCATACAGGTCACAGCACAGAGTGCAGCATTAAGTCATTAGTAACCAATGACGAAATAAAATTAAAAATGTCACCTGGGAACAGTGAGAAAAATTCAAGTACTCACGTCAACGAGGAGAGGCCGCTTGGACTTAGGTGAAGTCGAAATATGAGTCATTCCGATTCGGAAAGTCAAATATTAAAAGTTTTATAACTGCGAACTCGCATTACTTAAACAGGATACTGGTGACATTTGAAATTGAGATGTCTTTTTTATTTTGTTGAAGTGAAAACATTTCCGGTATCACGTACATTAATAAAAGAACGACCGTAAAAATCGTTTTGGACAGTTATAATAAAAAAGGAAAAAATAATTATCAAACTATTGACTAAATTACTTTCTAATTTTTAAATCATTTACATGAGCGTTTCTGGTCCTCTGAAGACACACATTCCCTGGAACCAAAAGAATTTCTACCGGCTGAGAGCTAGGACTGTTATACGTGCACGTGAGTTTTATTTCTGTTTGCTGTAACTTACCGTGTCTTCCTCGCTGCACGCAATCAGTCACCAGTTTCGCCAGCGCAGAACATCACGAGAAAACACTCATTCTTTTTTTCAATACCACACACAGATCTTCAGATCATTTGACAGTGAAGACTGTTAAGAATTTCGTACACTTTACTACCAACTTCCAACATGTAGGGTGCGGTACTCGTTACAGCTCAGCACACTCTCTTACCGCCTTACAATTGCAGATGGGGTTCTTCACATTAACGCACACTTTGCTGCAAATTTCATATATCTAAGAGTGGTTTATTATTGAAATTAACATAAACTTTGTTACTCTATTTTTAAAATTAGAGTGGCATATTTTTTAAATGAACGTCCACTTTGCTAACATCTTCTCCAGTGCAGAGTGGCCTTGTACGGATGTACATATGTCCTCCTACACCTTGTTAAATCTTAAATATCGAGTGATTCACTTGTCTAATGGACGGACACTTTACTACAACCTTCTAAAATGTAGAGTACCCTGTTTTACAGAATGACAGACACTTCGATACTGTATTCTTAAGTGCAGCGTGGTTTATTTTCCAGATTAAACTTTGCAGTCAGTCTTTTTAATGTAGAATGGTTTATTTTTCACATATTCGTTTACTTTGTTACAATCTTTCTATACCCCGAGTGACTTCATTGTTCAAAGTAACGTACACTTTAATTCCATATTCTCAAATAAGGATGGTCTATTGTTCGAAGTAGGTTTCACGTGATGAAGTAGCTGCAGCAGCCTTCAAGACAGTTTCTTATAAGCGGTCCAGGAGCGGTCCCTTTGTTCTATCCATGAGAGCTACCCAACTTCATAATTCAGGTCCACTCGGCTTGTATTGACGTTGCTCGAGATAGGGATACGTGGGGGTGGGGATTTTCAACAGACGCCAACCGACGCCGTTGCACTGCGTCGCAACAAGGATGCAGCACATATCACGTGCGACTGCGCAATAAGTTATTGAATGAGAAGAGAAAGGCGTGATGACGTGTCCATTCGTCAGACAGACGGGATGATTTAACATTATGATCCTTGTGGGGGTCTAACGTAGTCGCATAATATCCGCGACGTCTGACGAATGAATAGTGGTAACTGACTTCTGAATCCGCATTTTGCACTTAGGTTGTGAGCCCAAGATTCAGAGCGCTATATTTATTTCTTGTTTACTTACAGACCTCTCCACTGGTTAGGATTTCACACTATCGAATTAAGAAAAAATAATTCGAAAGGTGTAGAAGTCTTAGCATAATTTCAGGTATTGTTCTGGCATTTGTCTCGACCAGTGGTTACCTATATTTTGGGTATGAGGACCAAATTAAAAAAAAAGGAAACGGTTGCGGGCCATATTATAGTAACATTTTTTTACCTATGTATCAAACATAATGCCATGACGTCAACAGTGCCAGTAGTGGGCGTTAAAACTTCTTTACAAAGAATCTGAAAAACTTAATTATTCTTACAAAATTCGAACGTAAGTTTTCCCAATAAACTTTTACTGCAATGTTTCTTCAAAATATTTGTCTTTGGAAAGAATTTTTACGATTGTAATACCTTCAAAAAAAACTTAACGTTTGTCGTGCATGGTCATCACGCACTGGAAACATCACGAGGTAAACTGAGTCTATAAAAGTGTAGTCTCGCGAAATTTATTTTGTAGGTTTTCGTCGCACTGTGAAGCTAAAATATCCAATTAAAATTCATCTGAAACGCTTCCCATATTTACGTCAAACGGTGATGAGAAACAACTGAAAGTGTACTCATATTCTCTAAAATCTTGGAATTGAGAGCTAAAATTTTGTCAAAGAACCTACATTGTATTGTCATATTTCTATTACTTTTCCTTTCTTTTCTTACAATTCAGATGTATGCCTGTTTATTAGAAAGCAATTGGAATTCCTACAACCGAAGCTTATTCTCGAATGATTCTGAATCCAGATCGCGTGCCTTATTGCAAAGATAGAGGACCGCGGGCCGCACTTTGCTGATTACTGGTCTAGAGGGATTAAGGAAAACCTTAAAATATAAGGGTAATCTGTTCTGGGGCTGGAATTTAGACCGGAGGCGTAAGGAATTCGATGCAGTACCGCTTGTGCCGAGTGAAGGCTTTAGTTCTTATTCTCAGTTCCTACAGACAAATACACGATAGAAACACAAATTAAGAAATGACCGCTCTTCCAAATTATTTACAATTCTTCTTCATCACCACCACCACCACCACCACCACCACCACCACCACCATCATCATCATCTAGCTAAGATGGCGTTGAGCAACCTGTTGAACTGTTCCGGTCTCACACATCCAGAAGTCACTGTAATGGTCTCCCATGGTTCCTTCTGCCATTTGGTTTGTTGCTTCTAATCATCCTTTGTAATCTATTACGAGGCATTCTTTTTATATGTTGCAACCAATTTCTTCCGTATTTCTGTATTTTGTCCAAACCTGGAGTTTTATTGAGTTCCTTTGCAAACTCTGTGTTTGTTTTATAATCTGTTCAAGTGTATCCTGCTCTTTTTCTCATATATTTCATCTCTGCTGCTGTTATTCCAATTCATTATTCATTAATTAACCTATAATTTGACGCTATATAGTCTGAGATACGGACAGCGTCATGCTGTAAATAAATAACATGTTCTACAATACTCTCATCTATAAACCAATTATTTTATAATGACTCCATTTAACAGAGATAATTTCATAGATGAGGCATGTAGTACGCATGGGCGATATGATAAATACATACAAAACTTAACCTGAAAATTTGAAAGACAGAAGTCACTTCTAGACGTAGGTATAAATGTTCGAAATGAGCTATTAAACGGGTCTTAAAGGGAGTGTATGGATGTGAAATGGATACGTCTGGCTCAGAATAAGTTCTAGTGGTGGATTTTTGTGAAGAGAGTAATAAACTTTCAGGTTCCACGAGATAAGGATAGTTCTGTATCAAGTTTACATGTTCAACTAACCTTTACTTCTTTGTGACCCCTCTGAACATTGTAGGATGCTCCGCGATAAAAGCAAAAATATTTCACTGATGATTAAGGCAGATAGATTTTGCAGCTATACACGTCCCATTATTTAGTGACTAAGTCGAAAACGTAGAGAATTTACGGTCGTTACATATGAAATATGCTGCCTCGTTAAGACGATTTGATTAATGAAATATGACATTTTAGGCGCGTTCGCGTAGGTGCGAAAAGCGCCTATGAGCCTGGACGTGTCCTTTTTTTTTCTATCCGTTTGTCCGCATGTAGCAGCGCGGTTACTACTGGACGGATTTCTGTAAAATTTTATATTGGGGCTTATAAAAATCTGTTAGAAAACCCAAATTTGGTTAAATTAAAGAAAAATAACGAGCACTCTAGGCGTTATTGTTTCAGGCGACATAAATTCGCCATAAAAGCATACTTGTGCTGCCTTGCATATTCTTACATTGTTGAGGTGACGTAACTCAGCACTGCACACAAAACGCGTCGATACATTTCAATTGCAATATCGGGTAAGCTAAAGCGCCACTACATTACTTTATACATACATTACATATATCTTGTATCAATATATAGGTGAATATATAAATCATGAATTTCGTAGCGCGGTTTCTCAATTCCACGACTCGCCTTAGTCAACAGGCCTTGAAATGGAGTGGGATTTCCAGTACGGAAGGATACTTACTCTGTCCTCAAGTCCAAAAGTTCCTTATGACCAGTTCCGCCGTACATGCAACAAGCAACGGGGTTTCTTTTCCTGTCAGAAAAGACCGAAACTTAAAGCTCATCACTGACGTTTAATTTGTGTTAAGATTACGTACACATGAAGTTCTACCTTTACTTCGTTGTAGACTACTTCCTGGCGTCGTGTTTAAGTACAGAGGTAACTTTTTACCTTTGACCAACTTAACCTTTTGGCGCCGGAATTATTTTTTTAATTTTAACACACTCTGTATACAAAATGTGAATGAAACAGGAACCAAATACGTTAGAATTTTGAAACAAACTGCATTCTGAAGAGGAAAAAACGGAGAGTATATACCATGTTTAAAATATTCAGTACCTCTATTTGTTGAATAAATATATAAAATGCAAAATTTAGAGGTTAGCGGTGCGGTACGACCACTATAGTCGTCATTAGGCGTCAAAAGGTTAATCATGAAATTTATCTAGATATAATAAGTATTTAACCACTCCCTTCCTACCTCAAAGAGAACACAATTTTACAAGTGCAAAGGCAAATAAGTTACTACCATTTAGGGTAATAATGGCTTCTTGTGAGAATCCTACCCACGTACATATTCTGTGGACAAAACACAGGTATATGTAAGGTTATATAGGCCTATGTGGTGTAAATGTGTGTGTGTACCGGCAGGCATATCATTTCATTTCAGGCATGATCTGTTTAAGATATTTCTGTACTCAATGCAAATATAAATCTGGGACCCCTACCTACGCGTAGTTCTGTACTGACAATGGAGGTAATGAAATGTAAGGATAAAAACACGAAATATATTTTTAAGAAATCTGAAACACAGCCAGCTTTTCGGGTCCATACGAACGGTGGTGTCCCATGCAGCAACGTGGATTTCGAGTGGCCCTAGTTAACAGGGTTAAGTTTTGCGTTTCCCTTTGTGTTTTCAGTTAGGTATAGTTTTCCATAGAATTTTGTTTTATAACACATCCAGACTATCCCTGACAGAGGAAATCATGTTTCAGAACCATGCAAAGCAAAGAGACAAGCACATATTCTGGCATATAACTCTTTGGTGTGTGTCAGATTTTTGTATCTTCGCAAAAATAATTTGCCTATTAGCTTTTCCGTGTCTTTTACTCCCCCTCCCCGAGAGTAAAAAACTCTAAAACTGTTTCGCAGATTCTCATAAAGGTTAATTATAGTGAGTTTCAGTAAAACATATTCATGCACTACAGTTCTGATTAAAATCTGAAAGAAACCCTTTATGTGAATACTTACACGATTTTCTGAGCGCATCTGAAAATTAACGCGTTGTAATTGGCGCAATATGTCTGGAATGAAATATGTTTCGAAAAAACCGATAGATCAAAATAAGACACACTTTTTATTCCGTGTGTTTCTCCAAAAGTCGTAAATTTCCCGAAAAACTTATTTAAAAACCAAGCAAAGAAGCTAATATTGTAACGCCGTTCTTATATTTGAAATTTGTGAACTGAATAACCCTATGAATTACATGCTAAAACTCAACTCAATAATCACATCAATTACACGTAACAATGAACTTTCAGTTCACAAGAAATTATACGTAAAAATGCAAAAGAACTTACGTGTAAAACTTTGCATCAGTCAACACTATGATCCTGACGAACGTTTGTGAGTACCTACATACTGCGTTAGTCTGTAAATGGGCCAGAATCACCGCGAAACACTGGACACTGGTGACTGTCACTGGCGCAACAAAGTGAACAAGGGTGTGTGCCCTCTGCCTTCGAATTTCCGCAGTTGCCAACCATTAGATCAGTCAGTTCCGCTACCGTCAATGTGCGAGATAAGATTGTTCTCACAGCATATAACAGATTCCGGTCTGTCCTTAAATAGTATATATATATATATATATATATATATATATATATATATCCCGTCAGCTGCTCACACACTTCCCCTGAAAAGCCAGTGACCATGTTCATACGATCTCGCCTCTGGAATCTACCCACAGCGAGACTATCTATTACACACCGTATTTCATTTATTGAAGATTAATTTTAATATTATCCACCAATTAAAACAGATTTTTCACACGCAGTGTCGCGGTCGGGTCCTGAGTTAAAGTCTTCGCGCGGATATTGGTCATCTTGCCTGATTATTCACGATTTTTCTGTCAGTCAAAGGAAATGCCTTGATAATAACTCAAATAAGAATCCGAAAGTCTCCTACAATATTCTTACCAACTAATTATACATTACGTATCCTGGTATTCTACCTTCTATATTCTGCGTAACACACAGCGTCGTTAAACACACAATAGGTAAATGAAAAGCGCTCATGCATGTGGCCTCTTTCTTTATTATTTTCCGTCTAAACATTTGTTTGCTTTCCTTATCTACCAAATACGTGAGTCAAACTGCAAATACCTAATCCTGCTGTATTTAACTGACATAATAATATTTGGTGAAGAGAAGAGAACATGAAGTTTTACAGTTCAATATGATTTGCTCCTTCAAGGTGTTATTTCGCCTGTCTCACACCCAAATACTCGCCTTTAACACCCTATTGTCAAATGGAAGTTTGAATCACAAGCCACACTTTTTTACGTACATCCACGGTAATCTAATACCTGTGAATTCCGAGCAGGTTGTTGCAGTCGTTACGTTCTGTACACGTACTCGGGTCAAATCTTGGCCGGACCACTGGCAGCTCTCTCTGAGGGTTCTCGTCGCGTTCCTTGATCCTTCTAGGAACATTACCTGCATTAGGCTCCGAATTTTTGTTTCAAAATTCTATCTATTTCATTCTTGTAAATTCATCATACCGTTTGACAACATATAGTCTGAACTACTGTAGTAAAATAAACCACAAAAAGAAAAGCATAACTGCTGAAATGCTTGTTGAAGACTTTACTGTGAAAATGGAGACAGCATGTTCCTTAGAAACGTTTCCACCTCTCATCCCAGCAGACCTTGACCTTGAAGTCTCCTGTCTAAAATTTTAAATCCGAAACAAATTGCTGATTGAAAATACGGAGTGCTTTTATTATCTGAAAACATTAAAGAAAACGACAACCAATATTTTTATGCATGATGTGTTATATTTTATTTGTAAATTAGTTAGTGACACTGTCAGTGGCTGCGCACGTTGAATATCTAGATAATAGCGATTAGCGAATTAGGGTATAGAAAGAAACTGTAGTAACCTAAATTAAATTATTTTCTTCGTATTTTTCAGGCTGGGGTTAGTATGTAGAACATCAGGCAGTGAGGCCTGTCTCCGTTCTGCGATCTGACACAGGAACTTTCTAATATGAATGTAATGTTCGACATCAGATGACACAAAGTTTACCGTAGCAGTTGCACATGTATATAATGACTAGGGAATTCCACACAGAATAAAAAATGTTTATTATCAAAACCTTTACAAATTACTCATTTTATCACGTCATTAAAACACAGATATTTTTAATTCATCACACTTAATCTAGTAACGTTACCATGTTACATGACATCATCTTCATAAACACCATCTTATTCTTTTGAAATGCCAATCGACTTGCATAGTTCATATATGGTAAATGACGGCTGGGCCATCAAACTGATTCTTTTTTTTTTAAGTACATGGGCTGTAATGCATCCATATGTGTCGTGTTACTGATCAGTGACGGCGCGCCCTTCTTCCAGCGGGCCCACTGGACATCCTGCAATAAAATGTTCAGTGAGTTGCCATTATTCAGTTCCATTCAATTCAACATATACTTGTTAACATTCAGACTTAATAGCACAAGTGCCAAATATAAAGTTAGTACAAAACCACAATAACAACAACAAAAAATTACAAATACACAAAAACGGAACATTCAACAGACAAAATAAAAGCCATATAACAAGTAGGAAAACAGCAATGAGTGTAATAGAGATACCGGGACAAAAACGCTAAACTCTGGTAAGCATGGTTGATTTGATTACAGAATGCCACAGATTAGCACAGAATCCTTTTTTAAAATGTGATGGGTTTCCTAAAGATATCGACATCTTGATACACCAGGTTGGCAGCCGAAAAGCATGTACCAAAAGGAGAGTTTCTGTAAGTAGAGGAAAACTTGGAGTTCCTACAAGTACGAGGAAGGGGTCGGATACCAGCAGTATACAAACGGTACGGGCAACATAAATTTGAATAAATAGAAATAAAAACAAGACAACAAAATGAATAATAATTATTATTATTACCGTAATCACAATTTTAATTACATACCTAAGAAGGAAAAATGTTGGCTTTTGAGATAAGCATGTCCTTTATTAGTGCGTTATTTAACGACTTTCTAATTTGCCAAATGTATGTCTTCGTGGTGGTAGGTGATTGCAGTAATGAGCATGGAACATGATACTGACGGGGAATACCATAGTACGCGGAGACAAACCTCCTCCATTCGTAGACCGCGTTTGAAATGTGATGGCATACGCGCAGAAACCAGATTTCGTCTTCTGGCGAAATGGACGAGTCCATCTAAATCGGCGGGGACGTCAGTTTTGTCGACTACTGGCAGCCGAGGTGTGCGAATCAGTGGTAGTAATGCTGGATTCACCATGTTCCGAGATAGTGTGAAGGGGACTGGCTACCCACTCCATTCGCCAGTTTCCCCTTCACTTCCTCTCCCGTGCGTCACCGTGTGCCATCACATTTCAACTGGACTCTACTTCTTCCATCACAAACCCCTCACCATCGGCTGACCTGAGAAAGATTTCGGTCCTCTGCGGTGAGAGGCCAGCGGTTATGGCTCGGTACACCTGGTTAACGTGTCTGTGTGTATCCATATATGTGTACATAATTCTTGTGTTCTCATATCATTGCTTAAGCCGGTAGACCGTTTACCGCAAAATAGGGTAAGAATATGATATTATGGAAAACCACCTCACAACGCACTTCGTAATTCATAAGACCAGTAACAGAAACCTGGAGTTATATTAGTATTACTAACTATAATTTATTCCTTTTTGGGTAATTCCCCGGCGTCTGAGATTTAATTGCCGACGTTTCGGAACTCACTATCGGTTCCATCTTCATAGGCAGGTGAATGAAGTATACTTCATTCACCTGCCTATG
>Ga0123355_10016524_pt1 | contig 11634 bp, 6 predicted proteins | sample TergutEmb28metaG_3_FD_89872 | JGI IMG/M metagenome (GOLD analysis project Ga0123355, IMG submission 89872) | Embiratermes neotenicus P1 segment gut microbial communities from Petit-Saut dam, French Guiana - Emb289 P1 | ecosystem: Host-associated > Arthropoda: Insects > Digestive system > Gut ...
AGGGCATATAACCTGGCAGGGGTAGCTGTGTGGAACCGTGGGTTTAGTACAAACGGAGAGCTTTGGGAAGTTATGGGTGTATTTTTTGAGTAAAAATAGTTTTGCTATAAAAATGTGAGAGAGGACTAAGTATGAAAAAATTACTAACACTTCTTATTGCAGTTATAACTATTGCCCCAATAGCAGTCCTATTCAAACGCATTAGGACAATACTAAGCATCAAGCATATTGGCCAGAAATTTTACACAGTTAATTATCATGCTGATTATAGACTGGACAAACTTCTAGCCAAAGGTGTTAAAAATGTGGCCGAGCTGGTATCCTTTGTATCTAAAGAAATCTTCTTCGGGTATCCCATTAAAGTAAACGAAATCATCTCGGGTTGCACCTGTTTTGCCGCTAAATCCGAGGCTGGAGAGATTTTGGTAGGCAGAAATTTCGACTACCCCCACACAGGAAAGCTTTTAGTGCATACCAAGCCAAAAAACGGCTTTGCCTCATACTCCATGGTCTGCTTATCCCATCTTAATATTTCAGAGGAAGCGGGCACAATGCCCGAAACATTAATGGGTAAGCTGATGACCTTAAGCGCGCCTTTTGCTTGTGTTGACGGCATAAATGAAAAGGGGCTTCATGTGTCTGTTTTGGAGCTTAGCACAGCACCAACAGCCCAAAACACCGGAAAGACGGCCATAATCACCACAGTAGCTGTGCGTATGCTATTGGACAAATGCGCTACAACTGTGGAGGCTGTAGAAATGCTAAGCAAGTACGATATGTTTTCCTCAGCGGGAAACCCGTATCATTTCTTTATTAGTGATACAGCGGGTTATACGGTAATCGTAGAATGGCCGGACCCCAAGCAGGAAATGGTTGTATTAAACTTAACCTACGCCACTAATTTTCAGTTAGCAGAGGGTAAAGACAAAGGCGCAGGTGGCGGCCACAACCGATATGAAACCGTGGCTAAAACTCTGGAAAAATCCCAAGGCGTCCTAACCGAAGATGAGGCAATGAAACTACTTGATGCTGTTAAAGCTAAGGGTAGTAATAGCTGGGGTACACAATGGTCAATTGTATACAATATCAATAACCGCTCACTAAAAATATGCTGCGACACCAACTATGACAAGATGTACGAGTTTAAATTGGGGCATAAATAATGCAAAGAAAAGGATATGCCAGGTTGTTGACCCTAAAAAGACTGTGCGGGTTAAGTTCTCAAAAAGCCTTACCAATGCAGCTCAATCAAATCCTTAATAAGCCCAACAACTTTTTTACCCCGGCCCTTCTCCCCGCCAAGGGAATAAATATCTCTAAGCGAAAACTCAAGTTTACACCCCTTAGCCGCCTTTATGGTGGCTTTTATATGCTTAGAAAACCCGGCTTCGTCAAAGGCTCCAGCAGCACCCACCAAGTTAGGGCTGGGCTTACGATGATAAATAACCCCAGTACCCCGCAGTCTATCACCAATCATCTCCTCGTCACACCAGGGCGAAATGGACAGCTTGCGCAAATTATCACACTTACAAAGACAGCTATCCCAAAGATGATGTACCGCCTCGCAGCAGCCATAGTTAACCAGCCCGCAAGTATCCATAAGCCGCTTATAATAAGGAAAGTACATTTCACGAAACATCCCAGGTGACACCCCGGATGTCTCCTGAGAGTCGAAATACCCCCACATATCCTTCATTGTGGCACCGTCTTTAGATATCAAATCCCTGGTTTGTCCGTATGACCCTTGGGGTACATTCTGGTTACGATTATTTGTTATAAAAAATCCAGCCTTTTCAAGCTTCTTATTATGAGTAATCCAGTCATCTGCATACATCTCCAGCATTTTGTGAAATAATTCGGGATAATCGTACATAGATGTAAACATCGTTTCCATAGACATAAGCTTCACAATGCTTTGGGTCATACTGCTGCCCGGCGCGTAAGAGAGCTCCATCACAGGGATAATGCCGTCAAAGATATCATGAGCCAGCTCTAAATCCTCAGGATTCTTATCGTAGCCATATTTTGACGGCCCCAGTTTATGAAAATCCTCTTCAAGGTCCTTAATCGGATGGACAAACTCGTATCCTATGCTGTCAGAAGCATGTTTAACTTCAATATCTACCCCAAAGGGTGTAAACCAGTCGGTTCGCCATACTCCAAAATAATCCGGCGTTGCTCGATCGTCATCTATATCCTCCCGGCCTATAAGATTTCTCACAAGCTGCCCCTCAAAGGCGCGGCCTTTTTCGGTTTCGCACACAAGGGGCCTTGCTACCTCGTGAAAAAACGTCCCTTCCTCGATTGTGACCATTGGGCGGGAGCCTTGTAAATCATTGTGCAGGTACCATTCTTCTTCTAAGGCTTTGTTTTTTTCGGTGTTGGCATATTCCATTTGCTTCTTAGCCAAGTCTTGTAAAATGGCTCTGTCTTTACCTGTAATTATGCTCATAGCATCCTCCGCTTTTGTGATGTACCTATTTTAACAAATTCGTCCGGTTTTTGCGAAACCTTTGATACAATGCGCTTGCGCATTAAATCTATAGCAAAACACCCTCATTTGACAATGAGTGAAGAGGCATTATAATGATACTACACATGTAATAAAAGGGGATACTCATATGAATAATAAACCTGAAATCTCGGAAGCAGAATATCAGGTAATGAAGATTATCTGGGCCACAAGCACCCCCATTAACACAAACGAGGTAGTAGAAAAATTAGAAGAATCCACCGCCTGGAAGCCCAAAACCATACACACCTTGCTTTCGCGGCTGGTTAAAAAAGGTGCACTTAAATATGAAAAGGACGGCCGTATTTTTGTTTACACGCCCTTGGTTAAGGAGTCAGAAATATTGGCTAGGGAAAACGGAAGCTTCCTTAACAGATACTATAGCGGTGCCCTAAGCCCTATGATTGTTAACCTGATAGAGCAGGATATGCTGTCTAATGACGATATAGCCAAGCTTAGGTATATTTTAGATGAGAAATTAGCGAAAAAGTCGGTGAGTTTATGAGCGCATTTTTCACATATTTCATGATGGCTAATATTGCTGTGTCTGCCGGTATGGCTGTAATTTTGTTGGTGAAAAAAAGGTTAGATAAACATATATCGGCAAGATGGCAGTATAATTTGAGCTTGCTGGCTTTTGCCTTGCTTGTAATCCCATTTATTCCCAGTATTTTTTTTGCATCTGTATCCTCTTTTTTTAACATAAGAAGCTGGATGCCTATCCTCGGCATTGAGGGGGCCACCTTAGCATCCACAACCGTAAGCGAAGTATCAGGGTTTACTAATGGTTATGCCGAAGGCTGGCTACAGGATTTTGCCGTATCAGTAGACCGCCTAGCACCGGGGTACTTATTGACGGTTTTTACCTATATATGGATTTTCGGTATTGTTTTATTTGGGGCTCTAGCAATATTTAATAACCGACATCTGTGGCTGATAAAAGAGTCTGTAAAGCCCATAGATGACAAAGAGATTATTGCCCTATTCTTAGAGTGCAGGCAAGCAGTTTGTATTAAAGGCAGTATTACGCTAGGTTCATCCATTCTGGTTAAAGCACCAATGACTATGGGGATTTTCAAATCAATCATCATACTGCCTGCGGGAGAGTTATCATTAAAGGATGCGCGCTATGCCATAATGCATGAGCTGGTTCATTGTAAAAATAAAGATATCGCGATTAATTGCATTATGTTTTTATTTCAGATGCTATATTGGTTTAATCCCATAGTTCATTTTATGTTTAACGAGATGAGGCTGGATAGAGAGCTTAAATGTGACGCCTACGTTTTAGATATGCTTTCCGGCGATTTATATGTCAGCTATGGCGAAATGCTATTAAACTTTGTATGTACGCCCCCGCCTGCTTTTTGTTTAGCGGCCAAAATTGGTGGCTCAAAACAGCAAATTATTAAGCGCGTTAAGCATATTGCATCATATTCAGCCGAATCGGGCTTTCTTAAAGCAAAAGGCATATGCGTGTTTGTTTTACTAGGGATTTTGGTTTTTATGCAAATCCCCATAGTATCAGCGCTAGCTGCACGGGATGATAGCCGGTTTCATTTTCATGGAGAAAATGTACAGCATATGAATCTGGCACCTTTTTTTGGCGACTTCGAAGGAAGCTTTGTTATGTATGATATAAACGCCGGGATATATACAATCCATAATAGGGGCTTAAGCGAGACAAGGGTATCACCTTTTTCTACTTACAAGATTATCAGCACGCTTATTGCTTTGGAAACCGGGATGCTGGATGCAAGTAATTCATCACGGGAATGGGATGGGACAGTTTATCCATTTGAGTCATGGAATCAAGACCATAACCTGGCATCAGCAATGCGATACTCTGTAAGCTGGTATTTTCAAGACATGGATACCCAGGTTGGTATTAACGGCCTGCGGTCTTATTTAAGCCGGTTATCCTACGGCAACCTTAATCTTTCCGGGGGTATTGAGGATTTTTGGAATGGGTCTACGCTGGCTATATCACCTTTAGAGCAGGTAATGGTTTTAGCAAGTTTGCTTCAAGACAGCAGCATATTTGAAGCGAGGCATGTAGATACATTAAGAGATGTGCTGCGATTATCTGAACGTGATGGGGCAGTGCTTTTGGGTAAGACCGGAACCGGGTTTGTAAGCGGGTGGGTCACGGGCAGTTATGGCTGGTTTATCGGATATGTTGAAACAGATGATGATGTATTTGCTTTTGCTACCTATATCCAAGGTGGGGATAATGCCCGGGGTAGTACTGCGGCTGAGATTGCGCTTTCAATTTTGGAGGATATGGGGGTTTATTAGACAAAGACCTTGACTTTTATATCTTACATGTGTAGTATATCGTATGTATTACGCATGTAAGAATATAAAATATGACTCGAGGTTCTTTTTAATGGGCGATCTTATCAAAGATATCACTAAAGCATCATACCGGTTTATATTCCATCGCATACTATGGCTGTTTATCATAGCGGTTGTTTTATTCTATGTTGTGCTTGCCCGGCTGTTTGAGCTGCAAATCATTTTAGCCGATACATTTATGCCTATGCCCCCTGTTACCGCCATAGTAGAGCAAACCCTGCCGGCGCAAAGAGGCAATATCTACGACCGCATAGGTAGGCCGCTTGCTGTTAATATCCCTGTTTTTGTTGTGACCATGGATCCAACCGTGGCTATTTCAAACGAGGCTCTTTTGGAGCTAACAAGGCTATTTGAGCGTAACAACGAGGGTTTTGTTAACGATTTCCCCATGACAACTAAATGGCCTTATGAGTTTACCTTAGGCGGCGGCACACCGGAAATACGCCAAAACCGCGAGTTTCGCTGGAAGGATGATATGGCGATACCTGACCCTAATAACGCCACCGCTACGGAGTCTTTTTTACACCTGCGCGCATGGTTTGGTATAGACCCGGAATTATCAAACGAGGATGCCAGGCGGATTTTAAACTTTCGCACAATGATATTTGAACGTCGCTTCAGGCCGCAGCTTTTTGTAATAGCAACAGATGTATCTGTTTACACCATTGCTACAATAGAAGAAAAGAATGCATTTTTCACCGGCGTTGGTATTGAAATACACAATCTAAGATATTATCCATATGATATTTACCTATCCCACATACTGGGATACACAGGGGTAATTAACGCCGAGGAGCTTGCGGCAAATCCCGACTACTCCCATGAAGATATCATTGGTAAAGCCGGTATTGAACGTTCCCAGGAACAGTGGCTGCGGGGCACACAAGGAGTCCAAGCTGTGGAGATTAACCCTGCTACAGGCCGAAGGGTAGTCGGTTTATCTAATGTGACGCCACCTATCCCCGGCAACGATATTTTCCTCACCATTGATATCGAAATGCAGCGGCAAACCTACTATATTCTAAAAAATCATCTTACTGAAATTGCTATCCGCAGGATACAAGGCCATAGTCCAAGAGAGGCGCGGGTAACTCACCAGCAGATTTTTATTAATCTATTCCGGGCCGGATGGATTCCCATTAAAGATATACTGGATGCAGACGAAGAAAGTGCTGCGTATGCCCTGCGTAGATATATATTGGATCGTTTTCCTGAGGCAACAGCCCTGCGTCAAGACCGTGACCGTATTATCAGCATACTAACTTCGGGGATAAATTCCGGGCGCATTACCCCAGCTATGATATTTACATCTATGGTGGATTTGGGGATTTTATCCGACTACGATGGTTTTTATGCGCGGGCTGTATCCGGCAGGGCATCGGTAAACTCCCTCATAATAGAAAAACTGCGCATGGGTGAGCTTACCCCCCAAATGATAAATATTGACCCTGCTACGGGCTCAATTGTAGTTGTGGATGTACGCACCGGGGCTGTACTTGCTGCGGTTTCATATCCCAGCTATGACATCAACCGGCTGGCTAATCGTATAGACACGGAGTATTTTTTCCGTATCAATGGCGACGACCCAACTCATCCCATGATAAACCGCCCGTTTATGGAATCATTAGCACCAGGCTCCACCTTTAAAATGATAACGGCGGCGGCAGGCCTTGAAACTGGGGCTATTACGCCCTATACCACAATCCATGACGGGGTCACATTTACTCGTGCAGGTAGGCCTCATGCCCGCTGCAACTCCAGTCATGGCAGGATTAACGTAGCTCAGGCTATTTCTACATCCTGCAATTATTTCTTTTTTGAAACGGCTATGCGACTGGGAACAAACGGGCTAGAACGTATAGATACACTTAACGATTTTATGGCTTTTTTCGGCCTTAACGAGCGGACAGGCGTAGAAATTGGAGAATTTGCTGACAGATATAAACGCGACATTACCCCATTAATCATGGCATCCCCAGCCTACATGGAGTTTGTCCGCTTAAGACGGGACGCGTCTGCTACGGCTAATTGGTTTGACGGGGATACCATAAGGACGGCAATAGGCCAGTCATATAACAACACGTCCTCTGCCATGATGGCAAGATATATCACTCAAATAGCCAATAACGGTGCGCGACTGCCCTTGCATCTGGTAGAAAGCATAAGAAATTACAGAGGCGAAATAGTTCATATAACCATTCCAGAGCCGGGCTATACCGGAATAGAAACAGCCGACAGCACCTGGGAAGTGCTGCATCACGGTATGCTACAAGCCACAGAAGGATGGGGCACGGCCACAAGGCATTTTAGGGGCTTTCCCATACAGGTGGCGGGCAAAACAGGTACCGCAGAGCAGGTAGGAGCTAGGCTGTCTCATACCAGCTTTGGAGGATTTGCGCCTTTTTGCGACCCGCAAATCGCTGTTTATGTAACTATCCCCTTTGGTGCGACAAGGCTAATGCCAGCGGCGGCTACTCAAGTTGCAAGGGATGTAATATACGCTTTTTTAGTGCTGCCGGAGACGATTGTAGAGCGACCCCAGCAGCATAATATTCTTTTGCCTTAAATCCTACAAGTGTAGTATAAGGAGACAGAAATGAATTATTCCAAGCATAATCGGCGACATAGGCGGCAAAACAATCAAATCACACGCATACGCAATAAGATAAGCCTGCTACTACTGCGTATAACCTTGGCGGTTTTAGCTATAGGCAGTATTGCCGCTGTTGGCATAGCCTTTGGGGCGTGGCGCGGTGTTATAGCTGGGGCACCTAAGATTCCTATACACGAGATTCATCCGATAAACTATGCCTCTGTTATAGTTTGCTCTGCGACAGGCGAGGAGCTTGTGCGTCTTCATGCAGGCGTTAACCGTACTAATGTCACATTAGACCAAATCCCCATACATGTGCGCAACGCCTTTATCGCTATAGAGGACGAACGCTTCTACTACCATAATGGTATAGATATGCGTGGCATTGGCCGTGCCCTATGGGCACTTTTTAATACTGATATCAGCGGTGTACAAGGGGCCAGCACTATTACCCAGCAGCTAATCAAAAACCGCCTGGAACGCTTCGACAGCGACTTAATAACCAAGTTGCAAGAGCAGTATCTGGCCGTACAGTTTGAAAGAACACTAACAGAAGCCCACGGTGGCTGCATCCGTTCGGCCAAGGATTATATACTTGAAGTTTACTTAAACACCATAAACCTTGGCCGTACCAACCACGGTGTGCAGGCCGCAGCACTGTTTTATTACGGCGTAGATGTATGGGATTTAACCATAGCCCAGGCGGCAACCATAGCTGCAATAACCCAAAACCCCACCCGATTCCCGCCGGATACGCGCCCGGAATATAACTGGGCGCGGGCGCGGCTGGTGCTTATAAAAATGCACGAGCTGGGCTTTATAACCGATGAAGAGTTTTATAAGGCGTACTGCATTAGCGTCTACGACACCATTATCCGTGGCGATGGCGGCGAAGCGCGGGAAACGGTATCGCCGTTTGACTGCTTTACAGATGCACTGCTCGCTCAGCTACGTAGCGATTTAGTTGAGAGTTTTAATATTACCGGATTTGAAGCCGATCAGATTATTTTCACCCAAGGGCTACGAATATACTCTACCCAAAATACCTGTATGCAAGCGGTAGTAGACGATGTTTTTTTAGATGACTCTATGTTTCCCGGGGTAGGCTTTGAAATAGATTTTGCCCCGCAACCCCAAGGCGCATTTGTCATGATGGACCATCATAACGGGCATGTGCTTGCCGTAAGGGGCTTAAGAGGCGACAAAACCGAAAGCCGCACCTTTTGCAGGGCTACCATGGCCACGCGCTCCCCTGGCAGCCAGTTAAAGCCCTTGGTTTTTGCAGCGGGCTTTGATTTGGGCATCCTTACCCCAGCCAGCACTATTGATGATGTGCCCTGGGCAATGACACCTGCCGGAGGGCAGCGATATCAGCCCCGCAACTGGTGGGGGCGGCGTTATTATGGCCTTTCTACATCACGCAGGGCTATTCATACATCTATGAACATCGTATCGGTGCGGGCATTGGTAGAGGATATCGGTATCGAAACCGGCTTTGCGTATATGCTTAACTTTGGATTCACAACACTGGAAGGCGAAACCGGGGCCGCCCGGAGGCCGTTTTCTGACCGTATCCCGGCATTGGCCCTAGGTGGCCTTACCGAGGGTGTCATTTTATTGGAATTAGCCGCCGCATATGCAGTGATAGCAAACCAGGGTTTTTATAATAGGCCCATATTTTACACCCATGTCTTAGACCATAATGGCCATGTTTTATTGGAAAACACCCATGCCCCAATTCAAGTAATACGCCAAGAAACAGCATACCTTTTAACCGACACCATGCGGGATACCCTGCGTGCGCCGGGTGCCACAGGCCATCGATCCAATTTTCAAAACCCGGATATGCGCAGGGATATCCCAATCGCAGGCAAAACAGGCACGTCTCAGCACACCCGCGACCTTGGCTTTACAGGCTTCACACCGTATTATACGGCGGCTATTTGGATGGGCTATGACGATAATCAGCATCTCCCGGCGGGTTCTAGCTCCTATCACATGCGCATGTGGCGCACTATAATGGAGCGTATCCACGAGGACTTACCGCCTAGGCAATTCCCTGAGCGTCCTGCTGGGGTTACCGTGCAATCGGTTTGTCGTGATTCCGGACATCCGGCTACGGAGCTATGCCGGATAGACCCGCGAGGAAACCGTGTACATTCAGAGCTGTTTGCGGTGGGTACCATTCCGTCTATGCCTTGTCCGGTTCATCAGCAATTTACCATTTGTATGCAATATGGATATATAGCCAGCCCATATTGCGGTTTTATTGAATCCCGTGTTGGAATTGTGAGGCCCATCCCATTACAGGATCACGCGCATGGGGCCAATATAAGTGATAGACATTTGGAGTTTTCCACGACAGTACTGGAAGGTCATGAGTGTCCTAATTGTGACGGAAGCCATTACGAAGAACCGGATTATTACGAATATCCAGAGCATGACGAATATCCAGACGATGACGATGAGCCATATCATGACGAGTATCCGCAAGAAGACGAATATGAGGATTCGCTAAATACGGATATTCCAGATATTATATGGCCGTGGAACCTGCCAGCACCACCGCCCTATAACCAAAGCGAGCCCACTTACCCGGAGGAGCCAAGCCCAGAGCACCCGGAGCAAACGCCATACCCAGAGCTACCCTCCGATGAATATGATTTCAGCGATTACATTTGAAATTGAGCCAACGGATTTTGGCCGAAAATGCCAGAACTTGAAAAGTAACAACTCTCAAAGGAGGCCGCATATGCGAAAACAATTATGCATGTTAGTATGCGCTGTATTAGTAACAATTGCAGGCTTTATCGCATGTTCATCCCACACGCGCCAACCGGATAACAGCTACGAAAATACATACGCAGCACCGGATAAACCAATGCCTCCAGACGAGCAATTGCGGTTATACTTTTACCTAGCAGAAAACCACCAATTTGACGCCATGTACGACATGCTAACCCCATTTTGCCAGAGGGCCATTTCAAGAGACGACTTCATAGAAAGAAACCGAAATATCTATAATGGAATAAGAGCCCAAAACATAGCAATAACAATAACCGAAATGTATGAGAGCAACCCATATACAGCGCAAAAAACCGTAAGGTTCGACTTGCAAATGGACACAATCGCAGGGGAAATAGCCCATAGCGGGCAAGCCAGGTTTGACTTAACCGCAGATAACGATTACCGCTTGCAATGGTCGTCACACCTAATTTTCCCTGACCTTTTAGAAAGCGACAGAGTCCGCATAGGTATGCTGCCTGCAAGTCGGGGAAATATCTATGACCGAAATGGGCAAATGCTGGCCGGGCCGGGCCCCGCCTCCACCGTAGGCTTTGTACCCGGCAGAATGCGCCAGTATGAAGATAATGAAGAAGATATCGCAAAGGTAGCCGATTTGCTAGAAATGACGCCCGAAGCTGTTGACAGAAGGCTTAATGCCTCCTATGTAAGAGACGACACTTTCGTACTGTTAAGAACAATCCCATGGGATGCGCAAGAATTGATAAATGAATTATTAAATATCCAAGGGATAATGATAAGCTCCACCACCGTAAGGTACTACCCATTAGGCCAAAGTGCTGCCCATCTGGTGGGATATATACAAAACATAAATGCGGAAGAGTTAGAGGTGTTAAGTCACGAGGGCTATCACATGAACAGTGTAATAGGCCGGGCCGGGCTTGAAAGCATATTTGAAGACAGCCTAAGAGCCAGGGATGGATGGGAGATTTTTATTGTAAACAGCGAAGGAAACAGAACCACAACCCTGGCACGTAAACCTCCGGTAAACGGCCAGGATCTGCATCTAACCATTGACGCAAATATTCAAAGGCAGCTTTACGCTTTATTCGAAACCGACAGAAGCGCGTCGGTAGCCACAAACCCGTTAACTGGCGAAGTACTGGCCCTTGTCAGCACTCCCTCCTACGACCCTAACGACTTTGTACGTGGCATGACTGTAAGCACATGGGCAGCCCTTAGCAAGGATGAAAACCTCCCAATGTTTAACCGGTTTAGGGCAAGCTTTAGCCCCGGCTCCACAATGAAAGCCATAACCGCTGCAATAGGACTTGAGGCGGGAGTTATATTGCCAAACCAAGACACCGGCCGCATCGGGCTAAGCTGGCAGCTAAACGAAAGCTGGGGCGGATATTTTATAACAACG
>Ga0123355_10016525_pt1 | contig 11634 bp, 5 predicted proteins | sample TergutEmb28metaG_3_FD_89872 | JGI IMG/M metagenome (GOLD analysis project Ga0123355, IMG submission 89872) | Embiratermes neotenicus P1 segment gut microbial communities from Petit-Saut dam, French Guiana - Emb289 P1 | ecosystem: Host-associated > Arthropoda: Insects > Digestive system > Gut ...
AATTCAACAGAATAGTCGCAAGCTCCTGATGATGGATATATTAATGTCCGAAACATGTTGAGCACGTAAGAAGTGAAATAAAATAGCAAGTGGCATCAAGTTGGTCTTTTATTCTTCAACTATTCTTCAATAATTGTTGTGTTGGGATCATGGGCTCTTTGTGCGACCCGATGTTTTTCATACCCTGGTTCTGTGGAAGCTACTCTCATGCACTTTTTCGACTTTTGTGAATAACCCCTACACAGAATGCCGTGGACATTCGACAAATGGTTTAGTCGCTGACAATAAGTCACGGACAGACAGGCTCTCCACAAAGCGTCTTACGTTGCTTCGTCAAGAACGACTACATCACAAGCTCTATGCTGCTGGAGGTCTGCAATAGGAAAGACTGTGAGTTGTGAAAGAACTGCTTATTTTATGCCGCTAGTCTCTGAAAGTGCAAAAAGGTAAATATTTGTCAAAGAGGCACTGAGGGGAGGTAGAAGTATGGCTCTAACCATTCTCAACCTCGGCGATTTAAAGGGATAGTGTGGTCAGCGCCACGCCCCGGCCACTTTAACCCCAGGAAAGGAGCCAAGTTTCCATAGTAGAAGAGGTTGGGTGGGCCTCGGAGCCGGTATGAATTGGTCCACAAAGTCTCGCCCCACCGTGTTTGAAACTCTGGATATCCAGCCCATAGAGAGTCGCTATAACGACCTCGCTATCCCTGCCGCCCCAGTACAAGTGTAGGATACCGAATCTATCCTTGTGCCAGTTGGCTCAGAATTTAATAAGCTTCATTTCTGAAAGTCGGTAGTGACGTAAACAGGTGTCGCACTTGAGCGGTTAGAACTACTCTTTCATTTGTTGGAGGGATTTGTTTTGAATCTATGGCAGGGCACTAAATATCCTGACCGATTCTTATTGTGGTGCTCTTGATTTTGAATACTGTTGTTTTCCGGGTATCCTGAAGTTGGAGGCAGTACATACGTTACGCCGAAGTACTGGCACTCATTTACTTTGAAAAGCGCCACGCCTCACAAGACCAAAATACGAATATAAACTTCCGTGAACCCCCAGATCTCCTTTGAGGAAGATCTCTTTCTTTCTTTTTCTCAATGAAAATGCTGGAATAGTTCACTCGTATTCCAGAACCCATCCTTCCACATCCTCGTCAATTCATCTTGTGCCATTCGACGCCGTATTACCCTATACACTCGGTACACGGCCAATAAGCTAAGCATGATACAGACATGTTTAAGCCAAGTCGGCTGTCAGTTGCGTGTTGCACGCGGTTGCCAATACATGTCATTGGCCGGAAAAATAGTTGAAGTCACTTGCAAGGAAAATTCCATACGTGGGTCTGGTAGTGACTTCGACATTAAGGGTAGAATATGAAGACGTGACTCCGTCTGCTCTGGTAGGTAGGCGCCAATGTTTCTGGGGAATAAGCTGTATTCATTTTCGGGGTAGAAGGGCATGTCGACTGTTCTACTTCCTTCTTCATTTTCGTGCAGAAATGCACTTCTGCTCTGAAGAAATAGGCAGCAAGTAGAAGGGCGTAGAGGTATAGTCTTTCCGCCCTGAAGACAGAGACATCACGTTGCTGTGAAATGTGTGTACCTGCTTGACAGACTACACAGAGTCGAGACTCAGCAGACCGAAAGTTTTTCTTTTCGACTGTCGTGAAAGCCTCGGATCTCGCTAAGTACAGCCATATACACTTACTGTATTCGAGTAAAAAAATAAAAAAATAAAAAAAAGAAGAAGAAAGGAAAAAAGTGGCGCTTGAGTTTTGTTATCTGCGAACACTTAGATAACGTTCTAATCTGTAGATTACATAATCGTGTTAAGAACTGATATGGTCGATATGATGATCCTTGGGCACAAAATTGCTTAATGAATGCACCATGTAGAATGAATCACATACTCCCTCCCAAGATGTTCGTAATTAATGCATTAATAGCGAAGATATTGCCTCAATGTGCAGTGATTTAAATTGTAATTTCTTGTAACAAACCCCTCAATTGTGCACTTGTGTCAGAGTAATGTAATTTTGACTTGTATTCGTATTTTGCAAATATACAGAATATTCTGTTGTTGACCCATATATGATATAACAGATATGCTTCGTGTATTAAGTTTGTCAGTTTGCTGTCCAGTTCGACTGACCTCACTGTTCTTTTATTTAGAATTCTCGCTTGCCGTTATAACGGATAACTGTCGTGTTCGCGTTGTTTTCTGAACAGCAGAGAGCAATACGAATGAATTTGTCTCCACTGCTGGAAAGCTAAGTTCTGTCGCATGTGTGTTGCTGCTACACCTGTCTCACTCACGTAACGGTGGGCCTCGGACCCTTAGTTGTGGCATACAGTCAGCAACGTCAAACCCCGTTCATTTGGGCGGAGTCAGGCAGATGGATGAATTTACTCGGTAGAACGATACACCGAGAGGTGAAGCAGGTCAGGTTGCTGCAGTTCCCTAAAGAGCAAATCATGACGTAACGGTTGTACTGCAATTTGGGGCCCGTACTGCCCGCACAGTGGGCGGTAATTATGTCACATTATATTCATTTCCTCCTGCCCGCAGACGGTTGCAGTGGTTTGTTCTGAGTCTACCGGTTTGCTGCAGAGACATGTAAACCCATTTGCTGTCATAGCGGCAGAGCTGCATTCATGTTTCGGAGTCTTTTAGTAACACACACTATATTCCAAGACGAACAAGTATTACGCGGTTTGCGTAAGCCTTATTTAAAATTGCGATCAAGCTCAGCTGTATGCAACCGCCGGCATTGTCCGCCAGCCAGAGACGCACACGCGCCGACGATTGTAGGCAGTGGTAGTTAACGCAGTGTCTCGTCCTAACAGACCGGAATCATCCATTATTATTTTGTGTGCAGGCTACAGGAGGGCGAAAGCATTAGAATTGTTAGACTTTTCTTCCATTCTTAGGCGCCGTCGCAAAATTGCGACAAGCGACTATTGGCTTCGTCATGTCTGTCTGCTCGTCTGTCCGCACGGTACAAGTCTGCTCTCATTGGACGGATTTCCATAAAATTTAATATTTGAGTATTTTTTTTTAATCTGTGGAGAAAATTCAAGTGTCATTAAAATCTGACAAGAATAACGAATACTTTACATGAAGACCAATTCCCATTTTTGATTGTATCTCGCTCAATTCTTCTTACAATGAGAAATGTCTCGGACAAAAGTTGTAGAGAAAATGAAAACATTTTATGTTCAGTAACTTACTTTTAGAAAATTATGCCTGTTACGAGATAACGTGGGAAAATATTTTAGAGTCGGGCAGGCCACAACTTACAATAGGACGCATGCGCATTGCATGCTGGATACCTAAGGTTGCACGCGAACACACACACACACACACACACACACGCACACACACGCACACACTCACACCCACTCACAATATGTAACACTCATTGCTTTTCCACTGCAACAATGGTTGCACGAACACGCCATATTGTTACGTTACACGTGCATTGTCTGTGTTCTCTGACTTGTTATTAGCGTATTTTGTTGAGAAATGTGAAACTGTGCAATAATTTTTCGAATTAACGATCGTGTAATTGAGTGTTTTCAGTAGTGGGACGAGGTAGTCCGTGCGCATACCATCGGGTTCTTACTCAGCAACTCACAGTGATAATGGCAATGAAGTTATTTCATTAATTTTTCTCCTTACCTGCCTCAGTGTCAGGGCTGCCAATTTGCACTCGAAGTATGACAGTTAAATATGACTGTTCTACTTTTTCGTTCGTATGGTTTAAGATCCACTCAAAATATTGCAAATAATGGAAGAAGCTGTCGCGAGATATTGATTTTAATTTGTAAACGCAAAAAAAAAAAAAAAAAAATTAAGTCTTTTTCCATGCCACGAAGGCACAAAGTTATAACTGCTTTCATTCTTGACATGGCACTAGATGGATGTGAGTGGTCAGCTTCACGCCTTGGCCGCTTTACTGCCGGGCAAGCACCCCGGTACCTATTGCCTAGGAGGGTGGAGGCTCCAGAGCTGTTCTGAACATTACTGAGAAGCGAGAAATCACTGGACCCAAATTTGTGCGCAACATAAAATGACGTTTTTTTCCCCCCCAGTTTGTTTCATGATATAACGCTCGCAGTCGAACGTGACACTACGACGCTTATTATTGACGCGTCGGGACGCGACGTCGCCTTCAAGGTTCATGGCGCCAGGTCTCGGGACTCGTGATAAATATTTCGACACACTATAAATGTTGAGATGCTGAGACTTATCTTCTGCGGTGTTTGTGCTGTGTTTTTACCCGGTTGGTTTTGCTAAGCACAGCGCCCCATCTAGCCTAGTTACTTTCAGACCAAAGGAAGATTTCCTTTTATTCAGAAAATTCCAGTTTCTGGTCTCGGACAGAACGTCACGATATTTTCTGGCTACAGAAATTAATCATAACCTGCGCCATAAGTTGATATTCGATAACCCAACCGTCAATTCCTCACTTTTAATAAAAAACCGAATGCTCTTTAATGAACAATGTGACTACTTCATAGTTGCACCGTGCATGTTAATAGTATTAAGTCCTTTATTTGTCCTTCTAATGCACACAAATTATTATAAAATTGTTAAACAGTTAAAATCATTTAAAATTTTAATATACAATAATTATCGGTATTGTGGCTGCATATGCAGCCACAATATCGATAACTTCAAATAACGATATGTAACCGAAGTCAACATTGTAACTTTAGCGAAGCACAAGCTGAGAGCTCCCTGATGATGGTTTATGTAAACCGAAACATGTTGGAGCAACTATTATAATTTTAAACGATTTTAACTTTTTAACAATTTTATAATAATTTGTGTGCATTATTTTGACAAATAAAGGACTTAATGTGACTACTTATTAACACTTATTTGATTTATGCTGTATTCAGTGAAATTCGCTCCATACATAACGTCTGCTACGATGCATTTTAGTGGTTGAAGCCACTCATGAGCTGATGACCTCTGTTAGATGACTACAAATAATTGACGTAATTTTTTCCCTTGTATGCTTTCAAGTAGGGCTGGCTCAAATTGTTTTGCGGCCGTATTCGCAGCTTATGCGTGCCACCCCTTTTTCCCGTACAGTGATCCTAATCCGATTTATGAGGCGAAATACATGGCTAGTGCATTCACAATATAAATAATGGTAACAGCTGTCTTTAAAGATCTGCGAAATTCAGTCACAAAAATATGCCTACTTTATTCCTGCTTCCTGACTTTCCTCTCAAATTTCACTGCCCCAGGTGACCGCCTCTTTCCCATAGTAGGTTCAGCCCACCCTGCTTCCAGTAACTTCAGAGCGTTGTAACGTGTCACGTTATAATTCCAATGCATGGCGGGAATTCGTGAAAGTCATATGTTATCCACTAACATTCGAGAGTCTCAAGATGGATTTTATTGTATTCCGGATTGTGACACCGTGTAGTTTTGTAGGTAGGTACATTTTAGAACAACCTATTCCGCCGTCTTAAGTATGCCCTAATAATGTAGGCAGTGGGTTTCACCAGCACCGTCTATCTGATGTACTTTACTTCACGGTTTCACCAACACCGTCTATCTGCTGTACGTTACCTCACAGTTTCACATCCCAGACAACCTTTTCTTGATACTCATATCTTCTCCCATCCGTCCGAAACTCTGACGACATAGAATTGCAGGGCATATTCAAAAAGCAGGCTGTAGGTTATTCGACGTTTTCGCAATGCTTGTGTGGCTGATGGTGCCAAATTCACGTCGGTTGCATGAATAACGGCCCACTTCATCCACACATCTTTAAATTTTTTAATATGTTTTTCAGCCAGCGAAGCCTCAACATGAACTCCACACTGCTCCTCCATTAAGACAGAGGAAATAACCGTTTCGTGACATGTTTTGGGTATTATTCGCTTCGCCTCTGTTCCACCGCAATTCCCCCTCCATTTATACTGTTTTAACTGTTTTGGCTATAACCGTAAAACTGTCCTTCTGAGGTTACGTGCTTTATTTTACAGTTTACGTGAGCTGTATCTTGTCTTATCGTCCGCTACTGATGTGGATGTTTCCGGTTCGTACACGTACCCTGAGTAGAGCTACTGTTGTCTGGACATACAGAATATTTCGATGTAACTGCTTGGACACACTAGGTGTTACGTTACTTCTGTCTGAGGACACAGGCAGATATATATATCTTTTATATAAAATGTGCCTCAGATGATAAGCCTAATAAACAATGTCCAGTGTAACGTTCTGTTAGGGAATAAATTATTGGCGCTGACGTTTTGAGAAACATTGAAATAACACTGGCAGCTACTGCTCTCTCGAAAAATATTCCGAAGTCTTCTGGGAAAAGGTGGGCATTGCAATACCTTATCCAATATACGGTAAATTGCCGGTTATTGGTGCCATCTTCTGCTCCTGTTCATATCTAATACTGTTTCTGATTGTTAACTTATATAATGACAGAAGGGCGAATTCTATTGTTAATTTATCTTACATGCCTGAAACATGAAGGTGGCTCTTACAGAGTCCCGTTTCTCCTACCAGCAAGAAAATACGTGTGGGTATGTATTGACATGGCCATGTGCCACGTAAGAGCTTGGCTGATTCCCCCTGCCAAGTCGCCAAGTCTAAGGATTAGTATGCGGGATCCAGAGACGAAGTAGGTCTTAAGTTTGTATAGATCCTTCTGTGTCAGCTGGCACCTTATGTTAAGTGCCTTATTGTTCCTATTTTCTCTAGTTTAACAAATTGGTCAGTAACTCAGAGTACATACCTTCGAATAATTGAATGGTATTAAATAATAAACCGGAAAAGATGCGAAAGGAAGCTGTCGTGGCCTAAGTTGAGGTACTGGCCACATTTGCCTAGACGGAGTAAGTATAATCACGAAAAAGTCAGTCAGCCTAGTCTGTGTTGTGGTCAGAATTTGAAGCGAGCACTTCGGAACACAAGTCTGCTAGTTCCCGTCTTAACTGATTCGCTTGATAAGGGTTGTCTCTTATCCGACCTTTTGCATCACTGTTGAACTGTAGGCTAATTGTACCAGCCCCGCTCTGTAGAGGAGTATGAAGCAATGCTGAAATGCCAATTGTCAGAGGAAAATCGAAGTGCCCCTTCGGCCACCACAAATCCTGCTTGAAGTACTTCGGAAATGAACCTCGGCTTCCGAAAGAACGAACGGGCAGAGAGAGAGAGAGAGAGAGAGAGAGAGAGAGAGAGAGAGAAAGAGAAAGAGAGAGAGAGAGATGTAAAACAAACTAGAGGGAACAGAGTCCCTTCTTCGGAAAATAACAGGCAGATATGTTTTATTATCGGCTTGTTATGTCCCAAGCGAAAGGCACGTGGAGAGAGGAATATTTTATATCTGCTAATTTTTTCTTGCGCTCATCTTGCTCTTTTTTTCGTATTGTTATGATTATTCCTAGCTATACACTACTGCCCATTCTAGTCTTTATTCATGTTCTTTAGGCTATGTTCCTGAGATTTCTTACCATTGTGTTATAGGCCTATTGCACTTTCAGAAGATTTGGTTTGCTTTCTGTATATATATATATATATATATTGGAGAGAAGATTGATCCCTGCTTTATTTCTACAACTCGGTAGAATATTTACAAAACTTCCCACCAGCAGCACACAGATACTCAGAACTACCAAACATTTCATATTTCTATTACTTTTTTTTATTTGGCGCAACAGCCTCCAGTGGGCCAGGGCCTCCTGATTCCCGAGGTTTCTAGATCACACACGACGACGTACCACAGTCGGTAGGACTCCTCTAGACCAGTGATCAGCTCGTCGCAGAGACCTGTGCCTGACAACACACAACACTCCCAAAAGACAGACTTACATGCTCCCGGTGGAATTTGAACCCACAATCTCAGCAGGCATGCCACCGTAGACACACCTTAGACCGTGCGTCTAATGGGGCCGGCTGATGTCATTACATATTTGTAACAAGTCTAGTTTGGCGGTTTTGACATAAGGAATTATTTAATTGTGTGTGTGTGTGTGTGTGTGGTTTTGAGCTACAGGGAAGAACCTTTAATTTAACAGAACGTTATGGTTCGCCTGTTTACATAACGGGGAAATGCATCACAGGATATGCTGCTTCGAGTGACAGACGTGCACACGTTTATGTAGCGTGGCGTTAGCAGTATTGCCATACAAGCTGCGTAATTTTATGTGGATGCAATCAAATGACTGTATATCCTCAATTTCCGTATCAAGAGCGCGTGCCGTTAAGGTGTACAGAGATTTGCAGGACTTGTCTTGAAAACTGCTGTTTCTGACTTTCTCAGGTACAGGCCAGTTGAAATGTGATGGCACACGCGCAGAAACCAGATTTCGTCTTTCGGTGAAACGGCAGAGTCCATTTAAATCAGCGTGGGCATCAGTTCAGTCGACTACTGGCAGCCGAGTTGTGCGCATCAGCGGTAGTAATGCTGGATACACCATGATCCGAGGTAGTGTGAAGGGTACTGGCTACCCACTCCATTCGCCAGTTCCCCTTCGCTTCCCCTCCTTGCGTCACCTTGTGCCATCACATTTCAACTGGAGTCTACAATCCCGAGAGAGAAGCCTTTCTGGACTTGTTTCACTTCGCTCCAATAGCCATAGTGGTCATGAATCATCATTTAGACCGATGATCAAAAATATAAAGTTATTGCTGTCCACGCCAAGAGAGCACAGAAGGCAGTAGAAGTGTACCTGCACTCACTCTTAACCTTTGGCGCTATACGGAGTTGGTGGTCAAATTCGCCCTCCGACGGCTGTAAGCCAAGAGACAGAACTCCCGGTTCCCATGGAACAGAAGGCTGGGTGAGCCCAGAGCCGGTGTGGGCGTTTTGGAGTAAAGAAAAATAACTTACCTGAAGTGATGTAAGGGTCAGTAATGAATTTTCAGCGCGTTAGGTCGGACCGTAAATTATATTATAGGTGCTGATATTACAATTGAAACCAGAAACAGAAATACAGATTTTATGGGATGGCAAATATACACGAAGCTTTTGGTTAACACCGTTTCAGTTATTTATAAAATATTACTTTCAGTAAGTCTTAACTTACTGAAAGAAAGGAATTATTGCACGAAGAAGAGAGACTGACACAAAGTAAACTTAACACTGATGGCCGGAACTTTCTTGAACCCATCAAAGTATTGTCTTTTAATGCTGGTTTAAAACCGCATGTGAAACATGACTGTCAAATGTTTGTATGCAAGTCTGACAGCGTTTGTGCATGATGTTTACTTCGGCTTAGTGAAAGTTACTTCCGTGAATTTTGTGGTCCAAAAAACAACATAATTTTTTTATAAGAGTACCTTGAAGCGATTTCTGAAAATGCCTTATCAAAAAAAAGAAAAAGGAATAACGTCTATTCACATAAATATGCCGAATAACGTATTACTGAATGGAATTTTATTGTTAGTTTCGAGGGCCATACTAAAGGAATAAGTGGACCCTACAGCCAGTGAAACGTAAAAATACAGTATTAGCCTGTAACTACCGCTGCATTTTAAAACTGTTATACAGTATTTAATATTAAATACCCTTAATTACCAAAATGAAATGTGTCTGTTTCTTATGGCTGTCACTAAATAGCCTTTTTATCCGTGCAAGTCATTATTTGGCTGATCTTTGTAACAGAGTTGCAGTTTATTTACTCTGAAGAGGAAACTGAAATTTGAAATATTATTTAGACTAACTGTACTTTGGAGATTAAACAGTAGTGCGGTCTGACTAACGGAATGTTAAATTCCGTCCAGGATATTCATGCTGGTGCTCGTGATCATGTTGGTGCTGGTGTTTGTGTTGCAGCGACTCTTGCTGGTTGTGTACAGTTTGCCTTTCAGTGGTTCAGCGGTTTGAAATAGCGCCTTGGAGGCCTTGTGAAGTCCTGCTTCTAATCCAGCTTTACTTGTAGTCGGATTCATGACACCGTCCACACTTGTGGACACTGGATGGAACAAGATCACGAGTCCAAGCACGAGTAGAGGCACCTTCACAAATTATGAGATAGAGTGCTGCCAGCTACGCTGTGCTTTGATGCAAAGAACAGCGTAATATTAATACCGTAAAGCACTCAACGGCGGCCTGTTTCTGATCGATTGACCTATGTGCTACGTCGCGACGCCTCAAGGTCTCCCGACGCTTGGTTCTCCCTCCATAGCCTTCCTTTCGTAAGTAAAATTGCTAAAACGTAATTTGATTTAAATTAGATTAATTTAACCTTACGGGATTCGCCTTTCGCCTAACGACTCACATGTCGTCTGTTTTCGTTCGTTGGTCTGATTTCAGTTCGTGAGGCACCACCGTATCGAGTAATTGCCTTCTGTGTATTACGGTGTCTTGGCTTTGAAGTACAGGAAAGGCAAAGCAATTATAGCAGCGACATTCGTCTTGCGTGTGGATTATTACAGCAGAAGCAGTTAGAAAAAACAGTGGCTCATTTATTGAAGAGAACACTGGAGCATTAAATTATTCAGTGTGTTAGAAACCAATCGATCCACAAGTGGCAAAGTTACATATACATGAAAAATATTTCTTTTTGGTGTCATGAGGCCTAGAAAATCGTGCACATGAAAAGCAAAGAGAAAAATGCGGTTGAAGCAGTCCCGCTACAGGCCTGGAGTGGCCCAGAGGGTTCCAGGAAGTTAAGGTTCCCAGATTTAATGACAGCGGCACAGGATGGTGGTAAGTTTGTCAGTCTTACGCACCGGCCGCCTTTACCCCCAGGAAATGCTCCTGGTACTCATTTCTGTTAGAGGCTGAGTCGACCCCAGGGCCATAGTACGATCGGAAGGATTTTATGTCAATGAAAAATTTCAATGACACCAGCTGGGATCGAATCATCGACCCTCCGATTTGTAGTACAGCACCTTAACCACTGTGCTACCGCGGTATCCGAAAAATGCGGGGTACTATTAGTACTAAAGGAAGATTAGGTGCAAAATTGTTATTTATTGGTACCGGATGAAGTTACGAGATTTTGAAGTTCGTATTTGCTGTATCGCCCAACATTCTGGCACAGCCACACCAAAAAGTACCGTGTTGTAGGCCTATATAATGTTCTCAAAGCTAAGTACTTTCACCACGAAAATATTTGTACTGTAGTCCCAAACACGGGAGCTAGATGTGCACCTTCTTACACGAATATTTACAGAACTTGGGTTATTAAGAGTTCAGAATATAGACTTTCATTACATTAGTATCTTGTCTTGGGTAATTCTGGCGAATTTCGTGTTAAGCCACTATGTTGTCACAGTCGCCAGAAAAGCACAGAGCCTCATTTCACAGTACCCAAACTACAAGATAACAACACAGATACTCGAGTTTGTAATAAGAATAAAGCGCACAAAATTTTCGATATTTTTAACTTAAAATGCAGCAGGGTCCCAGGAAAATTAACACTCGCTCAAGTAGTAAAAAAAAATCGCCTCAGTCAAGGAAACCTGAAAGTTCAGTACAGTGATTTAATGTCGTTAATAGAGATGTCTGGGTAGCTCAGTCGGTGTAGCGACTGACTACTGGCTGGACGGTCCGGGATCGAATCCCGGTGGGGACGAAATTTTCCGCCCGTCCAGACCGGTCCTTGGACCCACCCAGCCTCCTGTAAAATGGGTACCGGGTCTTTCCGTGGG